>Ga0302325_10003506_pt1 | contig 36933 bp, 23 predicted proteins | sample Palsa_T0_2_FD_201948 | JGI IMG/M metagenome (GOLD analysis project Ga0302325, IMG submission 201948) | Peat permafrost microbial communities from Stordalen Mire near Abisko, Sweden - Palsa_T0_2 | ecosystem: Environmental > Terrestrial > Soil > Palsa > Peat permafrost | place: Sweden: Abisko...
AATTCAAATACTTTGGGCCAGACTTCTCGTCGGTGGCGAGCGTTCGTCCAGTGAAGGCGATGATCTTTCCCGCGTCGTTGGCGATGGGGAACATTACGCGGTTGCGGAATTTGGAGTAGATGGCGGCGGCGAGCTTCGAGCGGCGAGCTCCGAGCTGGGCTGGGTCCGCATTTCCATCGGCCTCTTGAAAAGTCCCCACGTCTCGCAAAGGAAGCGAGACGTGGGGCACCCGGCTCTGGTTCTCAGTTTGCGGCTCGGGGCTTGAACCTTCCTTCCACGAAAACAGGCCGCTTTCCCGGAGGACCTCTTCGCTAAAGTCGCCCGCCAGGCGGTCGCGCAGCAGGAAGCCGGAATCGGGCGCATAGCCGATGCGAAAGCGGGCGATCGTCTCGTTATCGAGGCCGCGCCCCTGCAGATACTCCCGCGCCCGCGCTCCCTCGGGACGCTTCAAGCATTCCTGAAAAAATGTGGCAGCGCGCTCTTGCGCGTCGAGCAACTGGGCGCGCAGCTTGGCGTCGCGAGCCTCACCGGGACTTGAAAACGTAGCCTTGGGCAGCGGAATGCCGAGCTTCTGCGCCACCAGACGCAACGCCTCGGGAAACGTAATGTTCTCGATCTTCTGCACGAAGCTGAACACGTCTCCCGACACGCCACAGCCAAAACAGTGATAGAACTGGCGCGTGGCATGCACCGAAAATGACGGCGTCTTCTCCCCGTGAAACGGACACAGCCCGGAATAGTTCTGCGCCCCAGCCTTCTTCAGCTTGATGTAGTCGCCGATGATGCGGACAATATCCGCCTGCTGCTTCACCGTCTCTTTGAAGTCTTCCGTGGGCATGGATAGCGGCTTCCAGGGATCGACACTGCTCCCCTTGCAATTGTCAGCCAGAGTTGGGCTGATAGGAATATACCGGAGCAGGATTGCTGTGGAGAAGCTGTGGGAATCAGGTCTTATCGGTTGAAGTCAACGGAAAACCAGATGATCACGGGGCCTCGGGGAGCCCGGTGCAGTGCGCCGTGGCTCTTCGTCGCGCCATTACTCCTCGTTGGAATCGACATCGTTGTACTTGAGACAGTCTTTAAGAACGTCCGAAGATATACCCATCCCGCTTCCAGTGCAGAATTGCGTGAAGTGCTCGACTCCGAACACGTCGCTATAGGTCAACCGACCAAAGAAAAGTATAAAACGTCTTCCTTCAGCAATGTCCTTACGCAAAGACTCGTCGGCTGGAACAATTTTCTTCCCGAATGCTTCGTAAGTTCCCACTGCAATAGTTATCGGCGTCGGGATATTCGGGAAAATGACACCTGGAGCGCGGAATCGCTCATGGGGATGACCAATACTGAAATCGCCGATGGTGGGGTTATCATCTTTGCTAAAGACCGTAGCAATCACGTCTCCCTGAACGGCCTTCGCAGGAGTCTTGCCGCTGTCGACTATTTGCGTGATTGCTTGAAGCTCGGTTCCATTCGATGGAAAGGTGTTTGGAAATGGCACGCTGACCCAAGCGCGTTGATCTGCCCGCATGGCCTTTCGCGTGTAACAAGCTTGTGTAAAAGAAGTGGCCAAAGCAAGGGCCGCGATGGATACTCCGAGCCATCCGATCCAGTTGTTAGACGGTGGCACAGGATTGCTCATTGTGTTCTTCATATCACCTTTTTTTCGGCGATCGAGATGTTCCTGGCAAAGCACTTCGTGTTGAACTGGGACCGCGGCAGTAGGATGCTTAGCCTTTTCTTTTTTTTGGCTGCGGCGGTGTCTGCGGTTCATGTGGTGGACTATACGTTCAAGCTTATTACTGCGGGGTACCCGTCACACTCTCAACTCCACCACTGTGGCCCCACCGCCACCTTCGTTCTGCGGAGGCTCGGCCACCGACTCCACGTGGGGATGCTGCTGCAACGCCTGGCGCAGCGCTTTGCGGAGGATGCCCATACCGCTGCCGTGGACGACGCGCACGCGGGGCAGTCCGGCGAGAAAGGCGTGATCGACAAACTTTTCCACGGCGCGCGTCGCATCGTCGACGTTGAAGCCGATCACATTGATTTCGGACGGCGCGTTCTGGCCTTCGTTGTCGTTATTCAGCGAGACGGAAATTCCCCTCGCCCGCGCCGCCTTCACGGGAGAATCATGCGCACGTGGGCGACTGAACACTTCGGCGATATCGTCGCGCGCGATTTTCATCTTCATCGCGCCCATGGCTACTTCAAAGTGATCGTCATCCAACTTGCGTACGACTGTCGCCGCGCGGCCGGTCGATTTCAGCTTGACGTTGTCGCCTTCGAGGACGTTCTTTACCACTTGAGGCTGCGCGTGTGGATCGCCCTCGTCGGCGCCGCTGGCGTGCGCCACCACGGTGGAATCGAACTGCTCGCGAAATTCGCGCCGTAATTTCGCGACGCGCCGCTCGGCGTCTTTCGAAAGCTTCTGCGCCGCGGCCTTGTCCTGAATAGCATTCACCGCCTCACGCGCATGGTATTCGAAATCGCGAAGGACACTCTCCAGCTTCTTCTCCATTTCGCGGATCTTGGCCTGCTGTTCTTTCTTACCCTCAGCCGCCAAGTACGTTTTCTCCTTCTCTAAGTCCTGTTCACGGGACTTCAGCCGCAGCCGCTCGCTTTCCATCTCGCGCAAGCCGGCATGAAGCTTGTCCAGAAACTCGCCCACGTCGCGAGCCTGCGTGCCCAGGCGCGCGCGCGACGCCTCGATGATCGCGGGATTCAAGCCTAACCGCTGCGCGATGTTGATTCCCGCCGACGCTCCCGGTACACCGATCTTCAATTCGTAGGTTGGCTGCAAAGTCGCTTCGTTGAAACCAACCGAGGCATTGATCACGCCCGGAGTATTCGCGCCATAGACTTTTAACGAAGTGTGATGCGTCGAAATCACGGTCATGCATCCGATGCGGCCAAAGTGTCCGGCAATGGCCACCGCCAGCGCCGCACCTTCTTCCGGATCGGTGGCCGAACCCAGTTCATCCAGCAGGACCAGAGACTGCGCGGTCGCCGTTCGCGAAATGAAATCGATGTTGGTGACGTGCGCGGAAAAAGTGGAGAGATTCTGCTCGATCGATTGATAGTCGCCGATATCGGCCAGCACCGAATCGAATACCGGCAGCTCGGCGCGATCGGCGGGCACTGGAATTCCCGATTGCGCCATCAGCGCCAGCAAGCCCACGGTCTTGAGCGTTACCGTTTTCCCGCCAGTGTTGGGGCCGGTGATGACCAGTTGCCGGCGGGAGCCTTCGAGTTCTACAGTCACGGGAACGACGGCCACGCCTTTGAGCTTCAGATTCCGCTCCAGCAGCGGATGGCGGGCATTGTGCAGAAGCAGGCGAGCTGCGCTCGCCCCGGACTCTTCGGCTTCGCTCAGGGCAGGCAGCCGAGGGCGGCTGTCCCCACATGAGCTCAACTGTACGGCCACGCAGTTGTATTCTTCGGCGAAGCGTGCCTTGGCAAACTGCATTTCCAATTCGCTGAGCGCTTCAGCCGACGCCAGAATTTCTTCCGCCTGCTCGCCGATGCGCCGCGTCATCTCGAGCAGGATGCGGTGAATCTCCGATTGCTCTTCGTCGAGCAAGCGCACCAGTTCGTTGTTCTGTTCGATGGTCTCTAACGGCTCAACGAAAACGGTTTGCCCGCTGGAACTCGCGCCGTGAACCACGCCCTGCACGCGCCGCTTCTGCTCAATCTTGACGGGGATGACAAAGCGCTCGCCGCGGATGGTTATTAATTCGTCCTGCACGGCGCCGCCCTCGGCGAGCTTCCGTAAGTATGCGCGCAGCGATTCCTGAATCCCGCGCCTTTGCTTTTCAATTTCGCGGCGAATCCGCGCCAGCTCGGGCGAAGCGCGGTCTTCCAGCGTTCCGTCGGGCTGAATTTTGTTGCGAAAAAACCGCAGGAACTCCGTGAAGTCGGCCACGCGTTCGGAAAGTAGCCGCGTGCGCCGCCACTCCGTCTTCATACTCGCGGGAGGATGCAAGGCGATTTCGCGCCACTCGGCGGCGCGGTCGACCACTAGCAGCGTGTCGCGAATCTCCGTGGTCTCGAGCACGGCGCCGGCGATTCGGGATTTCTTGATCAGTTGCGCAATATCCAGCAGGCCGGAAAAATCGAAGCCTCCGCCGACGCGGCGGAATTCGCGTATTTCCCCGGTCAATTCTTGTTGCTCGGAAATCCAGGAGGAATCGGTGGAGGGCGCAAGCGAAGCTACCCGCGCCTGGCCGGGCGGGGAAGACGCGAATCCGCGCAGCAGTTCGCGAAGAGCGTCGAACTCCAGGACGCGCGCGGAGTTGTGAATGAGGGGTGGGACCATCGGAATTTATGTTACAGGAACGGCAAGACGCCAAGCAGCTGTCGGTTACGCAGTCCGGAGGCGGACATGGGCATTTTGTCGGTATCGAGTGGAACTGCGCACCTGCCCGGGACTCTCGCGGCTCGTTCTACGACCGCGCTGCACCCAACGCGCGTGACGCGTTCTCACCCGTCATCGGCAGCCGCAGCAGGAACGTCGCCCCGCCCTCCGGCCGGTTCTGGCAGGTGATCTGGCCTTGATGATCCTGCACTACGCCGTAGACGGCACTCAGTCCCAGCCCTGTGCCCTTGCCGATCGGCTTTGTCGTATAGAAGGGATCGAACACCCGATGAGGTTCTTTCACGCCTGGCCCGCTATCGGAAAACTGCACCACCACTTCTTCTCCTTGATGATGGGCGCTCACTCGAAGCCATCCTCCGCCCGCCTCCTCCAGCGCATCCAAAGCGTTTTCTACAATCTGGACAAATGCCTGGAAGAGTTCGTGGCCGTTGGCCCACACTCTCGGCAAGTTGGGCTCCAAGACGGTCTCGATGCGGATTTTCTGATCGTGCCGCTGCAGCACCCGCATTTGCACGCTCCGCTGCAGAAGGACGCACAAATCCACCATCGCCTTCTCTCCGGAACTTTGCTGCGCAAAACTCAGAAGGCTCGATACCAACTCGCCGGTCCTTTGTGCCTGGTTCACAATCTTGCGCACCAGCGCGTCCTGCTGGCTGGTCAAGCGCTGATTCGACCATAGTTTTTCCGAATATCCCATGATTGCGTTGAGGGGATGGTTGATTTCGTGGGCCGCACCCGCAACCAGCTGGCCCAGGGAAGCCAGCTTTTCTCGCTGCACCAAATGGCTTTGCAGCCGTTGCTCGTTCTCGAAGCTGCGGCGTGAATCATCGAGCAGATGAATCAACGTCCGGTCCTGGAAATACTGGCGCACAAACACGAACCCGCCCAGCACCAGCATTGCCACCAAGACAGTGAGCAAGCGAAACGTCCGCGCCGTAGCCGGCGAGCCGTCCCATCGGAAAGCCCATAGCCCCAGCGCCGGCAGAGACAGAATGGCTGGCATCGCCAGGCGCAGCGCCACTGCGCCCCACTTGTCATCCGCGTCGAGCGGCACGGCTTCCGGCTGCCTCGCACGCGCGGTCAGCGCGGTCGCTGCCATCCAGCTCACTGCTCCCATCAAGGGAACGTCGTAGAGGCTTCCGCTGTAGTATCCCCCGTTGGTGGCGGCCAGGTTGGCTCCCCCTGAGTCCAGGGCGTACAGCGCACTTGCGGCCATCAGATTCAGGTACACCACCTTCCACCCAGCCGGCGCGCCCCGGGCGGCAATTCCCAGCACCAACACCAGCACGCCGCCCTCCATCAGGTAAAGCGCAGAGTAGGTCCTGTCGTACTCCGCTACATTCAACGAAACGTACTGCGAAGGGAACACGATGAACGCATACAGGAAGACCCACCAAACCAGCAAGAGGAGAAAGTCCAGCGTACCCACGCGGAATTTCTGTTCGCCTTCGGTCCGGTGCGGACGCAACCCGATTGCCGCGATCATCGGAATCAGGTGGAGGAACAGAATCACATCCATGAACCACGGATCGGGCACTGTGGTTTGCCGCACCACCTCGCGATAGACCCACCCAAGCTGATGGGAGGCCCAGAGAATACATCCCGATGCCATCAGCGCCCAAAAACGCCGGTTTGCACCCTGCGCCGACCAGGCATTGGCCAGCATGGCCATGCCAGTCGTCAGAATTAGCAAAAGATAACCAATATTAGAAATCGCGGTCAGCACCGGACCCCGCGGCACCATCACCGACACCACGGCGAACGCCAGCGTAATCCCGCCCGCGAGCACAAACCAGCGATTCCGTCCGAACAGACTCATCCGCCTTCATTTTATGGATGCAATCTGGGATTCCCAGATGGCTTTCGGGTTTCAGCACGTTACTTTCGTCACACTCTCCCGCTAACGTTGTCTTCCCGGGACCGCAAGTTCTTCCAGCCCACCACTCCTGCTAGAATCGACGGTTGAAGGGCGCTCAGCTCTCGCCAGGTGGCTTCCATGGCCTTTCCGGTTACCCGTCTTCGTCGCCTCCGCCGCACAGCCCAGCTTCGAAACCTAGTTCGCGAAACCCGCCTTACGCCCGACGCTTTGGTTTATCCCATGTTTGTTTGTCCCGGCGAAGGTGTGCGTAGGGAAGTTCGCTCCATGCCGGGCGTGTTCAACCTCTCCGTGGATGAAGCGGTGAAAGAGGCGCAAGAGGTTTATTCCCTGGGTGTGCCCGCGGTGATTCTCTTCGGCCTTCCCGACCAGAAAGATGACGTAGCTACGGGCGCCTGGGCCGACGACGGAATCGCGCAGCAAGCCGCCCGCGCCATAAAACGCGAAGTCCCCGACCTGATTCTCATGGGCGACGTCTGCCTCTGCGAATACATGTCGCATGGGCATTGCGGTATCGTGAAATCTTCATCGACGCCGATGTCGCTGGGCGCGGCCGCCAGAGACGCGTTGAGTGCGAGGCAGGGAGTAGCGGTGAGGGCGGCGAAGAGCCAGGAGGAAAAGCTAAAGTTCATCGACGAGCTGGCATCCATCGTGGCCAGCGCGGTTGAGTCCAAGTTTGAAATCGATAACGACGCCAGCCTCGAACTCCTGGCCCGCACTTCGGTCTCGCTCACTCGCGCCGGCATCGACATCATCGCCCCCTCCGACATGATGGACGGTCGAGTCGCCGCCATCCGCCGCGCACTCGACGAAGCCAGCTTCATTAACACGCCCATTCTTTCCTACGCCGCCAAGTTCGCCTCCGGATTCTACGGCCCATTCCGCGAAGCCGCCGACTCCACCCCGCAATTCGGCGACCGCCGCTCTTATCAAATGGATGGCGCCAACCTGCGAGAAGCCATGCGCGAAATCGAGCTCGATATCGAAGAAGGCGCAGACATGATCATGGTGAAGCCCGCCATGCCTTACCTCGACGTAATCGCCGCCGCCCGCGACCGCTTCGACCTTCCTTTGGCGGCCTATCAAGTCTCCGGCGAATACGCCATGATCGAAGCCGCCGCCCGCAACGGCTGGATCGAGCGCGACCGCGTTATGATGGAATCCCTGCTAAGCATCCGCCGCGCCGGCGCCAGCATCATCCTCACCTATTACGCCAAAGACGCCGCCAAACTGCTGGCGTGAGCACAATGGTCTAGTGGGTTGTGGTCCTTCGGGTCCGCTTGACAGCTTTATCTCTCAGGCTAATATTGTGCGGGATGCCAGCTCGCGTTCTTCCGCGCCTCATGATCTCTTGTGCTCGTTTTCGCGACGCTCTCCGGCAGGTAAAGCGCCTGGGGCGATCGAGCTGCATGTCTACCGCAACCCGGCTTCTGTTTCTGCTGGTTGCGGCTTTCCCATTGCGCGGTTTTGCTCTTGGCCAACCCCGGTATGTGGATACCACGCCGGCTCCGGGCAGCTTCCGGCTGGTGCATGAGGGGACCGCAGCCGGGCTCGACGTGGATTCCCGTGACTATGCCGGTGTGGTGCGCGCGACCCGCGATCTGCAGGCTGACATCTTTCGAGTAACTGGCTGCAACGCTCCGCTCAGGAGCGATGAGAAGTCGCTTTCCGGCGACGTGGTCCTCATCGGCACCATCGGCAAGAGCCGGATCATCGACCGCCTGATTCGCGAGCGGAAAATCGATGTGAGCCAGATCCGGGGCAGGTGGGAGGCGACTCTCCTCCAGGTTATTCCAAATCCTTTTCCCAGGGTCGCACGCGCCCTGGTGATCGCAGGCAGCGATAAGCGCGGAACCATTTACGGAATCTACGATCTCTCCGAGCAGATCGGCGTTTCGCCGTGGTACTGGTGGGCGGACGTCCCCGTGGGACATAAGGACGCTCTGTACGTAAAGGCGGGGCGCTGGGTTGAAGGCGAACCGGCAGTAAAGTATCGCGGCATTTTTCTCAACGACGAGGCTCCCTCGCTCACCGGCTGGGCGAATGAGAAGTTCGGCGGCTTCAACCATCAGTTTTACGAAAAGGTCTTCGAGCTGTTACTCCGCCTGAAGGCCAACTTTCTCTGGCCGGCCATGTGGAACAGCGCCTTCAATGAAGACGATCCCTTGAACCCGAAGCTGGCCGATGAATACGGCATCGTGATGGGCACTTCGCACCACGAACCCATGCTGCGCGCGCAGCAGGAATGGAAACGGCACGGCACCGGCCCGTGGGACTACGCGGCGAATGCGAAGAATCTCGATGCATTCTGGGAGGCGGGAATCGAGCGCAACAAGAACTACGAGAGCGTGATCACGCTCGGCATGCGCGGCGATGGCGACATGCCGATGGCTGAAACCGAAAACATCGCGCTTCTGGAAAAAATCGTAGCCGATCAGCGCGAGATCATCGCCAGACACCTCACTCCCACCCTTGCCCCCGATCCTCAGGTTTGGGCTCTCTACAAAGAAGTGCAGGGTTATTACGAGAAAGGCATGCGCGTTCCCGACGACGTGACCCTGCTGTGGAGCGACGATAACTGGGGTAACATTCGCCGTCTTCCCACCGCGGAAGAAAGAAAGCGCAGCGGCGGCTCAGGCATCTACTACCACTTCGACTATGTCGGCGATCCCCGCTCTTATAAGTGGCTCAATACCTATTCGATCACGAAGGTGTGGGAGCAGATGAATCTTGCTTACGCCTATGGCGCGAACCGCATCTGGATAGTAAATGTCGGCGACCTCAAGCCGATGGAATTCCCCATCGAGTTCTTCCTGAATCTGGCGCGCCATCCCGAGCGATGGGGCAAAGACAACCTTCAGGAATTCACCGAACTCTGGGCCCAACGCGAGTTTGGCCGAGAGCACGCCTCCGAGATCGCGGATATCGTCTCCAAGTACACTCAGTTCAACGCGCGGCGAAAGCCGGAGCAACTCGATCCAGATACCTTCAGTCAAGTTCATTACCGGGAGGCGGGCCGGATTTTCTCCGATTGGAAATCGCTTGCGGAACAAGCCGATCATCTATCTGGGCAACTTCCCGAAGATAGACGCGATGCATTCTTCGAGTTAGTGCTGTATCCGGTGAAGGCCTCGGCGATTGTAAGTGAGCTATACCTCACCGCTGGCAAGAACCATCTCTATGCCTCGCAGGGCAGAGTCAGCACCAACGATCTCGCCCACCAAGCCCGCGTGCTTTTTGCCGCCGACGCCGCGCTCACCGACGAGTACAACCATAAGCTCGCGCACGGCAAGTGGAACCACATGATGGACCAGACGCATATTGGCTACACCTTCTGGAATGAGCCTCCACTCAATGCCATGCCGGCCATCACCGAAGTGCAACCCGCACCCGGAGCGAGGATGGCCGTAGCAGTCGAGGAATCGCCCTCCGCCGGCTCCAGCGCCTCGGCATCGCTTGCGCTGCCCACCTTCGATATCTTCAATCAGCAAACCCGATTCATCGACGTGTTCAATCGCGGCACCGAGCCTTTTGAATATGTAGCGAGCGCAGACCAGCCCTGGATTAAACTCAGTCGCACCCAAGGAGTCGTCGCTGAAGAAGCCCGGCTTTTCGTGAGCATCGACTGGGCCAGCCTGCCCGAAGGCGCGAACGACGGTGCCGTTACTCTCGCGCAGAAAAGCGGTACAACCTCTGTTGTCCGCGTGCAGGCGTTGCGCCCGTCCGTGCCCGCGAGAGATTCTCTGCAGGGTTTTGTGGAAGCCAATCACTACGTCTCAATCGAGGCCGAGCACTTCACCGGCGAAACCGGCGCCGGCCTCGGTCGAGGGCCAGGTCGAGAAGACGTTCGCGAAGAAGCCCATTGGGATAAGATCCCCGGCTTTGGCGAAACCCTCTCCGGAATGACCATTTTCCCCGTGAACGCGCCCAGCGCCGAGCCGCCCCAGCCCGCCCCGGTCCTCGAATACCAGATGTACTTGTTCGAACCCGGCGCGTTCAATGTCGAAGCCATTCTCGCGCCCACGCTCAACTTCGTCCCCGGCCGCGGCCTGCGGTTTGCCATCTCCTTCGACGATCAGCCGCCGCAGATCGTCGATGCGCTCGCCCACAATTCGCAAAGGGATTGGGAACAGGCCGTCAGCGACGGAGTTCGCAAAGTCACATCCACTCTGAACCTGGACGCGCCGGGCTATCACACGCTGAAATTCCGCATGGTCGACTCCGGCATCGTGCTGGAGAAACTGGTCGTTAGCCAGGCCCCGCTGCCGCCCAGCTATCTAGGCCCTCCCGAGAGCTATCGCAATCCCGCGCAATAATCGAAGCCGCCACCAAATCGCCGGCATAACCCGTGTGGGGAGGATATCCCTGGCCGTCGCCTTTGACCTCTTCCCGCGTTGAAAGGCAAGAGCTGGCGACTGGCCCACCTTTACGTTCCGAGATACACTTCCTTCAAAGAACACTGGACTTTGATACACGGACGGAGTAAGTTCCCCGTACCTAAGCTGCTTGTCGCTTCCCAGCTAGGAGATCGACGATGCTACTTACAAAAACCACGGCTCGATCAGTTCTGATCCCGGCAATCGCAATGTTATTAGGTCCCTTGTTTGTTCCCACGGTTGCGCAGGCCCAGGCGCCTCCCGGCTCATACCTTCAGAGCTGCACAGGATTCAAGATGTCGGGCACAACCTTGCTGGCATCCTGTAAGGACTCCTCCGGCAATCCGCATGCCTCCACGCTGCCTGACGCTTGGACCTGCATCGCCGATATTACGAATTCCAACGGCCAACTACAGTGTCAAGGAGGCGCCGACTATAAGCAGACTTGTACCGGCATCACTACTCAGACCCCTGCTGGGGCTGCTCCGAGGTTAGTGGCCAACTGCAAGAACTTCTATGGCCAGTACCAGAGTACAACTTTGCTGGCGCCGGACTCATGCGACAAGAGCACGATTCCTCCTGGGCCCGCGGGCCGTATCTTGAATATTAACGGCAATCTTCGCTGCGTCGTGTGGTTCGCGCACGATCCGTCTGGACACGGTAACCAGGACATTATCGGCAAGACGGTCTGGACAGATGATTCTTACACGCGAACCTACTGGACGATCGATCAGCCGATTATCACGCAGCCTACCCGGCCGTACCCGCCACTCAGCTACGAGGCCGAAGACTATATCACGCTGTGGGCCGGTGGCTGCTCTCAGGCCGGCGGTCATGGATCTACCTGGTATTCGTATGTCGAGCCTATCGCCAGTTCCGGGGAATACTGGGGCATGGCGTTTTTGCCCGGTACAGGCATCGAGGGCACAGACAGTCAGTTTGAATATATCGGCACGCCCAACGAAGGGACTGACTCATACATCATCCCGGGCGGTGGCTATGGCGCAGGCTACACCGGCTATCCGGGGCACCCGGGGAGCATCAACGGGCAAAGGCGTTATATCTATCGTAGCCATCCCGGCGACGAGGATCACTACCTTACCCTCGGCTATATCGACGACGGCTGGCCCTCCAACTCGGGGAGCGGCTACCCTGACAATGGCTACTATGCGCCGGATGGTGGCGAGGAACACCAGTGCCCGTCCGCTTCCTACACTGGCCCGGCGTGGGTGATGCTGCAAGTTGATCACCCGCTAAAACCGGCGCCAGCACCTTATTCCCCAGGATCGCAGCCCTTCGATGTCATCTACAATCAGATCGAGGCGAATGGGCTACCTTTGAATCCGGAGTGGTTTGCGCAGAAATCTGGCCCTCTCGCCAACGAGATCGGCGGTCCTATCACAGCTACTGGCGGCCTAAAGTTTGAACTTAAGGATTTCAGCGGGACTTGCGGGTCGGCTTTTAGTACGCCGAGCCAGTACGACGCCAAGGCTGCAGTGTCGGATCTCGGAGGGGCCGCCGCGGGCGCCGAGCTTGGCTCCTTCGCGGGCCCTGTGGGAACGGTGGTGGGAGCCATCGGCGGCTGGCTTTTTGGCAGCGATGTGGTTGCCTCCACTGCTACGACCATGGACACAACCAAACTTGAAGCCACCTGTACGACTCAATCTGCTTCGATGGACCAGTTCAGCTCCACCACGAATTGGGGCAGCGCCGTGCTCGCGGCAGGAAATTTCTTCAGCCAAATTTGTCCGGCCCAGCCCATCCGCGGCCATCTTAACTGGCAGCCAGTGACTTATACCGGCTTGCTTCATTTCAGCGATTGGTCGGGCGTTTATCCACAGGATTACGACATTAATATGAGCCTGCTACCTGGAACCGCAGACGACAACGGTACTGTGTTGGGCTTCGACAGGAATGGCAACTCACTGACGGACTATGGCAACTTTGCATGGGGACTGACGCAGGGCAGCCAGACCCAGGGCACAACGAAGGGCAGCGAGACCTATCCCTACGGAGGGCTGCTGGTAGAGTTCGACTCCCAGGAGACGGTGCAACCATACTTTCTCCAGCGGCCCGGGGGCTCCTGGTGGAACAAATTCGCCATGGATGCGCTGGCCGCAGGACCCGGCGACATCCTGTCAGCGGCGGGAATCCCGATCGTCTCGTCGCTCACAGGTCAAGACCCTAAAACTGCTGTCGCGGCAGCGATCGCAGCCGCCAACCAGTTGATGGGAGCTCCCAGCAGTGCGTTCGCGGTAAACGCCGCCGTCACCGGGCTCATGGGCATCGACGGCGTTCACACCGATGGAATAAGTGAACTTCATCCCGTGTTCTCGATGGCGATCCACATTCCCCCGGATGAAACCACGCCGACTGGCAAGAAAGAGCACTGGGCATTTTTTATTCGCAATCATGGCGATGAGGGCAACTGCTCTGCCCAGTCCCATACCCTCGAACCCGAGAACTACGGCGCCCGTGACTATTACATCTCTCTGCCGTGGCCCTCCGAGAAAGGCAAGCCCCGCTTTGAGAGCGTTTCGAATCCTTCCATCAAAGCCACTCCTTGGGTAGATGGGGCCTCCGTTCAAAAGACGCAGTCCGCACCTGGGGTTGGGACCTATCTGCATTTCCTGTCGCCCTCATATTCCGCGCCGGATCCAGTCCCCTTCTTCGGTTTTGATGGCGAAGTCACTTTGGAATACAAATACGCAAAGTCTGATGCGCAAAAAACGGACCACGGCGATGCTCCCGCCAGGCCAGACGCGGGCAAAGACACTAACAGTGCGCCGCAACGTGACAAGAACGCAGAAACCTTCGACGCGGAAGATTTTCCCCGGGACAGGATCATAGCGGCCTCAAAAGATCCGGCCGTCACAGCGCATTTGAAGAAATTCTTGACCCCGAGCCCCGCCAGCAAGGTCACCCGGGCCTCGTTGCCGGATATTCTTGAAAACTCCGAGGTGCAGATTATTGGACCCAGGCTGCCGGTGCACGATGCCAGGCTGCCCCGGCGAACGCGGGAACGTATTAACGTTAAGAAAGAGCGGTACTCTGACGATCTCTATGAACAGGCAGGCTTCACGCGCCGAAAGTTCCAGGCCATCGATTCTCAGCACGTCTTCTTCCTGGGAGACGATGGAGTTCTGCGCTTTAAAGAGGGGCCGTTCAATTTCGCCGATGCTGATTCGGGCAAGTCCGCGGATACTTCCAAGCTGGTGGATCGCGACGTTCAAACCTTCGAGGCGGTTTCTCAAAACGAGGTATTGAAGCTTGGCAATAATGGAGCGTTGTTTATCGAGACCGCTCCGTTCGGCATCGCCGCCGATGGGAGATGCGCTAAAGGATATGTATGGCGTGAAGCTTATACGAATGATCACGTATGTGTCTCACCACGCACGCACGATGAAGCCGCTGCTGACAATGCGGCGGCGCCAAGACATGTTGTAATAGCATTTCCTGTTAAGAATGATGCCTGTCGTCCGGGGTACGTCTGGCGTCAGGCGAATGAAACCGATCATGTCTGCGTTCTTCCCGACGTCCGGTCGCAAACAGCTTCGGACAACATCTTGGGGCCGTCGCGTATTGAGGGAGCAAGCCTGAAGAAGTTTTTTGGTTGGCCTGTCGTCAAAGTTCAGGCAATGGCCAATGGCGGCCTGATGGTGCTTGACGCTAACGGAAAGCTCTTCTCGAGCAGCGCTCCGCTCGATAACTCGCACAAACCAGCGCTGGTCGCATTGGATGTACGTGCTTTTCAGCCGGTCGACAGCACACATACGCTGATTCTCTCCACCGACGATCGATTGCAGTCTTATCCAATCCCCGTTGGGAGCGTGCCCAAGGTGTACGAGAAGGTCTGGGCCTTCCAACAGACCAGTAATGGCACACTCTTTGTCGTCGATGAAGACGATACCTTGTGGAACGAACAAACGCAGAAACAAATCGAGACCAATGTCCACAAGGTTCAGGCCATCGACTCCAACGCCCTCTTTATCCTCAAAACAGACGGAACGTTGTCGTTGCGAACCGCGAATGCGCGATCGTCGAATACCGTCAATGCTCCCGTGGCTAGCGGTGCCAGAGATTTCCAGGCCCTGGACGCTCAGACCGTGTTTGTCCTCGACGAAGACGGAAAGCTTTGGCTGGAGCACGGGAATTTTGGACCGGAAACACCGGCGAAGTCGCTGGTAGCCACGAATGTGAGATGATCTCCAAGGTTGCGGACCTCGAAAGGGGGAGGCCCAACTGCACAGTCACCGCAGACGCTTCGCATCCTCCACGAAGAAAATAGGAGTGCATCGCACGCAAGTGTCACGGCCATGACGCCTTCCAGCCACTTAACTCCCTTTGTTCGTTTCACTTAGGGGTAATATACGTACACTTCGGTATGCGCACGATTGCAACCACAAAATGTTCCGGTTGGAACATATCTCACAATGTTCCGGTTGGAACATTCGCGGCCTACGCCCCTGCCGCGCCCTGGCCCTGGAACTTCACCTCCACTAGACGCCGGTCCTCGTCAGACACTTTGAAGAAGGCGCGCGGTTTCAGGCTCATGAAGCTGGCCACAAACACCTCGGGGATCTGGCCGATGCGTGTGTTGTAGGTGTTGACGTCGTCGTTGAAAAACTCGCGCCGGTCGGCGATGCGCTCTTCCAGTTCGCTGATGCGCGTCTGCAGCTTGAGAAAGTTTTCGTTCGCCTTGAGTTGGGGATAATTCTCCGCCACGGCGAACAGCCCGCGTAGCGCGACCGTCATGGTCAAGTCGGCCTGCGCCTTCTGCCCAATGCTGGCCGCGTTCATCGACGCCGCGCGCGCCTGCGTCACCGCCACCAGCGTCTGCTGCTCGTGCTGCATGTACCCCTTCACCGTCTCCACCAGGTTGGGGATCTCGTCGTGGCGCTGCTTGAGCAGCACGTCGATGTTGGCCCACGCGCGGTCGTTGTCGTTGCGCAGCCGCACCAGTTCGTTGTAGAGAATGACTACATAGACCAGCACTCCCACCCCGAACAGCAGGAACGCCGCCCCTGTGATCACGTTGCTGTCCATCTTAATTTAACCTCGCCAACTCAAGCTCGCCTGCGGCGAATGGTTCCAGTGGAACAGCAGCGAGGTCAGCCACGCAAGTACTGCCGGGGCTGCACCCAAGGTCACGGCATCCAGGGCTGAAAAACGCGATGTTGGCAGCCAAAAAAAGGGCCGAGCCCGAAGGCCCAGCCCCACATACTCAGTTCGCTTTGCGGTGCGACACTGGCGCGGTTAAGGTTTATGCGGAGTCAGATCGCAGGAATGCCTCACCTCATCCAGATTCAAACCCGCGGGCGAGAACTCGGCGATCTGGGGGCCGCTTCTGGTTCGGACTTCCAGATTGAACACCTGGGCACCCATCATGCCGCGAATGGTTCCCTTGTCCATGGAAAGGAAACGGCCGCGCACCCAGTTCCAGCCCTTGTGGTCGTGGTGCCCGTCGGTACGGACCATGACCTCCATTTGAGGCTGCCACCAGAAGCCGGGCCGGTCGGGCAGTGCTAGCCTGACGCCAGGATTGAAATCGGAGTACTCGTATTTGCCGTTGACGCAAACCAGTTCGACGCGCGGTTTGTAGTCTGCGTCCTCTTTGAAATAATTATTCGAAAGCAACTCGAACCGGACTTTTTTCGCGCCGGTCATCTTGTCTTCCGACTGGAACTCCATCCACTTGCCGCCGGCGCTGACGCCATCTTTTTCGTCCGGATAAGGGCTCATCGCGCCCTCCTGGGCGCATGCCGCCACGGCCATCAAGATCAAGCCCGCCAACATCGCGCCCGCAGTCAAGGCACAGCGATTCTTATTGCGAAACAAGCTCATTGCTGTCAAGGTCTCCTCCCAAACAAGAACTCCTTACATATTGAACCCGGAAAGCCCGGAAGAGTTGCATGACTTTCTACTCATGAGCCCACTCAGGAGGCAAGAGATCCCCCTCCCAGTAGTTGGGAACGCAGCGATACATGAGGAACGATTAGGTCTCCGCGGGGAGGCGGCCTCGGGATGGCTCAGATTGAATCTCTCGGCGCAGCAATCGTATTCGCTTTTTGTTCTCCTCGTAAGAGCCGGGCGTATAATGTCGCGGACGAAGGCGAGGCGAGTTTCCGATGTTGGCAACACATATCCGATGGGTCAACTTGGATGGTCTCATCTATGTACTCGACCTGAAGGCGGAGGCTTATTTCGCCCTGGAGCCGATGTATTCGGAAGCCTGGATGGCGCTTGCCGCCGGGGGACGTGACGATGGCGGCGATCTCAATCTCAATAAAGACTTCTACGAAACACTGAGGGAAAATGGATGGCTGACCAGCACCCCCCGGCCTTCGCGGTCGACTTATTGGCGGGTGATCCGCTGGGTACCGCACAACTTGCGCTCTTCGGCCCTGGCAGCCTGGGTGTGTCTCGCTTATGTTTCGCTCAGCCTGAAGTTGCGCGGGTTTAATGACCTGCTAGCGCGTTTTGAATCGATACCGGCAGCGACTGACGATGCCTCATGCGACGCGCGGGCGAAGTTAGCCGAAACGCATTTTCTGCGGGCAGAGCGCTTCTTTATCAGTTCGCGGGGGGCCGACGACTGCCTGCCGCGTTCTCTTGCTTTATATCTATTCATCGTTCTTTGCTGCGGTTTGTGCGCAAGGCATCACATCGGCATTTGCCGTTATCCTCTTAAAGCGCACGCCTGGGTAACCCACAAGCGGGTGGCGCTCCTCGACAAGCAATCCCGCATCGACAAGTTCTCAGAACTGGCCGTCTTCGGCGACAGCGCTACATGACACCCGCATCTGCTTTTACGATGTTTGTGAATCTTGAGAACACGGCTGCCGTGACAGGCACGAACCTATCCAGTTGCCCAGCCGATCGCCCGGGGGTTACCGTCGGATGCGCCGGATATGTGGTGGTCGACGGCCGCCCGGCCACCGGCGCCGACTGCGTGGAAGCGATCACCGAGGCCTACCGGAGATACGGCCATAAGCTTAGCGAACATCTGCTCGGGCAGTTTTGCGCAGCCATCGCGGACCATGAAAAGAAACAAGTGGTTCTTATCCAGGACTCGCTGGGCTTGCGTACGATCTACTATCAGACCCTGTCTCCGGCGCGCGTTGTACTAGCCAGCGACTTGCGCACCATGCAGGTTGCCGCGCCGAATATGGAACTGGATCAGGCGTACTTTCTGTATTTTCTTTCTTTCGGAGCTCGCCTTTCCGGTAGAACTCCCTATGCCCGTATCGGCCGCCTAGCGATGGGAGAAACCCTGGTTCTAAAGGCCGGGTCCAGGGTTCGGTGCTATCCGTGGCGTCCATCCAATGAGAGTGGGAGACCAACCGACGACAACCCCGAGCGAGTCCGCGATCTGGTCGAGCGGGCCGTACTTTCGGCGCTCCCGCGGGAAGGAAACGTATTGGCGGAATTGTCCGGCGGGTTGGACTCGTCGTCAGTGTTGTGCGCGGCCTTTCCCTTTCGCCCAGACATTCAGGCGCTGACTTTTGTAAGTGGGTCCAACCGGTCCAGTGACGATCCGCTCTATTCGGAAATGGTGGTGCGACATCTGGGGAACGTCCGCTGGCGCCCGTTCGACCAAGACCCCTATCCGCCCTTCGCAATGGAGCCGGCACTGGCCGAAGTGGAACCCGGAAGTGAGATTCGAAGCGCGCTCAGAAGCGCATACTACGGCCTGTTGAGATCCGCGAAAATCGATGTGGTTTTGACGGGGGGTGGCGGCGACCAGGTATTCGGCTCTACGGATGCGGCTCCCATTTATATTGCCGATAAAGTCCGCACTCTGAATTTTGCGGGTGCATGGCGGGAGAGCGCCCGATGGCGGCACAACGGCAACACCCTGCGCTCAGAATCGTTTTGGGTGTGGCATTACGGTGTGAAGGCCGCATGGCGCCATGCGCGCGGGCGGAGTTTGGTTTACACTCTCTCGCGCATGAAGGCGCCATGGCTCTCCGATTTTGTCCTGAGACAAACCAAGGATGTCTCGCCCAGCCAAATTATTCATCGCTTGACACTCCCCAGCCGGCAGCACTACTGGGAGATGTTGATGCGGTTAGCCGAGAATGAATCGACCGCTCCGAATTTAGGCGCGTCCGCCCAGTTTCGTCTCCCGCTCCTCTACCGCCCTCTAGCCGAGTACATGATCCGCCTTAGCGCGAAATACCGACGTGGGGAACTGGGCGATCGCATGCTGCAACGCGAAGCAGTGAAGGGGCTTCTGCCGGAGGCGGTACGCTTGCGCCGGGACAAAGGTACAAATCAAGTGCTTCGCGAACAGAGCTTCGTCGAAAATCCCTCGTGGACGGATTCGCTGTTGGACAATCCACTGATAGCGCAATTTGGATGGGTGCGACCCTCGGCATGGGCCGAGGCTGTCGCGCGCGCTCGTTTTGGACTAGTCTCCCATCCTATGGCTTTCGATGCCGCCATGTGCGTTGAGCGCTGGCTCAGGCTAAATCACTATACGCAATCTGAACTAGAACGGGGCCGCACAAACTCAATATGAGTTATGCGAACCCCGGTCATCGCTTCGAAAAGACTAACTGCCGGTACTTATGTCTGATACCTGTCATTGTCTTTGGTTTGGGAACCGTCGTCCTTCTCTCCCTGCCAAGTGCGGCCGGTTAGCTGGCGAACCGTCCCCAGCTTCGTGACGACGCTGTTGGCGGCGACTTTGTTACTCTCCCCCTCGGTTCGGCCCGTGTTAGCTCGCTTCTGCATAGCTAGGCTCCGTCTCACTTCAAGAATTTGCATCGACCAACTGCGGGGAAAGGTACTTGAAACACTTAGGGTTGTCAAGCCTGGTCGATATGTTGGTGGCGTCCTAACTCAGTGTTGCTGGGCTGGCCGCTTCGGTAGCACCGTGTTAAGACACTACCGATATGTTGTCGTTAGCACATGATATGTCCGCTTTGCAGGCGGTGACGTTTCGGCGTCTTCAACGGCCTGGGATGTTTCGACGCGGCCATTATGACGGAGAGCTGGCTCCGAACGATTGAATCGTATCCCTTCGGGCCCGCGCCTGAACTACAGTAAGGCATTGGCGCCAAGATCCGCTTTACAAGCGGGGTCTGGCGCAATACACTCCTTCAGGTCTCCCCCTGAGCCAGGTACTGGCACCCATCCTGCAAAAGATTGAGGAGCAGACAAACGATGTTGCATAGCCCCGTTTTGCGCCAGCCCGCATTGCCTCGCACCAGGAACCGCTTCGCTCGCCCATCCTCGGTCTTGTTGCTGGCTTTGGCCGGCAGCCTGGCCTGCGTGGCACAGGTTTCGGTTACCACCTACCACTATGATAACTACCGCACGGGCTGGAACTCCAAGGAAACCGCGCTCACCGTCGCTGCCGTGCACAGTACGGCGTTCGGAGTGCTGGGAACCGTTCCGCTGGACGATCAGGCGGATACCCAGCCGCTGATTGTGACCGGCGTGAACATCACGGCCGGCAACTTCAAAGGCGTACACAATGTGGTGTACGTGGCAACGGAAAACAACTCCGTCTATGCGATCGATATGTCGAGCGGCAAGGTGCTGTTGAATCCTAATTTCGGGCCGCCGGTTGTCCGCCCGCTGGGCTGCGGCCGGTACAACCCGGACGTAGGGATCAACTCGACGCCGGTCATTGACCTGAGCAGCAACACTTTGTACGCGGTGATGTACACCCAGCAATCGACGGGGCCGGCGTATTTTGTTCACGCTCTCGATTTGGGCAGCCTCACCGACAAAGTCACGCCTCAGCTGGTGACAGGCTCGCACACGCTGAGCGACGGAACCACATTCAGTTTCAACGCCACTTATGAACGCCAGCGGCCCGCCCTGTTGTTGGCGAACGGCAACGTGTACGCGGGGTTTGGCAGCTTCTGCGACCTGTCGCCGAATCTGTCACGCGGCTGGCTTCTGGGCTGGCAAACCGGGTCTCTCACTCCGCTCGCCGGGAATCAACTGCTGGACACGCAAGCCACCGATAGCAACAGCTTTTTCCTTTCGTCGATCTGGATGTCAGGTTACGGACCGGCGGCGGACGACTCCGGCAACATCTTGTTCGTAACCGGCAATTCAGATCCCTCGGGAACAACCTACGACGGCGTGACCGACATTCAGGAGAGCGTGGTGAAGATTTCGCCAGATCTGACGACGGTGCTCGACCTGTTCACTCCGAGTAACGTCGCGGAACTAGATGAACACGATCTGGATTTCGGTTCGGGAGGAGTGATGATTCTCCCCGACCAGACGGGTTCGACGCCACATCTGGCGGTGGCTGCGGGCAAGGTTGGGTCTATGTTCTTCATGGACGAAGATGACCTGGGCGGATTCTCGACGCAGACGAATAATGTGCTCGGCACGTACAGCATCGGCCAGTGCTGGTGCGGGGAGTCGTATTTCGTCGATCCCAAAGACAACGTTGCGCGGGTGGTGAGCAGCGGAGGAACGAGCATCATGGTATGGAAGCTGCTGACGTCTCCCGCCCTGTCTCTGACCAATGTCACCAGCTCTCCGGCAATCGTTACCCAAACAACTGGCTTTTTCACCAGTGTTTCCTCCAACGGTACCGCCAACCCCATCATCTGGGCGCTCTCGCGGCCGACAAGCGGGAGCCAGACTACGATATCCCTCTATGCGTTTGCGCCTGACTCGGGAGGAACGACCATGAAGCAACTTTTCCTGGGAGCTGCCGGCACCTGGGTAACGAATGGCAGCAACACCAATCTGGTTCCCGTGGTGGCCAACGGAAAAGTGTTCGTTGCGTCATATAAGGAACTCGTGATCCTGGGATTGCGCGGAAAGGGCGGGGTGTCCAAGAACTAGCGACGGAAACGACGAGGTTGATTTCTATTGTTGCGTCAGCCCTGAAGAATCAAGGCTGACTGCGGCCCCACTACTGGTCCGGGCAATCTCTACGGTTCCGCAGAAATGTCTGGCTATTATTTCCGGGTGTGGCTTCATTAGGAATTAGGATCTTCAGAAACGCATGGAAGCTTAGCGCAGTGGGCGTTGGAGGAATGATGACCGCAGAGTCGAACCCTGCTTCTCGCCAATCGAAACGGCATCTCATTGCGCCCGCGTGGCATACGATTGTGTTTATTGCTATTTTTTTAGGGTTGTCCGTGGTGGGCGGTTTTTTTCAGCACGCTGTAAAGCAGCACCCGCAGGCGACAGTGCCGAGCGGCAACGCCGTGCCACGTTACATTTCCGTGCTCGTATCTGAATGGCTGCTGGTGCTCTATGTTCGCATGGGCGTGCATAAGCGCGGAGTGCGCTTGCGCGACCTTGTTGGCGGCCGATGGGCAACGCCGAAAGATGTGATGAAAGATATCGCTCTGGGCGCGGGGCTGTGGGCGGTGTGGGTCGGGTTGATGAATCCTCACGTCCTAGGCAGCGGAACGAATACCGCGCAGGGACTGCTTCCCCAAGGGATTATTGAGAGCCTGGCGTGGATCCCTCTAGCTCTCTCCGCAGGATTTTGTGAGGAAGTCGCATTTCGCGGCTATCTTCAGAAACAATTTCAGGCCATCACAGGTAGCGCGGTGTGGGCGGTCCTTATCCAAGCGATTGTCTTCGGCGTTGGCCATCTATACGAAGGGGTTGGCCCGGTAGGAAGAATCATGCTGTTCGGCGTCTTGTTTGGGCTACTCGCGGTGTGGCGGAAGAGCTTGAGGCCGGGGATGGTTGCACACGCGTGGTCTGATATTTTTGGCGTGGTCATTTTCCGCGGAGCGTAGATAAAACGGGATTCGGTAAACAGGCCTGCCTGTTAGCGTTTTTCGATCTTGAGGTCGATGTAAACCTGGGAGCGGTCGTCGAACTGGCTGACCGACTTGGTGTCGCTCTTGCCGTTATCGTGCTGGGCATAGACCTCATAGTCCACCGTAGCCGAGAGGGCTGGGAAACGGTACGTGCCCTCCTGTCCCACAATGTAGGTCTTGACCGCGTGTGTGCGCGCGTTGGTGAGGTAGACGATCGCGCCGACGACAGGGTTATCCTGCTGGTCAAGCACCTTGCCGAAAAGCAAGCGGCCTTGTGGCTTATCTTTTTTGTCAGCGGCATGGGCGGCAAGGGAGAGGAGTAGGAGGAGCAGCGAACAGGCGATGACAAAAGCCGTCTTGATCGAAAGTCTGGGAGTCATGCGAAGTCTTGTTCCTCTTCCTCTAGTGAATCTCGCTGATTTATTTTGTTCGGTTTATTATTCTATCGGGTCAGGTGCAGACCAATATCCACGCGCTCATCATACTCTATGTGGATGTCGACCTCTTGCACCAGGCGCAAGGCGCGACCGTCCGCGGTCTTGACGCCCTTGAGGTCGGCCCATACCACGTAATCAGCTTTGCCGGCGGGAACGCGCTGGGCGAATTCGCCGGCATGGTCGGAATAGAGCTCCCACTTGGGCTTTTTGTCGGAGGCGCGGCGGATCTTGACGGTCACACCGTAAACCGGGTGATCGTCCGGCCCCCAGACCGTGCCAAAGATGAGCGCATAGGGATCCGTGGGTTTCAGCTTTTTGGATGCGGGAGCCGCATGGGCCACCGGCAAGACATGTGGACTCAGAACAGAAAGGGCCAACACAATCAGCAGCCAGAAAGAGGATCGGCGCGCGGACGAACGCCAGGCGCTAGGCGTCGTCACCGTCTTCGGTCTCCACTTCTTCGTCTTCTTCCACGTAGCCGGCTTCCACTGCCTTCAACTCGAGCGGACTGGTCGTCACCACTTCGAAGTCCGTGCCACACTCGGGACAGGAGACAATCTCGCCTTCGTCGACTTCGTCTTCTTCCACATCCAGATTGGTTTCGCATTCAGGACAAAGAACCATGACTCCTCCGCTCCCCTTCGATGCCATTTTGGATGCCCCTGATAATATTTAGATTCTCCCCCCGCCAGAGGTCAAGAGGTGAGGGCTGTAGAGTACGAGATTATAATCCAGCGGCAGCCCGACCGCTGGCCTTGACGTTCTTACGCCGGAGCCTACATGAATTCTCGCCCGAAGAAAAGACCGTTGCTGGTGGCCGTCTCGCTGGCGCTGGCGTTCAGCGCGGGAGCGCTCGCGCAAAAGCAGCCGGATACGCATGCGCCAGAAATTATGGCTGTGGACGGGCGCATCGCGGCTGCGTTACGGCAGATCTCTGCCGAGCGCATCCGTGCGAACATTGAGAAACTGGTCAGCTTTGGAACGCGGCTGACCATATCCGCGCAGGACTCGGATGCGATCGCCGCCGGACGCGGAGTGGGAGCGGCGCGGGAGTGGATCAAGTCGGAATTCGAGCGCTATGCGAAGGATTGCGGCGGCTGCCTGGAAGTGAAAACCGACAGATTCACCGAGCCGGCCGCCGACCGCATTCCCCAGCCCACCGAAATCACCAATGTTTATGCGGTGTTGAAAGGTACGGATCCGGAGAATGCGAAGCGCATTGTGCTGGTGACCGGGCACTACGATTCGCGCCCCAGCGATACTTTAGACACGAAAGCCGACGCTCCGGGTGCAAACGACGATGGCAGCGGAACGGCTGTCAGCCTGGAATGCGCGCGGGTTTTGAGCAGGCTGAAGTTACCGGCAACGATTATTTTTCTGACGGTGGCGGGCGAGGAGCAGGGGCTCAACGGCAGCCACCACTTCGCCCAGATGGCCAAAGAAAAGATGGCGAAGGAACAGGGATGGAACCTCGAAGCCGTGCTGAATAACGACATCGTGGGAGGGGACAAGAGCGCGGAGCAGGATCCCTCCGTGGTACGGGCATTTTCCGAGGGACTGCCCGCGGCGGCCACGGAACAGGAGATCCGGAGGATTCGCGGGCTGGGCGGGGAGAACGACTCAGCATCGCGGCAACTGGCGCGGTATGTGGCCGATGTGGGCCGCGCCTACGATGTAGGTGTACACCCGATGCTAGTATTCCGGCTGGACCGGTATCTGCGCGGGGGCGACCATTATTCGTTCAATCAGCAGGGATTTGCCGCGGTCCGCTTCACCGAGTTTCGCGAGGATTTTCACCACCAGCATCAGAACGTACGCACTGAGAACGGCATCGAATACGGAGACCTGGCAAAGTTTGTGGACTTCGACTATGTGGGGCGCGTGGCTCGGCTGAATGCGGCGACGCTGGCGTCATTGGCATCGGCGCCGGCGCCTCCCGCGAATGTGCACCTGCTGGCGAAGGATCTGGAGAATGACTCGACGCTCACGTGGGAGGGTTCTCCGGGAGGCTTGGCTACGGGCTACGAAATTGTGTGGCGAGCGACGAGCAGCCCGGAATGGGAACACATGGAGAGGGTCGGAAATGTTACGCGCGCGACGCTGAAACTTTCTAAGGACAATGTCATCTTTGCAATCAGGGCCGTGGACGCCGAGGGACACAGGAGCCTGCCAATCGTGCCCTTGCCGGAACGTTGAGTTCGGTGTCTACTGCTAAGAGGAGCGTGTCACCTTGCGCGGTCGAGAGATGACGTTGAGTTTCCCGCCGTTTACGCGGGCGGTGATCTGGCTGTTGGGAATCAATACGGCCGTGTTCCTGGTGTTGTCCGCGTTCGGCACACGGGCTGTTATCCAATGGGTGTATGCGAACCTCGGCCTCGTGCCCAGCACGGCGGTCTTCCATTTCGCGATCTGGCAGATTGTCACCTACAGCTTCATTCACGTCGGCTTCTGGCATTGGTTCGGAAACATGCTGGGGATTTGGATGTTCGGCTCAACGTTCGAGAGCTCGTGGGGTACGCGCCGCTTTCTTGAGTTGTTTTTCACCGGGGTGGTCGGGGCCGCGCTTACTACGATTGTTCTTTCGTTCGCGCACATCCTGATCACGCCGGACACCGGGACGGTTGGGGCTTCCGGCGGCGTCTTTGCCATTCTGATGGCTTTCGGCCTGGTTTTTGGGGAAAACGAAATCATGATGATTCCGTTCCCCTTTTTGATCAAGGCAAAATACTTCGTGCTGATCCTGATCGTGGTGACGGTGGCATTTGCCATCAGCGGCGGTGGCGGCACGGCATACCTTGCGCATCTGGGCGGTTTGCTCTTTGGATACCTGTACGTGAAGTTTGCGCCCGCGCGTGGAATGTCGGGGCGATTCTCGATCTCGGAGTGGTATTACGGATTGAATAACTCCTATTACCGCTGGAAGCGGCGGAAGGCGGCGAAGAAGTTTGAAGTCTACATGCGGAAGCACGACCGCGACGTTCATTTCGACGAGCACGGGAATTATGTCCCACCGGATGACGATCCGCGCAAGGGCAATGGCGGGTCGAAATCGGGGTGGGTGAATTAGGTTTGCTGGCCAGGATTCTCGCGTATTTATACGGATCAAGTCCAAGCAAGACGTGGCACTGCTTCAAGGATAAATTCTTACAGTCCTCATTCCGCGAAGAACGCCTGGAATTCCGCCGACAGGTTGGCTGGCAGATCTTCCCTCCTAGCCTTGCCCTTGAATCCTAAATCGTGACCGGCGCCTTCGACCGGCAGAAGCTTTGTCTTCGCGGGAATTAGCTTCAAGGCTTGCTCGATCTCCGTGATCGATCCGAAGGGGTCGCGCGTGCCCTGGACGAAGAGAACCGGGGTGCGCAGGTGGAAAAAATGCTGCGTGCGAAGCTGGCCGGGCTTGCGGGGCGGGTGCAGAGGATAAGAAAGCAAGAGCAAACCGGCAGCGAGCTCCGTGGCTTTTTGTAGGGCCTTTTCCGGAAGAGGCTCGGCACAGAGCATGCTAGCTTGCCGTCCGCCGTAGGACTGGCCGCCGAGAAAGATGCGGCCAGTGGCGAGGTTCCTGAGCACAGCGAGCGCATTCTTCAGCCCGGCGCGGTCGCGTTTCGCGTCGCCCGGCCCTGGCGGACCGAACGGCCGATCCTGACGATAGGGCAGATCGCAGCGCAGCACGACGAAGCCGGCCTCGGCAAAAGACGCGGCGATTGCAATCAGAAGAGGCGACTGGCAATTCGAGCCAGATCCGTGAGTCAGAACAAGTCCGTTGCCGTTGGGATTGGCGGGACGATGAAGAAGTCCGCGAACGAACGGGTCCACCGAAACGTCTGTAAGAATCTGCGGGATGGACTCGCTGGGCATGGACGATGGTGGCGGTGGGTGTGCGCTTGCGAACTTATACGCCGACTTCCTCCAACTTCTCATAAACCTTCACGATTTGAATCTCATTGCCCAGGCGGGCCCAGCAGCGGAGCACCTCGGGATCTTCTTGAGCGGCGCGGCGGGCTTGCTCGGAATTCCAGTAGCGAAGCAGAACGTAATGAGCGTCGCCGGCGAGGTAAAGAAGATCGCGACCATAAGCTTTGGCCGCGACGATGGCGTTGAGTTCGCGGATAGTCGCGAGCGAAGCCGCTTCCATGCCGGGCAACGGCTGCCAGATCGCGATGGACAGGTACTCCTGCGACATACTCCGCGATTATAGCGTCTGGCGTGCGGGGGCGCGCTTTTCTTTGGCTCGCTTTTCTTGATCGTGCTTTACCCCGGACGCTGCGGCGGGACGCGTGGCGGCATTGGCCTCTTCGGCCGTAACCGTGTGCAGACGCATGAAGTTGGTGGAACCGGAAGCCTGGCGCGTGCCCGCGACCACCCCCAGCACAGCTCCTGGCCTCAGCACTCGGCGGTTCAGCAGCTCTCTCTCAGCCACAAGAACCATCTCTTCGGTAGAGAGCGCATGTCGGCAGCTTACAGGATGCACCCCCCAGAAAAGATTCGTGCGCTGCACCACCGAGGAGACGTGCGTAAAAGCGTAAATGGGCACTCGGGGGCGAAATTTCGAGATCATCCGCGCGGTGTTGCCGGTCTCGGTGAACACCGCGATCGCGCCCATGGGCAGGTCTTCGGCCGCGTGAGCAATGGATTCGCAGATGGTTTCGGCAATGGAGAGGCCGTGTCGGTCGCTGCGGCGCCGCGGCAGCGTGAATTCGCCCATGTTGCTCTCGGCTTCGATTACGATGCGCGACATCATGGCGACGGCTTCGCGGGGGTAGTGGCCGCTGGCGGTTTCCGCCGAAAGCATGACCGAATCGGTGCCATCGAAAATAGCATTGGCCACGTCGCTGGCTTCGGCCCGCGTGGGGCGCGGGTTCTCGATCATCGACTCGAGCATTTGCGTGGCCGTGATCACGGGCTTGCGCCACTCCGCGGCGCGGCGGATCACGTGCTTCTGGATCACCGGTACTTTCTCGGGCGCCATTTCCACGCCCAGGTCGCCGCGAGCCACCATTACGCCATCGGAGGCTTCCAGGATTTCTTCCAGGTGGTCGATGGCCTGCGGCTTTTCCAGCTTGGCGATTAAAGGAGTGTCGCTGCCCAGGCCGACCACAATCTGCCTCACCATATTCACGTCGGCCGCGGAGCGCACGAAGGAGAGCGCGACCGCGTCTACGCCGTGCTTGAGACCGAACTCGAGATCCGTGCGGTCCTTCTCGGTCAGAGCGGGAATCGATAAAGCAGTGCCCGGCAGGTTGATCCCCTGATGTTCGCCCAAACTGCCGCCATTCAAAACGTCGCAGACCACATCTTTGCCGCGGACGGTGCGCACGCGCAATTCGATCAGACCGTCGCGCAGAAGAATGCGCGCGCCGGGGGCGACCTCGCGCGCAAGATCGGGAAACGTGGTGGAAATGCGCGTGGGGGTGCCGGCGATGTCGCGCGGCGTGATGATTACGGTCGAGCCACTTTCGAGCAGAACAGGGTCGTGGCGTTCCAGGCGTCCGGTGCGGATTTTGGGACCTTGCAAATCCTGCAGGATGCAAACCGTGCGGTTCTCTTTTTGCGCGGCACGGCGCATGCGCTCGATGTTGCGGGCGTGGTCCTCATGCGAGCCATGGGAAAAATTCAGGCGGGCCACGTCCATACCCAGGCGCAGCAGATCGCGCATCGCGGCCTCGGAATGGCAGGCTGGGCCGATGGTGCAGATAATCTTGGCGCGGCGCGCAGTGAGGACACCGGCGGACACCGGGGATGCAGAGGAACTCTCTACGGCGAGAAAGTTTTTTGCAGCGAGATGTGGCTTGCGTTCTTTCAATGGGTTCTAGACCGATCTTGTTCGAGTGAAGAAGAAACTATTGTACTGGTTGAGACTTTCTTAATCCGCGCGAGCCAATGGCGTGACGTTCCGTGGAAATTCCTGCCCCGAATAAAAAATCGGCAGATTCTGCCTTTTCTGCAGTGCGATTTATTCTGGTGGCGTGCCTACACTTTAGGGTGATTAACCGCGGTCAACTCTTTCCCCAACATGGCGCGTGGGAACAGCATGGCGTTGAACTCCGCGCCCACGAGGACAACCAGGGAAATCATGTACATCCAGACCAGCAGGGCGATGGCGGCTCCGAGCGATCCATAAATGATGCTGTAGTCGGCGTAATGCTGCAGGTAGAAGCCAAACAGCAGCGTCGACGAGAACCACATGGCGGTCGCCAACGTGGCGCCGGGGATGACGCTATGCCAGGGTTGGGTGCGCGGAACCGCGTGGTGGTAAATCAGCGCAATCACCGCAATGCTGGTGAGAGTCGCAATGAGCCAGCGAATGCACGTCCACATCAGCAGGATGTAGGTGCCGAATTCATGCGCGGTATAGAACAGGATCGTGGTTTCGATCTTGCTGCCGAAAGCCACCAGGAGGGTGGAGAATGTCATGGGGACAAGAGCGAAGATCACGAGCAGGAATGAGATCATGCGCTCCTTCACCAGTCCCCAGATCTTCGGCAGTTCGTAACAGCGGCGGAAGCCTTCCATCCAGGAAATCATCACGCCGGAGGCCGTCCACAAGGTCAGCAGAGAAGCGGTGATAAGCAGGCTCACCGGGCGCTGCGCAGCGCCCCGCAGAAAATTCGTCGCGGTGTTGCTGCCCGCCGGCAAAATGCGCGACAGAGCATACGAGATCTCGCGAATATACGGAGCGCCCTTGCGCGAAGTAGCCAGCACCGAGCCCACGACCAGCAGCGCAGGGAAAAAAGTGAGAATCGAGGAGTAAGCGGAAGCTTTGGCGATGGAAAAGGCATCGTGCTGGAAAGCACGCCAAAGAGCCAGCCGCAGAAGGCGCAGGAAGCGAAGCATCGCTGGCCCTAGCTTAGTGCCGGCGGCGGCGGGACGCAAACAGGGAAGTTCGGCAGGTTCCTCGAAGTGCAATCGCCGTGGGTTCGCGTGCATGGGTAATTGCTGTCGCTGTCATCTTGAGCGGAGTAGCCGTCCGCGAAGCGGACGGCTACGGAGTCGAAAGATCCCTACGCTTCAACTCTGCTCTCGCTGTACTCGGCTGCATGACGAGAATTCCCTGCCAGTCTTAGCACAGTGCCAGCCAATACGGATCCTTCGACTTCGAGGATGCTTCGCCTCGCGAAACATCCGCTCCGCTCAGGATGACAAAAACAAGACTGACAGATAAACACTCGGGGACGAACTAGTTCGCCCCCGATGGCTAGCCTTATTTGGCTTACTCCGCCGCCAGTTCTTCGGTCTCGCCCTCGTGGCGCATCATTTCGAGAGCGCGCTCGGCCTCTTCGTAAGCCGCCGAGACTTCCGCCTGTACTTTGGCCGCGGCCTCTTCCATCTCTGGCGAGAGGCGCACGTTGCGGTAGTACTCCATGCCGGTGCCGGCAGGGATGAGGCGGCCGACGATAACGTTCTCTTTCAGGCCGCGCAGGTGATCGACCGCGCCTTGAATCGAGGCTTCGGTGAGCACACGCGTGGTCTCCTGGAACGACGCTGCCGAGATGAACGAATCGGTCGAGAGCGAAGCCTTCGTGATGCCGAGCAGCAGCGGACGGCCGGTAGCCGGCTTGCCGCCTTCCTTGATCACGCGCTCGTTCTCTTCGCGGAAGCGGAACTTATCCAGTTGCTGCTCCAGCAGGAACGTGGTGTCTCCCACATCCTCGACCTTCACCCAGCGCATCATCTGGCGGACAATCACTTCGATGTGCTTGTCGCTGATGTTGACGCCCTGCAGCCGGTAGACTTCCTGGATTTCGTTCACCAGGTAAGACTGCAGCTCTTTCTCGCCGAGCACGGCCAGAATATCGTGCGGGTTGAGCGGGCCGTCCATGAGCGGTTCGCCCGCCTTGACGCGCTCGCCTTCCTGCACGTTGATGTGAACGCCGCGCGGCACCGAGTATTCCTTCTCCGTGCCGTTATCGGCCTGCACGTAGAGCTTGCGCTGGCCTTTCGAGACTTCGCCGAACTTCACGGTGCCATCGATTTCGCTGATCACCGCGGTTTCATGCGGCTTGCGAGCCTCGAAAAGCTCAACCACGCGCGGCAGACCACCGGTGATGTCTTTGGTCTTGGTGGTTTCGCGAGGGATCTTGGCCAGCACATCGCCGGGGTGAACCGTGTCGCCGTCCTGCACCATAAGGTGAGCGCGGGAAGGCATGAGGTAGCGCTTGCTGCTCTTGCCCTTGACCACGATCGCGGGCTGGCGCTTCTCGTCGGGAGAATCGCCCACCACATGCCGCGACAAGCCGGTAACCTCGTCCACTTCCTCGTGGAGCGTGACGCCTTCCTGCAAGTCCTTGAACTGCGCCGCGCCGCCGATTTCGGTAAGGATGGCGAAAGTGTAAGGATCCCACTCGACCATCACCTTTCCCTGCTGCACCGGATCACCGTCATTGACCTTGAGTTTGGCGCCATAGATCACAGAGTAGCGCTCGCGCTCCCGGTTCTTCTCGTCCACGATTGCGATGGATCCCTGGCGGTTCATCACCACCAAGTCGCCCGACTTGGACTTAACCGTCTGCAATCCGATGAAGCGCACCGTGCCGGCGTTTTTGGCATCCAGGCGCGATTGCTCGGAGACCCGGGAAGCCGTGCCACCGATGTGGAAGGTACGCATGGTGAGCTGCGTTCCCGGCTCGCCGATCGACTGAGCGGCGATAACGCCAGTGGCTTCGCCGAGTTCGACCAGGCGTCCTGAGGCCAGATTGCGTCCGTAGCACATGACGCAAACCCCACGCCTGGATTCGCACGTGAGCACCGAACGGATCTTCACCCGCTCGATTCCGGCGGCCTGAATGGATCCGGCAAGTTCTTCGGTGATCTCGTTGTTGATGTCGACGATCACGTTGCCGTCGTAGTCTTTGATCTTCTCGAGCGACACCCGGCCCACGATGCGGTCGCGCAAAGGCTCGATAATTTCGCCGGCTTCGACGATGCCCTGGACGTAGATGCCGTCCACGGTGCCGCAGTCGTATTCGCTGATGATGACATCCTGCGCCACATCGACGAGACGCCGGGTGAGGTAGCCGGAATCGGCCGTCTTGAGCGCGGTGTCGGCCAATCCCTTGCGGGCGCCGTGCGTCGACACGAAGTATTCGAGCACCGTCAGCCCTTCGCGGAAATTGGCCGTGATCGGAGACTCGATGATTTCGCCGGAAGGCTTGGCCATCAGGCCGCGCATGCCGGAGAGCTGGCGGATCTGCTGTTTCGATCCGCGGGCGCCGGAATCGGCCATGACGTAAATCGGATTGATGATGCCTTCCTTGTCGCGCCGCTGCATCTGGCCGAACATCTCGTCGGCGACTTTTTCCGTGATAGCCGACCAGATTTCGATGACCTTGTTGTAGCGTTCGCCGTTGGTGATGGCGCCGTCCAGGTACTGCTGTTGCACGGCAACCACCTGCTTCTCGGCGTCTTTGACCAGGGTCTTCTTGCTGTCCGGAATGACCATGTCGTCGATGCCGATGGAAAGCCCGGCTTTGGTAGCGTACTTAAAGCCGAACTCCTTCACTTCGTCGAGCATCTTGACCGTGGTCTCGAGCCCGAACCGGAGGTAGCCGTAGTTCACCAGCGCGCCAATGCCTTTCTTCTTCAGCAAGCCGTTGATAAAGGGCATGCCCTCGGGCAGATGGTCGTTCAGAATGGCGCGGCCGACCGTGGTGTTGATGAAGGTGCGCTCCACCTGCACCGGCTCGGTGTGGATGATGTCCTGGTCGTCGTAAGCGGTGGTCAGGTCGATCAACTCACCGGTGTAGCGCAGGCGAATGGGAGAGAGCGTTTCCACTTCGCCCATTTCCAGGGCCAGCAAGACTTCTTCAATGTTGGCGAAAACGCGGCCTTCGCCCTTGGCGCCCGGCTTGCCCTTGGTGAGGTAGTACAGCCCGAGAACCATATCCTGCGTGGGCACGGTAATCGGCTGGCCGGATGCCGGCGAAAGGATGTTGTGCGAGGCCAGCATGAGCACGCTGGCTTCAACCTGCGCTTCCGGAGACAACGGAATGTGCACTGCCATCTGATCGCCGTCGAAATCGGCGTTGAACGCCGTGCAAACCAACGGATGAATCTTGATGGCCTTGCCTTCCACCAGCACCGGCTCAAACGCCTGAATACCGAGGCGATGCAGCGTAGGAGCGCGGTTCAGCAGCACAGGATGGTCTTTGATGACCTCTTCCAGGATGTCCCATACGATGGGTTCCTGCTGCTCCACCATTTCCTTGGCTTGCTTGATGGTGGTGACGTTGCCGGTTTGTTCCAGCCGGTGATAGATGAAGGGCTTGAACAGTTCGAGCGCCATCTTCTTGGGCAGTCCGCACTGGTGCAGCTTGAGCTCGGGGCCGACCACGATGACGGAACGTCCGGAGTAGTCCACGCGCTTGCCCAGGAGGTTCTGGCGGAAGCGGCCCTGCTTGCCCTTGAGCGTATCGGAGAGCGACTTCAGCGGACGGTTGTTGGCGCCGCGCAGCACGCGGCCACGGCGGCCGTTGTCGAACAATGCGTCGACGGCTTCCTGCAACATGCGCTTTTCGTTGCGCACGATCACTTCCGGGGCGTGCAGGTCCATCAGCTTCTTCAACCGGTTGTTACGGTTGATGACGCGGCGGTACAGATCGTTCAAATCGGAGGTGGCGAAGCGGCCGCCATCGAGCGGAACCAGAGGGCGCAGCTCGGGAGGAATCACGGGGATGACGTCGAGGATCATCCAGTGCGGCTTGTTACCGCTGCGGCGGAAGGCCTCGACCACTTTCAGGCGCTTCGTATACTTGAGGCGCTTCTGCAGCGAGCTCTCATTCTTCATCTTCTCGCGCAGTTCGACGGACAAGCCGTCGGTGTCGATGCGCTTGAGAAGCTCCTTGATCGCCTCGGCTCCCATCATGGCCTTGAATCCCGCGGGACGGTACTGCTGGTCGAGTTCGCGGAACTTGGCTTCGTCCTTGATGACTTCGCGCTCTTTCACCGGAGCGTCGCCGGGCTCGATTACCACATAAGCCTCGAAGTAGAGGACGGACTCGAGGTCGCGCAGCGAGATGTCGAGCAGGTGGCCGATGCGGCTGGGCAGGCCTTTGAAGAACCACACATGAGAGCAGGGCGAGGCCAGCTCGATGTGTCCCAGGCGTTCGCGGCGAACCTTCGAGAGCGTGACTTCCACGCCGCACTTGTCGCAGATCACGCCGCGGTGCTTCATGCGCTTGTACTTGCCGCACAAGCACTCCCAATCGGTTACAGGGCCAAAGATGCGGGCACAGAACAGGCCGTCCCGCTCCGGCTTGAAGGTGCGGTAGTTGATGGTCTCCGGCTTGGTGACTTCGCCATGCGACCAGCTCCGGATTTTTTCCGGAGACGCGAGGCTGATCTTGATGGCATCGAAATCGGCGATCGTGTTTTGCATTTCGAACGGGCTCGAACGAAACAAGGTGTTCCTCCGCTTCCTGCTCTCAACGGCAGCGGCCAGTTGTCAGTGGCCAGTTGCCAGTTTTTTATGTTTCGCGGTGGCCGAGAGCCTTTGCCCCGCGAAACGTTCCTTCAAAATTCTTAAGGTGGCGTTGCGGCGGTAATCAGTGCCGTTACTGGCCACTGATCACTAGCCACTGACCACTGCTCTTTAGTCTGCTGCCGCGCTGGCCGTGGGCTTCTTCTCCCCGGTCTTGATCAGCTCCACGTCGAGGCAGAGCGACTGCAATTCGCGGATCAGCACGTTGAACGACTCGGGCACGCCCGGCTCCATGGCAGCTTCGCCTTTGACGATGGCTTCATAAATCTTGGTGCGGCCATAAACGTCGTCCGACTTCGCCGTCAGGAGTTCCTGCAGAATGAATGCGGCTCCGTAGGCTTCGAGCGCCCAGACTTCCATCTCGCCGAAGCGCTGACCGCCGAACTGCGCCTTGCCGCCCAGCGGCTGCTGCGTGATCAGCGAGTACGGACCGATGGAGCGCGCGTGAATCTTGTCGTCCACCAGGTGCGACAGTTTCAGCATGTAGATATAGCCCACGCATACCGGCTGCTCGAACTGGTCGCCCGTCATGCCGTCGTGCAGAGTGGTCTTGCCCGACGTAGGAAGGCCGGCATGCTCGAGCAGCGCCTTGATCTCGCCTTCCTTCGCGCCATCGAAAACCGGCGAACCCATGTACACTCCGCGGGCGAGTGTGGGAGCCACGGCTTCGAGTTCGTCATCGCTCATGTCGCCGATGATGTCGGCGAGCTTCGAGTCTTTGAACAGCGCCTTCAATTCGCGCCGGATCGCTTCGGTTCGCGTGTTCTCCTTGAGCAAGTTGGTGATCTTCTCGCCCAAGGTGTAACCCGCCCATCCCAAGTGGGTTTCGAGAATCTGGCCCACATTCATACGGCTGGGTACGCCGAGAGGATTGAGCACGATCTCCACCGGCGTTCCATCTTCGAGGTACGGCATATCCTCTTCCGGCAGAATGCGCGCGATAACACCCTTGTTGCCGTGACGGCCGGCCATCTTGTCGCCCACGCTCAGCTTGCGCTTCATGGCGATGTAGACCTTGACCAGCTTGATCACGCCCGGCGGCAGTTCGTCGCCCTTGGTGAGTTTTTCCTTCTTCTCGTTGACGATTTTCTTGAGCACGTCGATCTGGCGCGAGGTCATTTCCTCAATCTCGTCGATCTGCTCATTCACCCGAGGATCCTTGTCGGCATACTTGATCCGCTTCAGGTTCCGGGTGGAGATGCGCTCGATCGCGTCGCGGTCGAGAACGTTGCCTTTGGTCAGCAGACGCTTGTTGGTGCGCTCGTCGTGCAGATCGGCCTGCACTTCCTTGCCGCCGAGAATATTCTCCAGACGCTTGAGCCGCTCGTCGGTGAGAATCCGGATCTCATCGGAAAGGTTTTTTTCCAGCTTGCCGATCTGGGTGGCCTCGATCGATTTGGCCCGCTCGTCTTTTTCCTGGCCCTTGCGGGAAAAGATTTTCACATCGACGATGACGCCCTCGATGCCCGGTGGGCAGTAGAGGGAAGCGTCGCGCACATCGCCGGCCTTTTCGCCGAAGATGGCGCGCAGGAGTTTTTCTTCCGGGGTGAGCTGGGTTTCACCCTTGGGCGTCACCTTGCCCACCAGGATGTCGCCCTGCTTGATGCTGGCGCCGATGCGGATCACGCCCGCTTCGTCCAGATTACGCAGCATGGACTCGCTGACGTTGGGAATGTCGCGCGTAACTTCCTCCGGACCCAGTTTGGTGTCGCGCGCTTCGATCTCGTACTCCTCGATGTGCAGCGAAGTGTAATAGTCGTCCTTCACCATCTTCTCGGAGACGAGAATCGCGTCTTCAAAGTTGTAGCCGCGCCAGGGCATAAAGGCCACCAGCACATTGCGTCCGAGCGCCAGCTCGCCGTGATCCGTGCAAGGACCGTCGGCGATGACCTCGCCCTTCAGCACGCGCTGTCCCTTCTTAACCACCGGCTTCTGATTGATGCAGGTGTTCTGGTTCGAGCGCTTGAACTTCGTGAGTTGGTAAATGTCGCTGCCTACCTCACGCGAAAGCTGCGTAGGATGGTGCTCCCCTTCGACGCGCACGATGATGCGGTCGGAGTCGACCGAATCGATGATGCCGTTGCGCCGGGCCAGAACCACCGCGCCCGAGTCGCGCGCGGTAACGCCTTCCATTCCGGTGCCGACGATTGGCGCTTGCGCGCGGAGCAGCGGCACAGACTGGCGCTGCATGTTCGCGCCCATCAGCGCTCGGTTCGCGTCGTCGTGCTCGAGGAACGGCACAAGCGAGGCGGCGACGGAAACCAGTTGCTTGGGGCTAACGTCGACATAATCGACTTCGTCGCGGCTTACCAGCACGAAGTTTCCGGCTTTGCGGGCGTTGACCAGTTCGGCCGTGATGCGGCCTTTGTCGTCAAGCTCCACGTTCGCCTGCGCGATGGTGTGCCGGTCTTCTTCCCACGCGGAAAGATAGAAGGAAAAAGGATCGATCTGCGCCGGTTTCTTGCGCTTTTCCTTCAATTCGGCGTTGATCTTCTCGATCTCATGCTTTTCCATGTGATCGCCGACTTTGTAGTCGCTGTCTCCCGTGTTGACCACGGTGACATAATCGATCACGCGGCCAGCCTTGATCTTGCGGTAGGGCGATTCGATGAAGCCGTAGTCGTTGATGCGGGC
>Ga0302325_10003509_pt1 | contig 36926 bp, 25 predicted proteins | sample Palsa_T0_2_FD_201948 | JGI IMG/M metagenome (GOLD analysis project Ga0302325, IMG submission 201948) | Peat permafrost microbial communities from Stordalen Mire near Abisko, Sweden - Palsa_T0_2 | ecosystem: Environmental > Terrestrial > Soil > Palsa > Peat permafrost | place: Sweden: Abisko...
TGGTCTACCGCGCTCCGAAAACGGATTTCGATTCGGACAAAATCCGGGAAGAAATTCAGCCCAACACGCTTTCCTATGCGGCCGCGGCAACTCCGGCTGCCGAGGCCGAGGCGATTGCCGAACTGCTCCACAATCGGGGTTTCGACTGCGCTCTAATCCATTACGGCCCGTACGGCTACTCGAGCGTTGGAGAGCCGGCCGCGTTTGTCGCCCTCATCGAAGAACTCGCTCGCAACCTGCCAGTCCTGGTCTTTTTTCACGAAACCTACGCTTCAGGAAAGCTCTGGGAGCGCGCCTTCTGGACCAACCCCCAGCAGCGTTCCAGCATGACGCGGCTGCTGGAGGCCGCGCAGGTTTCTTTCACCTCGAACGCGAAATATATGCTCCGCCTGGAGACGATGAGCCGCACCGGCAGGCCGCCGGTCAAGATCCCCATCTTCTCCAACATCGGCGAACCTGCGAATCTGCGCCCGCTCCAGGAGCGGCCAAGGCAGCTCGTCATCTTCGGCCAGTTAGTCACGCGGATACGGCTCTATCGCGAGCAGCGCCAGACGCTCGAAGCGATCTGCGGAAAGCTGAGGATCGAGAGCGTGATCGATGTCGGCTCAGGGAAAAGCGATCACATTCCGGCGACTCTCGCTGGAATTGCCGTTCAGAGCAGGGGCTGGATGGATGAAGACTCGCTCAGCCGTTTGATGGCTGACAGCATTGCAGGAATTATCGGCTATTGGCCCGATGTCTGGGAGAAATCCGGAGTGCTCGCTGCGTATCAGGCGCATGCCCTGGTGCCGATTCTGGTGGAATTGGAGCCAAGGCACATTCCTGCGCCTTCTTACCTGCCTTATATTTTGCCCGAGGAGGTTTTGCGGCTGACGGGCAAAGAAAACAGCGTGTCGGACGCCGTATTGCAGAAGATCGCGGATGCCTCGCATGCGTATTACATGCAGTACCAATCGGTAAACCGCTGCGCCGAGGTGATTGCCGCATCCGCGGCGCAGGGCGTGGCTTCCGAAACCTGACCTAGACGAGTTCGTATCCTGCGAACCAGTAGCCGATCTCAAAGGCCGCCGTTTCCGGCGCGTCCGAGCCGTGCATCGCGTTTTCTTCGATGGAGCCGGCAAACTTCTTGCGAATCGTTCCCGCTTCCGCATTGGCCGGATTGGTGGCGCCCATCAGCTTGCGCAGGTCGGCAATGGCGTTTTCTTTCTCCAGCACCAGCAGCACAATCGGCCCGGACGACATGAACGTGGTCAGCGAATCGAAAAACGGGCGCGCGCTGTGAACTGCGTAAAAACCCTCGGCCTGGGGCTTGGAAATCGACTGCTTCTTCACGGAAACAATCTGGAAACCGGCCTTTTCAATCTCCGCCAGAATGGCAGCCGTATAGCCCTTGCGAACTGCGTCCGGCTTGATGATGCTAAAGGTGCGTTGCGACACGGGACGTACTCCTTGCTTCAAATTGCGTTTCTTTTCCATTGTACTTGGGCCGCCCGTGGTGACAGTTAAGATCCAGTATTCGGCTTGCGCCTCGGTCTGCTAGAGTCTGGGATATGTTTCGCACGTCTACCCGATATTCCACTCGTCCCCGCTGCCTTGCCGTCCTCTTGGCCGTCACCGTTTCCGTCGCCGCGCTCCCAGCGCATAGCCAGCAACCGTCTGCTTCGACCGCTCCTGCGCCCGAATTGCGGGTCTTTGACCCTTCGCTCATCGACGCCTCGGTCGATCCCTGCGACGACTTCTACCAGTTTTCCTGCCGGAATTGGTTCAAGCGCAATCCGCTGCCGGCCGATCAGACATCCTACGGACGTTTTACGGAACTGGAAGAACTGAATCGCCTGCAACTGAAAGGCATTCTGGAAGAAGCCGCGCCCAGCAACGCCTCGCGCTCGGTAAACGAGCAGAAGATCGGCGACGAATACGCGACCTGCATGGATGTGAAGTCCATCGATGCCAAGGGGATTGCGCCTCTCCAGCCGGAGTTGGACCGAATCGCCGCGCTCAAGAAGAAATCCGAGCTGCCGGCGCTGCTTGCGCACTTGCAGACGATCGGCGTCAACGCCTTCTTCGGCATGGGCGCCGCGCAGGATTACGCGGATTCAACTGCCGTCATCGCCACGTATTATGCCAGCGGCCTGGGCCTGCCCGAGCGCGACTACTATACCCGCACCGACGCCAAGTCCGTGGAGCAGCGTCAGCAGTACGTTGCGCATGTCACCAAGATTTTCACACTTGCCGGAGAGCCGGAGGCTCAGGCGGCCAAAGACGCGCAGACTGTGTTGAAGCTAGAAACCACGCTCGCGCTGGCGTCGCTCACCGTCACCGAAACCCGCGACCCGCAGAACCTGAACCACCCCACCGATTTCGCTAAGTTTTCAGCCGAATTGCCAAACTTCTCGCTGGCCGGTTATCTGACGGCCGATCACGCTCCAGCCGCGGGCAAGATCAACGACACCGAGCCGAAGTTCTTTGCCGCCTTCAACACGCTGGCAGCCAAAACGCCGCTCGACCAGATCAAAGTCTATCTCCGCTGGCACCTGCTGCATGCCTTTGCCGGCACAAGTTTGCCGGAAAGCTTCGACCACGAGACCTGGAGCTTCTACGCCCACACGCTGCGCGGAGCTCAGCAGGAACAGGCCCGCTGGAAGCGCTGCACCAGCCGTGTAGATGGCGAACTGGGCGAGGCTCTCGGACAGGTCTACGTGGCGCGCTATTTTCCTCCGCAGGAAAAGCAGCGCACTCTGGCTATGACGCTGGCCATCGAGCAAGCGATGGAAAAAGATATCGACGGCCTCGACTGGATGAGCCCGGAGACTAAAGTTCGCGCCAAGGAAAAGCTGCACGGCGTGATGAACAAGATCGGCTATCCAGACAAGTGGCGCGACTATTCCAGCCTTTCCATTGTCGCCGGCGATGCACTCGGCAACCAGATTCGCTCCGATGAATTTGAACATGCGCGCGACCTGGCCAAGATCGGCAAGCCTGTCGACCGCGGCGAGTGGTACATGACTCCACCTACAGTGAATGCCTACTACGATCCACAGCAGAACAACGTCAACTTTCCCGCCGGCTACCTGCAGCCGCCCTTCTTCAGCGGCAAGGAGGACGATGCCGCAAACTATGGAGACATGGGCTCGACCGTTGGGCATGAGTTGACCCACGGCTTCGACGACGAAGGCCGGCAGTTCGATGCCGCCGGCAATCTGAAAGACTGGTGGACCAAGGACGATGAGCTCAAGTTCACCGAGCGCACCGACTGCATGGTGAAGCAATACGACGCCATCGAGTCCGTTCCCGGCGTGCATCTGAACGGAAAGCTCACCCTGGGCGAAAACCTTGCCGATCTAGGCGGCCTGTGGCTGGCCTGGATCGCGTGGCAGGAGAAGGCCGAAGCCGCGCATCTGGATATGGCCGCCAAAACCGACGGCTACACTCCCGAGCAGCGATTCTGGATCGCCTATGCGCAGCAATGGTGTACACAGACCCGTCCGGAGAACCTGCGCGCCGGAGCCTTGACCGATCCACACGCCCCCGACGAACACCGCACCAACGCAATCCTGCGCGACCTGCCGGAGTTCGCGAAAAGCTTCTCCTGCAAGGCTCCACAGAAGATGGTGAGCGCCAAGCCTTGCCGCGTGTGGTAGCAGAAAACCTTGGCATGTTTTTCGCATTGGCTCTGAGATTAGTTGGCATGAATCAATATGAGGCTAGGCAGAAATAGTCAGTATTTATAAGCATTTCCATTGATTCAATCATCATTTTTGCACCTAAAATCTGTTTTATAATTTTTGACAAATTTAAATTGACACTTTAAATTTGTCACAACCAATATGCCGCCTTTCTATCGGGCATTCGGCCTCGTAAAAGCCTGTTTTTGGGCCCGCGATAAAGGCTCTGGTGAAATTGACAAATTTAAGGTTACATCTTAGATTTGTCATCATGGCAGTAGCGCGAAAACTCACGGGAATGGTGCAGCAAGCGCTGCGCCAGTTCCCCGCGTTGGTCATTACCGGCCCGCGCCGCGCAGGGAAAACGACCCTCCTGCGCAAGTCCGTTCCCCAGGCGCAATACGTCCTGCTCGAAGATCCGGATATACAAGACCGCGTCCGCAGCGACCCTCGATCCTTTCTTGAAGGTCTTCGCTTACCTGCAATCCTTGACGAAATTCAGAACACTCCGCGGCTGCTTGACTACGCCCGCACGCTGATCGATGCCAATCCCCGCCGCATGGGCCAGTGGCTGTTTACCGGCTCTCAGGAAGCGCCGCTGATGCAGGGCATCACCGAATCGATGGCCGGCCGTGCGGCGGTGTTGCAACTGCTGCCATTCAGTGTGGCCGAGTCGCCCAAAGTAGACCTGTTGCGCGGAGGTTTTCCGGAGCCGGTGCTCCATCCGGCCAGCCGCACTCTCTGGTTTGCATCGTATCTGCAAACTTACATCGAGCGCGACGTGCGTACGATCACGCAAGTACGCGATCTGCCCACTTTCCGGCGCTTTCTTTCGCTGCTCGCCAGTCGTCACGGACAGTTCCTCAACAAGAGCGACCTCGCCGCCCCACTCGGCGTCAGCGTCCCGACGATTGGCGAATGGATGTACATACTCGAAATCACGGGCCAGATCATCCTCGTGCCGCCGTACTTTGAAAACTTCGGCAAGCGCCTGGTTAAGACTCCCAAAGTCTATTGGGGAGACTCGGGGATGGCCTGCCATCTGCTGGGCATTCAGACCCAGGCCGAACTCGACCGCTCGCCTTTTCTCGGAGCTATCTTCGAGGGCTTTGTTGCCTCGGAAATTCTCAAGAGCCAGATCAATCGCGGCCAACGCAAGGAACTCTACTGCTTCCGCGACCGGCAAGGGCTCGAAATCGACTTCATGGTGCCTCAGCCCAACGCCAAGTTCTGGCTGGTGGAGGCCAAGGCCAGCCGCACCGTGCAATCGACCATGGCTAATCCCATGCTGGCTCTGAAGAAGGCGGCTGGAGATCGGGTTAGCCGCTCACTGGTGGTGCATCGCAAAGCGCGGACGCAGCCGAATATAACCACGGTGGCGCCTGGGGTCGAGGCGATTACGGTCGAGCAGTTCTCCGCTATAATCAACGCCTAAGCAAGGTGAGCCTCCAGGACAAGCTGGAACTGTTCTCAAAGAAATTTCGTAAGTTCTTTTGCCGAAATCGAGCGAAACTATGGCTACATTCAACAATCCTCAAATTGATGGCCTGACGGACTATGTCGCCTCCGGAGTCACCTTCGCAATCGACAATTATGGCTGGCCAATCCTGGGAACAACGCTGGTACTTCTCCTGGTGCTTGGAACACTGTGGATAAGCCTGTCGGCGGAATGCGAATTGTTTGATATCGATGCCGAAGGCTTATTCGGTCTCGAGCGCTTTATTCGTTCGTTGTGGACTATCTAGCTCTTGGGCGGCAGCGTCGATTCGCGGATTACCAGTTCGGGCAGCACTGGGACCATTTCGGGGTCTGCTCCTTGAGCGCGAATCCTTCTCAGCAGGATTTTGGCTGCGGTAGCGCCCATGCTGCGCAGCGGCTGGCGGACGGTGGTCAGGCTGGGGTTGAGGAACGCGGCGGCCTGGATGTCGTCGAAGCCGACGACGGAAATATCTTCGGGAACGTGCAGGCGATGTTCGCGGATGGCGCGCACGGCGCCCAGCGCGGCAAGGTCGTTGAAACAAACCATCGCCGTGAACTTCGCATCCGGGCTCATCGCGATTCGCCGGTTCATCAGCTCGTTAGCGGGTCCGTAGCCCAGCTCCGGCGTGGAGACGGTCAGTTCCAACTGCACGGTACACTCCGGGCGGACCGTCAGATCCAAATCCCCGGCCACTTTCATCAGGCACTCCCATCGCTCATCCGCGTCTGAGCTGTGGCTGCCTCCGCGCATGAAGGCGATCTTGCGGTGGCCCAGCAGGAAGAGGTGCGTGAGCACCAGCTCCGCGGCGCGCATCTGGTCCAGAACCACATTGGTGACGCCGGCGATCCGGCGATGGCCTGCGACAGCCACCACGGGAACGGGCAATTCGTGTTCCAGCGCGGTATCGATGACGATGAAGCCCTCGACGGAGCGCGACAGGAGGAGTTTCGGGTATTCGTCGAGCAAATCCTTGCGCAGGCGATGGCTGGCGGTGAAGTAGAAATATCCTTCCTCGAGGAGCACGTCTTCGACGCCCTCAAGCACCTGCGCCGAGTAGCCGTTGCTCAGATCGGGCACCAGCACTCCAACCGAAAAGGTCTGGCCCTTGCGCAGGGAGCGGGCGAAAAAACTGGGCCGGTAATCGAAGAGTTTGGCCGCCTCGCGCACCCGTTCGCGCGTTTCCTGGGGAATGGAGCGCACGCCGGGGGCATTGTTCAGGACCAATGAGATGGTAGCCGGCGACAGGTTGAGATATTCGCCAAGGGTGCGCAGACTGATGGTTTGGCCCGGCTGCGGTCCGGGAGACTTACGTTTTGCCATGAACACTTTGTAGCACTTTTAACGCTTCTCGCGCTCGATTTGTGCAACTGAAAGACGGTCGTGGAGCGTCGAAGACTATAGTTTTGGATAGCCGGACGGGAAGCCGGCAGATATGGCAGGCATAGTCGCCTCTGGATTGACCAATCCCGCAACACCGGAGCGGAGCGTTCAGCTTACGCAGGTGATGGAGTGGAACGACGGCCGGATGCTGCCCCATGGCGATTCGCTGGCGGCCGAGGAGCCGCTCGAAATCCGCGTGGGCCGAGGGGAAAGCTCTAGTCCGCTCAGCGTGACCATGCGTACGCCTGGGCATGATGAGGAACTGGCCGCCGGGTTTCTTTGGACCGAGGGGATTGTCGACGATCCGGCCCAGATTGAAAGCCTGACGGCCTATGTGACCTCCGCCGCAGGCAAACGGAACGGCATGGAAGCGACGCTCAAAGACTGCGAATTCGATCCGGCGCAACTGCAGCGCAATTTCTTTGCGGCTTCCAGTTGCGGCATATGCGGCAAGGCGTCGATCGACGCGATCCGCCAGCGAGGACTGCGCGCGCCGAATCCGGATTTCCGCTTCGACCCTGAAGTGCTTTGCACGCTGCCGGAGAAGCTGCGCGAGGCCCAGCCGGTTTTCAGCCGTACCGGAGGATTGCACGCGGCTGGGCTCTTCGACTCCTCAGGAAATCTGGTCGTGCTGCGCGAAGACATTGGCCGCCACAACGCGGTGGACAAGGTTGTGGGCTGGGCGCTGCTGCGCGGCCTGTTGCCACTTTCCGAATCCATCATGTTGGTGAGCGGGCGGGGCGGTTTCGAGATTGTGCAGAAGGCGCTTTCAGCCGGTCTGCCGGTTTTGGCCTCGGTCTCGGCGCCCTCCAGCCTGGCGGTGCAACTGGCGCGTGAGCTGGGGCTGACGCTGATCGGGTTTCTGCGCGGTCGGCGCTTTGTCGTCTACGCCGGAGCGGGGCGCTGCAAGCCAGCAGGCAAGTCGATTTCTTAGCCTCTGTTTGGAAACGATACAATCGCTGACAGATATGACCGAGAATGATGCACTCAAGTCTCTACAAAAGTTTCTGGCTTCCTTAAGGAACCTCTGATTAAGTCGCCGCTTTGAAAGGGCGTGGCTTCAGCCACGCCGTAAAGCCAAACAAATCAACGCGGCTTGAGCCGCTGAGGGAATGTTGGCGACTTGTTCAGAGCTTCCTTAAAGCGCCGTCGTGCAACAGTTTCGCTTACCTCACAAATTTACACGATCCCAGAATTCGGATATTGCAACTGAGGGGACGCTTGAGACGCTTGGCGACGCGCTCCGTATTCATCATGCGTTTAGCCGTCAAGCTCTCAGCAAGGATCGCTTTGAATACGCCTTGGAAAGTTCTCTGCGACGCTCGGGCATTCCGGCGGAGCTGTTTGGCAGTCGAGCCAATCGAGGACATGACATCACAATCAAGGGAGTTCCTTTTAGCCTAAAGACCCAGGCGGATAAAGGGATTCGACTCGATAAACTTCACATCAGCAAATTCATGGAGTTGGGCAACGGGGCGTGGGAGTTGCCGCTTTTGAGAGACATGTTCGCCGCGCACATGGAGAGCTATGAGAGTATCCTCCAGTTTCGCTGCCTTCTCCTCACTGCACCCGAGTATCGTTACGAGCTGGTTGAGATTCCGAAATCTCACTTGTCCGAAGCGATGGAGGTTGATCTGGAAATCTCCGTGAACAGCAAGCAAACCCCGAAACCTGGCTACGCGCGGGTCTTCGATTTCAATCGAAAGTTGAAGTACGAGCTCTATTTCGACGCCGGGACGGAGCGCAAATTGCAGGTCAGGAACATCCGCAAGGACTTGTGTATCGTCCATGCATCGTGGCATTTTGGCTCAACGCCCATCGAGCAATCTCTTCCTCGCTAAATCCGCATATTCTTCATTGATCTCAATTCCAGTGCATCGACGACCTAGCTGGTTGCAAACAACGCCAGTAGTACCGGAGCCAAAGAACGGATCCAGAACACGATCCCTGGAGCGGGAACCTGCTTCGACACATAGTCGGGCTAGCCCAGCAGGATATACAGCGAAATGGGCCCCTCCGTAAGCCTCAGTATTGATATTCCAGACAGTGCGCCTGTTCTTTCGCCTCTGATTTTTGTCCATCGCGGGTTCCTGAATCGCTTCGTAGTCGTAGAAGTACTTCTCGGACTTTGAGAAGAGGAACACGTACTCATGGGAGCGGGTCGGCCGATCCTTCACCGACTCAGGTTGGCAGTTGGGCTTGTTCCAAACGATATCTGAACGCAAATACCAACCGTCTGACTGTAGCGCAAATGCCACCCTCCAAGGCACTCCCACTAAGTCCTTCGGCTTCAGGCCGATCGGAGTTGGGGCTCGATAAGACATTCCGCGTCCCTTATTCTTGGAATCCTCATCTCGCCAGGTCCTTCCGCCGCTTGTATAACTGTCGCCCAAGTTGAGCCAAAACGTCCCGTCCGGCGCCAGGGTTCTCCGTACCTCTCGGAAAAGCGAGACAAGGTCGGGAATGTACGAATTCACGTCCATTTCTGCGCCGATCTGGCCCGCCACCCGTAATCGCGTAGTCCCCAGTACGGGGTGAAGTGACCACCGTTTGAAAAACCTCATCCGGAAATCCGACCAGCACGCGCTTTGCATCGCCGACTAGAATTTCACAAAGATTTCGTGAGTTTCCCGCGAAACTGGCTCCAAGATCTTCGACCAGTTCCGGAAATAGCTGCAGAACCTTGCCCATACGCTCATTCTAGTCTGGTTTGCAATTAGGCTGCAGGGCAGATGCTCGGGAAGTCTTGGTTCGCTCCATTTTGGGCAAGGGGAGCGGAAAATTCCCGCGGACAAGAGGAAGAATCGGGAGATTTCTTCGTGGACGACGCTTTGTCGTCTACGCTGGAACGGGGACCTGCGCAAAGTGAGCGATTCGGACGCATCAAAATCAATCCGGGCAGCGTCATATGCATTGTTAGCCGCCGGCCAGGATTGACAGGCAGACGAATCGTACACAATACTCAACAACGGCGCATCAAGGACCAGCAGATATGGCGAACAGCTCGACGATTTCCATCAACGGAAGCACTCAGCCCATCCAACCGGGCGAGCTTGTGCTCGAAGCCATCAACCGCAGCGGCACTCCCCTGCCGCAGGTCTGTTTCCACCCTCAGATGGGGCCGATCCAGAGCTGCGATACCTGCATGGTCGAAGTCGACGGCAAGCTGGTGCGCGCCTGCGGCACGACCGCCGCGGCGGGGATGAATGTGGTGACCGACTCGGCCAGGGCCGACGCCGCGCAGCGTGAGGCCTTCGACCGCATCCTGGGCAATCACATGCTCTACTGCACCGTCTGCGACAACAACAACGGCAACTGCACGGTCCACAACACAACTGCGCTGCTGGCCGTCGAGCACCAGGCGATTCCCTACAAGCCGAAGCCGTATGAAGTGGATATGTCCAATCCCTTCTACCGCTATGACCCGGATCAGTGCATCCTGTGCGGGCGCTGCGTACAGGCCTGCCAGAATGTGCAGGTGAATGAGACGTTGAGCATCGGCTGGGAGCTGGAACATCCACGCGTGCTGTGGGATGGCGGCGCGCCGATCGGCGAATCGAGCTGCGTTTCCTGCGGACACTGCGTGACGGTGTGCCCTTGCAACGCGCTGATGGAAAAGACAATGCTGCAACATGCGGGCTACTTTACCGGCCTCTCCAAACCGGCGCTGAACAACATGATTGATGTGGTCAAAGGCATCGAGCCGGAGTTGGGCTATGGCACCATCCTGCAGGTTTCGGAGATTGAGTCGGCGATGCGCCACGACCGCATCAAGAAGACCAAGACCGTCTGCACCTATTGCGGCGTGGGCTGTAGCTACGATATCTGGACGCAGGAGACGAAGACCGAGCGGCACATTCTGAAAGTGGAACCGGCCGAGGGCGCGGCCAATGGCATTTCCACCTGCATCAAGGGCAAGTTTGGCTGGGAGTATGTGAACAGCCCGGATCGGCTGACGAAGCCTCTGATTCGCGAGCGCAGCCCTGAGGGCGACCGCTTCCGTGAAGCCACCTGGGAAGAGGCGCTGTCGCTGGTGGTCCGCCGCTTCTCCGAGATCAAAGCCGAGCACGGTCCCGACGCGCTTTCGTTCATCTCCAGCTCCAAATGCACCAACGAAGAGAGCTACCTGATGCAGAAGCTGGCGCGCGCGGTCATCGGCACCAACAACATGGACAACTGTTCGCGCTACTGCCAGGCGCCGGCGACGACCGGGCTTTTCCGCACCGTCGGCTACGGCGGCGATGCGGGTTCGATTACGGATATCGAGCAGGCCGGGCTGGTGCTGATCATCGGCAGCAATACGGCGGAGAGCCATCCGGTGCTGGCCACGCGCGTGAAGAGTTCGCACAAACTGCGCGGTCAGAAGCTGATTGTCGCCGATCTGCGCGAACATGAGATGGCGCACCGCGCCGACCTCTTCATGCGTCCCAACCCCGGAACGGACATCCTTTGGCTCTCGGCGGTCACTCGCTACATTCTCGAGAACGGCCTCGCCAAGACCGATTTCATGAAGCAGTGGGTGAATGGGACGGAAGATTACTGGAAAAGCCTGGACACGTTCACGATGGAGATGGCCAGCGCGCGCTGCGGTATCCCTGTGGAGACGCTCGTCAAAGTGGCGCACATGATTGCCGAGGCGGACGGGGTCTGCGTGCTGTGGGCGATGGGTGTGACGCAGCACTCGATGGGCTCGGACACTTCGACCGCGATCTCAAATATGCTGCTGGCCACGGGCAACTATATGCGGCCAGGCGCTGGAGCGTATCCGCTGCGCGGCCACAACAATGTGCAGGGAGCCAGCGATCACGGCGCCATGCCGAACTTCCTGCCCGGCTACCAGAAGGTGGACGATCCGGAAGTGCGCACCAAGTTCGAGAAGGCCTGGGGCGTAGCGCTGCCGCCTAAGCCGGGTCTGGACAACCACCAGATGATCGACGCGATCCACGATGGGAAACTGAAGTGCATGTATCTCTTCGGCGAAGAGATGAGCCTGGTGGATTCGAACGCGAACCATGTCTCCGCGGCGTTGGCCAAGCTGGATTTCTTTGTGGTGCAGGAGATTTTCTTCTCCGACACCTGCACCTTCGCGGATGTGATCTTGCCAGCCAGCCCGAGTCTTGAAAAAGAGGGCACGTTCACCAGCACGGAGCGGCGTATTCAGCGGCTCTACCAGGTTTTTGAACCGCTGGGAGACAGCCGTCCCGACTGGCGGATTATTCAGGAGATTGCGCAGCGCTTGGGCGCGAATTGGAACTATACGCACCCTTCAGAAATCTACGACGAAATTGCTCCGCTGACTCCGCTGATGGCCGGCGTAACGTATGAGCGCCTGGAAGGCTACAAGACGCTGCAATGGCCGGTTGCGGCCGACGGCAGCGACCAGCCGCTGCTCTACACCAAGGCCTTCAATTTTGCCGACGGCAAGGCGCGCTTTTATCCGTTGGTTTGGAATGAGCCGACCGACCAGCCCGATGCCGAATACGATCTGCATTTGAACAACGGCCGCTTGCTGGAGCACTTCCATGAAGGCAACATGACCTACCGCACGCCAGGCATTCGCGAAAAAACGCCCTGCACGTTCGTGGAAGTGTCGCCTGCGCTCGCAGCCGAGCGCGATATTGAATCCGGCGCGTGGGTGCAGCTCACTTCGCGCTATGGCAAGGTCAAGGTGCAGGCGCTGGTGACGGACCGGGTCGAGGGCAATCAGTTGTATATGCCGATGAACTCGCTGGGCAATCTGGACGAGGCCGTCAATCGCCTCACGAGCAGCCATACCGATACGGCCACGCATACGCCGGCGTACAAAGAGACTTCGGTGCATATGAAGGTGTTGCCGCAGGTGGGAGCTAAACCCTCCAGCCCGCTGCCCAAGACGAACTCGCGCCTGGGCCATCCTACGCCTCAGAAGGGCGTGGAAGTCGAGCGCAAATGGAAGCGCGCCGACTACACCATGCCCGGGACCACGCAGCAAGCCCAACTCGTGCAGATCGAGACTCGGAAAATCACGCAATAAGAGGGAATCATGGCCCAACCGATCACGCTGAAAATCTCGCCGCGCGACCCGAAGCAGGAGCTGCTCACGCGCCTGGAACAGGCTCCTGAAGAATACGCCGCCGCGTTGCTGGATAGTTACGAGCTGTTGCAGGAGCTGCACGAAAAAGGTGTCTTCACTATGGTTCGCGGCGTGCTTGGGGCCTCGCACAAGCTGGTGGAAACCGCCTCGGCCGCGGGCAACTCGGCAGAAGCGATCCGCGCCATGCGCAATGCCATGATTCTGACCAAAATGCTTGCCTCGATCGATCCGGAAGTGCTGCAAGGCACGGCCGACGCAGTCAGCAAGACCTTTGGCGACGCCAGGGCCGTGGCATACGAACCACCTTCTCTTTTCTCGCTTTTTTCCGGCTTCTTAAGCCGCGATCTTCGCCGCGGCGTGGCTTTGTTGAACACTCTTCTCAAGAATCTTGCGTATCAGCTTAAAGTCCGCACCGACCCCCATCGGAATCATTGATAACTCTGGAATTCCAACGGGCGCAGAGGTGCGTCCAGGGAGCATAACTTGTCGAACTCGAATGGCACTAACCGGTGGGGCATTGCCGCCGCCGGTTTTCTCATGCAAATGGCTCTGGGCGCGGTCTACGCCTGGAGCGTCTTCAAAACACCCCTCACGAAACAATTCCACTGGACCGGCGCGCAAGTCACTCTTACTTTCACTATCTGCATCGCGCTCACCGGCATCGCGGCCTTTCTTGGCGGACTGCTGCTCAACGTGACCACGCCTCGCGTCGTCGCTTTAGCCGGGGGATTCCTCTATGGCTTGGGCGTCTTTCTGGCGAGCTTTTCTGCCGACAAACTATGGTGGCTCTACGTGAGCTACGGCGGCATCGGCGGAATCGGGCTCGGCCTGGCCTATATTGTGCCGGTGGCCGTGCTGGTGAAGTGGTTTCCGGATCGGCGCGGGCTCATCACCGGCATCGCCGTGGGCGGCTTCGGCGCTGGAGCGCTTATCACCGCGCCGCTGGCAACGAATCTAATCAAGTCGATCGGCGTGCTGCAAACCTTCGCGTGGCTGGGGATCGGCTACCTGGTCGTGACCATGGCTACCGGCTTCTTTATGAAGAATCCGCCCACCGGCTGGAAGCCCGAAGGCTGGGCGCCCAGCACATTGCAGGCCAAGCAGCGCGCCGCAGCCGATTACACGCTGGGCGGCGCGCTGAAAACATGGCAGTGGTGGGCGCTGTGGGGGCTGCTATTCCTCAACACTTCGGCGGGCATCTCGCTCATTAGCCAGGAGGCGCCGGTCTTTCAGGAGCTGACCAAAGCCACGGCCATTATCGCCGCCGGCATGGTGGGCATTGTCTCGATCGGCAACGCCGTCGGCCGCATTTTCTGGGCCTGGGTTTCCGACGCGCTCACGCGGCGCTGGACCTTTGCGGTGATGTTCCTGCTGCAGGTGGCGCTCTTCTGGTTTCTGCCCAGCCTGACTTCGGTGGCCGTGGTGACTGCCGTTTCGTTCATTATTCTGATGTGCTACGGCGGCGGATTCGGCACCATGCCGGCCTTTGCCGCCGACTACTTCGGATCGAAGAACGTTGGCCCCATTTACGGCCTTATGCTGACGGCCTGGGGCGCGGCAAGCGCCTTCGGGCCGCTGCTGATCGCCAATCTGCGCCAGTCGTCGGGAACTTACGGCTCAGGGCTGCGCATCGTCGCGGGCATTATGGCCGTCTCGCTGCTCGTGCCCATCGTCGTGAGGCCACCCAAAGCGCGCGCCTGAGACGGACTCCAGCCGCGAATTGCGGTCGAAAACCGCGGTTGGAGTATCATCGGAAGTAGGGAGAGCTGGCCGAGCGGTTTAAGGCACCGGTCTTGAAAACCGTCGTACCTGAAAGGGTACCGTGAGTTCGAATCTCACGCTCTCCGCCATTCCTTCTTCTGCGCGGCAATTCCCCGAAGTCGATTCCGGACTCGATCTCTGCGAACTATTCTCGAAGACCACGACGGATTTTCCGCCTTCGCCGCCAGATACGCATGAGCCAGTCCCACAATCCCCGCGCCAACAATGGCAATTTCCGCTTTGTCCTCTGGCGACATTCACACCCTCAAGACTTAAATTCAACAGTCAAGAATAGATCAGGCGACGCCACGGCCAATCTGCACGCTCAAAAGAGAGCGCCGTCAAAATGGCCAACCATCGCCGCATCGTGCAAAACTTGAGATGGGGCGCACTTACTTGCAAAGCGCAACCGCGGACAATTCCGCTAAGACCCAGGCGCCTGGAGAATACGACTTTGAATTTCAGAAGACTCTCATCCCTTGCGCTGGCTTGCGCAGCTTCCCTCGCTCTGGCAAACTCAATTTCCGCCGAGACCGCTGTCACGCGCGCTACCTTGCCGAACGGACTGAAAGTGGTCATCGTGCGCAACACGCTGGCGCCAGTCGTCAATGTGGAGATGAATTTCCTCGTCGGCGGCGACGAGACGCCGGACGGCTTCCCCGGCATGGCCCACGCCCAGGAGCATATGTCTTTCCGCGGCTGCACCGGCATGACCGCCGACCAGACCGCGGCCATCTACGCCCAGCTTGGCGGCCAGAACAACGCCGACACCGAGCAGACCATCACTCAGTACTACGCCACCGTGCCCGCAGCCGACCTCGACGTGGCGCTCCAGGCGCAAGCCACCTGCCTGCGCGGCGTGGACGACACCGACGCCGAATGGAACCAGGAACGCGGCGCGATCGAGCAGGAAGTCTCGCGCGATCTCTCCAACCCGACCTATAAATTCGTCAGCCGGCTCAACGAAGACATGTTCGCCGGCACCCCTTACGCGCATGACCCGCTAGGCACCAAGGATTCTTTCGACAAGACCACCGGCGTCATGCTCAAGGAGTTCTACACCAAGTGGTATTCCCCCAGTAATGCCATCCTGGTGGTTGTCGGTGACGTGGATACAGCTCAGACCCTGGCCAAAATCAAGCAGCTTTACGCCGATATCCCCAACCATCCGGTCCCGGAGCGGCCCAAAGTCGAGCTGAAGCCGGTAAAATCGGAGACATTTACCCTCGACAGCAACCTGCCCTACGTCCTCTCGTTTACCGCCTATCGCCTGCCTGGCAGCAACTCTCCAGACTATGCGGCCGCGCAGATCCTTTCCGACGTGCTGGCCAGCCAGCGTGGCGACCTCTACGCCATGGTCCCTGCGGGCAAAGCGCTTGCGGCGGAGTTCGGCATGTCCGAGACTTATCCGATGGCCAGCGTGGCCTACGGCGTGGTTGCCGTTCCGGCCGGCGCGGATGTCGCCCCCGCCGCCCAGGAAATGCAGAAAATTCTGCTCAACTACGCCGATAAGGGCCTCCCAGCGGATCTGGTCGATGCCGCCAAGCGCAGCGAAATCGCCGCCGCGGAGTTCCAGCGCAACTCCATCCCCGGACTGGCCAACGTCTGGTCCGAGGCGCTCGCCGCGGAAGGCCGCAACACGCCCGACGAAGACATCGACGCCATCAAGAAAGTGACCCTCGACGACGTCAACCGCGTGGCCAAGCAGTATCTCTCAGAAGCCAACTCCATCACCGCCATCCTGAAGCCCGTTCCCAGCGACCAGCCTTCCGCGGAAAAAGGCTTCGGCGGCGGCGAAAAAGTCACCAGCGCGCCTACCAAGCCGGTGGAACTGCCCGCGTGGGCATCCGCCTCGCTCTCTCAACTCAAAGTACCCACCAACTCCGTTCAGGCCCTTGACACCACGCTGGCCAACGGCATCCGCCTCATCGTCAAGACCGACACCACCAGCCCCACCATCTCCGTCTACGGCTCGATCCGCCACAACGGCGATCTACAAACGCCGCCGGGACTTGAAGGCATCACCGACCTGCTCGACGGCCTCTTTTCCTACGGCACTCAGACACTGGACCGCATCGCTTTTCAAAAAGCCCTCGACGACATTGCCGCCAATGAGAACGCAGGCTACGGCTTCTCGCTCAACGTATTGAAGGAAAACTTCTCCCGCGGCGTGCAACTGCTCGCCGACAACGAACTGCACCCTGCGCTGCCCGCCGAGGCCTTCGCCGTCGTCCAGAAACAGTCGGCGGAGTTCATCGCCGGCAACCTCGTAAGCCCCGGCTATCGCACCTCCCGCGCGCTCGACCTCGCTCTTCTTCCTCCCAACGACCCCGAACTGCGGGAATCCACCCCGGCGACGATCGGCAAGGTCTCGCTCGACGCCGTGAAACAGTATTACGCCAGCACCTTCCGCCCCGACCTGACCACCATTGTGGTCATCGGCGATGTTTCCGGCGAAGAGGCCAAAGCGGCCATCGAAAAGTGGTTCGGAGACTGGAAAGCCACCGGTCCCAAGCCGGAGATCACGCTCCCCGCCGTCCCGGCTAACAAGGCCTCCACTGTGACTGTGCCCGACCAGGAGCAGGTACAGGACTCCGTCGAACTCGCCGAACAACTCAACCTCAACCGCTTCGATCCCGACTATTACCCCATGCAACTCGGCAATCACGTCCTCGGCGGCGGCTTCTACGCCACGCGCCTCTACCACGATCTGCGCCAGGTTGCCGGTCTCGTCTACACGGTGGACGTAAGTCTCGATGCATCGAAGACCCGTGCGACTTACTCGGTGAGTTATGGCTGCGATCCGGACAAAGTCTCGAAGGCGCGCGCGTTGATCCAGCGCGACCTGGACCAGATGCGCACCGAAGACGTCTCCGCCGATGAACTGCATCAGGCCAAGGCGCTGCTGCTGCGGCAGCTACCTTTGGGCGAATCTAGCGAGGACTCCGTCGCCGCCGGCCTGCTGCGCCGCGCTGAAATCGGCCTGCCGCTCGACGAATCCACCCGCGCCGCAAAACGCTACTACGAACTGACCGCGGCCGAGGTAAAGGCCGCCTTCGCCCGCCAGTTGCGCACCGGCGATCTGGTGCAAGTGGTCCGCGGCCCAGCGCCAAAATAGCACAAGGGCTGCAATTGGAACGAGGGCCAAAGGGCCTCGTTATACCAGCCTGGGGCGACGCCCCAGGTGGGAGCGCGGTGAGAATCTGAGGGCTGAAAGCCCGAATCATCCACCGCGCGGCCGGCGGTTACGCGTCGTACGCATCCAGCGCCTTCCCCAGCCGCTGTAATCCCTCCGCCGTCATAGCCACGTCTCCGCCAACGCCAATGCGAAAATACTCCGGCATCTCGAAGAACCGCCCCGGAACCACGCTCGAGTCAAACTGCGCGCGCAATAAATCGCAAAACTCTTGGACCGCCCCATGCTTCAAACGCGGAAACGCAATCGTCCCCCACTCCGCGCGAAACACATCCAGATCGTCTCTGGCATCGAGAAACGCATGGAGCGCCGCGCGATTCGGCTGCAGCAACTTAGCGGCGCGCGCGGCAATCTTGTCAAGATGATCCAGCGCGATAACTCCCAGTAACTCCGCCGGAAACACCGGCGAGCCGCTCATCAGGTCGTCCACGCGCTTGATTCGCTCCGCGAGCTCCGGCTCGGCCAGAATCCATCCGCAGCGAATGCCGCTCAATCCATACGCCTTGGTCAGACTGTTGGTGACCACAAACTGGTCTCCGTATCGAGCCGAAGTGCGAAACGGCGAACTGAACTCCTCAAGCGCCACCAGATCCAGATACACCTCGTCCACCAGAACCCGAGCGCCAACCGCCGCGGCTATCTCGCCGATGTGCCTGAGCGTAGCTTCGTTCAAAAACGCCCCGCTTGGATTATGCAGATTGGTAATCGCGATCAGCCGCGTCCTTGGCGTGATTTTGGACTGCAACTCGTCCAGATCGATCTGAAAATCGTCCGCGGCACGTCGGCCGAATCGCACGATATCGGCGCCCAGGTAATTCGCCACATCCAGCAGCAGCCCGTAGGTCGGCTGCTCGATCAGCACCTCATCCCCCGGCTCCAGAATCGTCGCCATCGCCAGGTGATTGGCCATCGAAGTCCCATTGGTAGTCACGACGCACTCCGGCGCCACGCCGCAGCGCGCGGCCAGCCGCTCCACCAGCGGCTTGTAGCCATAGGTGTCCGGGCCATTGATTTCCAGATCGGCGATGGTTACCGGCAGTTCTGCCAGCGAATAGCTCAAGATGCCGCTCGTCGCCAGGTTATAACGTGAAACCGATTGCAGCTTGGCCCACTCCAGATAACTCGAATGCTTGTTTCGCTTGAATACACTCATGCAACCGCTCTCCGTTTTCGATCCCAGAAGAAATAAACCGGCAGTCCCAGCAGCAGGATTCCAACTCCAATCAAGCTGTTCTCCGGATAGGTATAAAGCGTGTTTCCAACCACCGTCCAGCAGGCGGCAATAAAAATGATCGTGGTCAACGGATGACCCGGCACGCGAAACCCTGGGTTCGCGAGAGACACACTCGTATCCGTCAACTCGCGCCTGCGAAAGACAAACAGGCACATCCCGCTGAGACCGATAAAGAAGAAGTCGATCGGTATCACAAAGTTCAAAATTTGCTCGTATTTGCCGGTAAACGCCACCGCAATCGTCCAAACGCTTTGCAAAAGAATCGCGACCACGGGCACTCCGGTCCGTTGCGATACATAGGCCACGCTGCGAAAAAACAATCCATCCTCAGCCATTGCAAAATACACGCGCGGCGCAGTCAAGATTGCCTGACTCAGAAAGCCGACCGTCGAGACCGCAATGCCCAACGCAATCAGCCGCGCGCCCCGCTCGCCCGAGACCATGCGCATCACGGCGCTTGCCGGCACCCTGCTCGTCGCCAGCGCACCCGCGCCGAGCACGCGGATGCACACCACATTCACCAGCAGATAGAGCGCAATCACGCCCAGCACACCCATCACCAGCGCCCGTCCCAGATTCCTGCGAGGATTGCGTATTTCACTGGCGATGAAGTTGGTCGTCTGCCATCCGCCAAAGGAGAACAACACCGGCACCATCGCCGCTCCCACCGCCGCTGCCAATCCCAGCGAAGGCGCGCGGTCCAACACTGGATGCAACAGTGGATGAGGGTTCTTCGCGAGAAACAATCCAGCGCCAACCAGGCACGCAATGGCCGCAATCTTCAACACCATCAGCACGCTCTGCACCCGGCTTCCAGGCTTAACGCCAAGGCAGTTGACCGCGGTCAGGATTCCCAAAGTCAGCACCACGATCCAACGCTCCGAGATAGGCCAGCCGGTAAGTTCAATCAAGTATCCGGCAAAGGTCACGGTAACTGCCGCCATGCCTCCCGTCTGCACCACCAGTAGCAGCACCCATCCATAGAGGAAGCCAACCGAGGGATGCAAGGCTTTGCTTAGATACACATATTGTCCGCCTACTTCCGGCATGCGATCGCCCAGTTCTGCATACACAAAGGCTCCCAGGATCGCAATGACTCCGCCGGCTACCCAGACCGCGAGCATCAGCACCGGCGAATGAACACGCTGCGCGACCACGTAAGGATTGATGAAAATCCCCGCGCCTACCATGCCACCCATCACGATCATCGTGGCGTCAAAGAGACCGATCCGCCCCGCCAGCCTGGGTCGTGTGTCGCGCTTCATAGGTGGGCGAGAACCTCCAGGCCGGAATGCGCCGGAACCTTTACTCTAAACCAAGTAGACCGCCGTGGGATGTCTATGTCGAATGGAGTTTCGACTGCAGCTCCAGCAAGAGCTGGCGAGCTTGCGCGTCCTTCTGCCGAGAGTTGGCCGATGAGCCCTGCACCAGCAGCTTAGCCGCCATCTGAGCATGAGGCAGCGCATCGGCAGCGCGATGCTCGCCGACCAGGGCGCGCGCCCACAGCAACTGCGCCTCGCCAATGCGCCGGTCCGTCGAGGCCACCTTGCCATCCTGCACACTGAAGAGCTCCTTCGCGGAAGCTTCAGCCTCTTCAAATTGCCCCGTCTCGACCTGCGCCCATCCCAAATAGTAGAGCGGCTCGGCAAGGTCTGCGCTGGCGCCGGCAACCTTGCGCCAGTCCGGCAGGATGCTCTCCAGGATGGGCAAAGCTTCCCTGGCGCGGCCCAGCTCAATCAGTGCGCCAGCCATGCGATCCTGCTGCTCCAGCGCCGCGCGGCTCTCTGGCCCCTCGCAGCTCTTGAGTCCCTCGTAAGCTCGTTGATAGATAGGCAAACTCGCCTGCGGGTCGCCACCTTTATCTTTGTCCTGCGCCAGTTCGCCATACACCGCGGATCGATCGCACTTAGCCTGCCCATCCTGCGTATAAATAGCCAGCGCCTTGGCGTAGATCGCCTCGGATTCCGCGTATCGCTCACGCATCTTCAAGTCCCACCCAAGCGTATACAGCACATCGCCAACCTCATGCGGAGGCAGCACGTTGTGGCCCTGCGCCGCTTCCGCCGCCGACCGGATCAGTTGCAGATTCTCATCGCTGCGAAAGCCCAGCCGCTCGCGGTTGCTCGCATAATACACAGCGCTCCAGATACGCACCGAAGGCGAGATACCCGATTTACGCGATAACTCAAGAGCATGCGTCGTCAAGGCCAGCCCAAGCTCCGGCTTGCCCTGGAGATAGGCAACATCACCCGCCGTAGCTTCCGACTCGGCTTCCGTATCGTAGTCCCGTGCAGCTTTGGCGCTCGCGATTATCTGCGTAAACACCCGCTCTGCGCCATCCAGATCGTTGTTCTCATACATCGACTCAGCCAGGCTCATCTGCGCCTTGCGCAAATCCGCCGGGTCTTTGATGTAATCCGGTAGCAGCTTCACACCTAACTCCAGAAAATCCGGCACAGTGAAGTTAGGTTTCCCTGTGTAGTTCGAGTTGGCCAGATACAGCAACCGGTACAGGAATGTCTGCATCCGCACCGCACGCTGACCTTCCAATACCGCCTGCTCCTGCCGCCATCCCGCATAAGCCAGGCTCGCCACCAGCACCACCAGAAACGCCAGCGCGGCAAAGACCAGCTTTCGTTTGCGGCGCACATACTTGCCAATCAGATACATCGTCGTCTGTGGCCGCGCCAGCACCGGCCAGCCATTCAGATAACGCTGTATGTCTCCCGCCAATCCATCCAGCGACGCGTAACGGTCCTTGGGCCTCGGACGCAGGCACTTGGCTATGATCGTCGCAACATCTCCGCGCAGCGCCAGGCGCAGTTTCTGCTCGGACATGCCTCGGCGCTCGGCAGCCTCGCCTGTCACTGCGTTGGTAATTCGTTCCGGCTCGCGCTCCGCAATGGCGCGCTCCATCATCGCCGCTACTGAGGCTTTCCCGCCCGGCCTGCCTCCCGACAATAACTCAAACAAAATCACGCCCAGCGAATACACGTCGCACGCTGTCGTCAGCGGCTCATTGCGCAACTGTTCTGGACTCGCATACGCTGGAGTCGCCATCACCGTGCTCGTCAGCAGGCTATCGGACTCCATCAGCTTCGAAGTGCCGAAGTCCAATAACTTAACCGTTCCCTCGGAAGTTACAAGGATGTTGGAGGGCTTCAGATCCAGATGCACCACAAGGTGCCGATGCGCATAAGCCACGGCGTCGCATACATGCAAAAACATGCGCAGCCGCTCTGTCACGCTTAGGTGGCGCTCGTCGCAGTACACGTCAAAATGAACGCCCTCCACGAACTCCATCACCAGGTAAGGCTGCCCGTTTTCTGTGAACCCCGCATCGAGCAGCCGCGTGATATTGGCATGATCCAGCGAAGCCAGGATCTTTTGCTCGCGATCAAACCTCTCGACAAACGCAGGCCCAGCGGCATGAGGCGCCAGCACCTTCATCGCCGAGCGCAGCAGCGCACCGCCGACCTTGCGCTCCACCAAATAAACCGAACCTATGCCGCCCGAGCCCAGCAGGCGAATCAGCGTGTACGGCCCAATCTTGCCCGTAAGCACCGAAGGAGCCGGCGCCGCTTCCTCATCCGCCTCAACCTCGCCGGCCGCCACTATGGCCATTGCACGCCCGCATAACTCGGCATCCGGACAGGCCTCCGCCAACACCCGTTCGCGATCGGACGCAGGCGTTATCGCGGCCAGATGAAACAGCCGCTGCAACTGCTCCCAGTTATCGGACTCCAGGGTCATGCGCTCTCCGTCTTGTCCGCGAAGTAGCCGGAATGGATGCCTCTCAGATTACAACAAAGTCCGGAGAACGCGATGTAACACTTGGGTTTGCTAGAAGAGGTTACCTGCGACCGATTCTGCGGCTTGCTCCAGATCGTCGTTCTGAAGATCGTCCGGCTGATCCGCCGCCAGACTCTTCCCGTGAGCCATTGTGAGGGTAAAGAAACAGTCCCGCACCCGGCTGGCGATCTTCTGCACCGATCGATCATTGACTGCGGGCAATGCACATCGCAGAGCCTCGTTGCCAATGCCCTTCAGCTTCATCGCGTCCGCGCCGCAACCGGGAAGAGCCAACTTGCTCACTTCAAGCTTCAGGAAAATTGTCGCATCTGTAGTGCGTACAAAGCTGCACGAACCTTCGCGCGGATCGACCACATGGACATCCACCGAGACATCCCCGCCCAGCACCCGCGCCGCCATCCCTTGCGTGAGCCACGGGCAAGCCCCTGGCGGAGCCACCTGCGCCGTTGCGTCCTCGGGCGCGTAAAGAAGACCTGCTACAAGCACGAGCACAAAATACAGAGGAAGGAGTCGGGACAATCTCATCGCGCGGCACCGGAAGCAGGCTTGCTGCCGCGCTGAATCTGCGGCAATGGAGCCGATTTGAGAACCTTGCCGCCTTCCTGCAATACATGCAGTTGATTTACCGCGAGTTCCTTGAACTGATCCACCTGGCCGCTCAGCCACTTCACTTCAACGAGATCAACTTTAGCCGCCTGATCCAAGCCGAAGTGCATGCGCAGGTCGTTTTGCGAGAAGTAACTGCCTCCGCTTCGCAACTCTTCCATCTGCTGCAAGGGCTTTGCTGCATCTGGAGCCGTCTTGGCTGTAACAGTGACGCGGCTGCCAATCCCCGAGCGGTTGGACTTGACGCCCACCAGCTTGATCTTGATCCAATTGCGCTTCAGCGTCGAATCGCAGCGCAACAACTGCGGCACCGCGTTAATGCAGTTCACCGCAACGTCGATATTGCCGTCGTTGTTGTAGTCGCCAAAAGCGCAGCCGCGCGCCGGCGCATTCTCGAGGATGCCAGGCCCTCCCTGCGCCGTCACTTCTTCGAAGCGGCCATTGCGCAGGTTGCGATAGAGATACTTATGCTCGGCATACTTCAAATCGGCCTTCGACTTATCCACTTCCGGGTACACGTGGCCATTCGACATCAGCAAGTCCAACCAGCCATCGTTATCCATGTCGAAGAAGCCGACGCCCCAGCCCAGCAGCCGCGTATTCACACCCAAGCCGCCGGGATAGGTGCGATCTTCGAAGGTAGCGTCGCCCAGATTCGTATAGAGCGAATCCGTATCGCCGGCAAAGTTCGTCTTCACCACGTCGAGGTTGCCGTCATGGTTGTAATCGCCAATCGAAACGCCCATCCCGGCCTGCGGTTTGGCCTCCGCCGAGAGCGCCGCGCCCGCCTCGATCGCAATGTCGCGAAACGTGCCGTCCTTCTGGTTGAGATAAAGCGTAGCCGGCGCCGAATCGTTGGCCACATAGATGTCCGGCCAACCATCGTTGTCTAGATCGGACGCGGCCACGCTCAACCCATACGTGCCAACAGCAGTCCACATGCCCGCCTTCTGGCTCACATCGCTGAACGTCCCATCGCCGTTGTTGTGATAGAGAATGTTGCGCCCGCCCGGCAATCCCGGCGGCCCGCACGCCACCAGTATCCCCTTGTAAGTACAAGGCCCATCCTCAGGCTTGGGCGCGGTCTTCAAATCGAAGTCCACATAATTGGCCACAAACAAATCCAGGTGCCCATCGCGGTCGTAATCCACAAACGTGCATCCGGTATTCCAGTGAATCTTCGGCCCCGGCTGTAGCAGCCCGGCTTGCTCGGTGACATCCGTAAACGTGCCATTGCCATTGTTGCGATAGAGCGCGTTCTGCCCGTAGTAAGTCACGAACAAATCGTCGTGGCCGTCGTTGTTGTAGTCGCCCACGCAGCAGGCCTGGCCCCAACCCGTCTTGTGCTCAAGGCCAGAACCCGCAGTCACGTCTGTAAACGTTCCGTCGCGATTGTTCTTGAAGAGATGGCAACGCGGCTCCTGCCCCGCGGGAAACCCATCCAGCCGCCAGCCATTGACCAGGAAAAGGTCGAGCCAGCCATCGTCATCGTAGTCATAGAAAGCCAAGCCGCAGCCGGTCGTCTCCAGCAGATACTTATTGGTAAACTCGCCGCCATAAATCGTCTTGGAATTCAACCCTGCTTCGCGCGCCACTTCCACAAAGCTCACGCCCAGCGGCGTGCCTTCGATGGGCGACTTAGGCCCGGGCGGTGGCGCAGCCGGCTTGGCTTCATAGTCGCGCTCTTGCGGTCCAATTTTCGGCGGTGCCTGCTGAGCCTGCTGCATTGGCGCAGCCAGCGCAACAATATCCGCGAAAGGCAACACCAGCGCCGTGCGGCTGAGAGAACGAAGGAATTTGCGGCGATTCAAAGATGTGCCTTTCCGACTAAGTGCTTATGTTTAAGGTTGGCCCGCGCTGGCGCTGGGCTTTTGCGTCTTGTCCACATGCACATGCCACGGCGAACTCTCTGTATTCATCTCCGGATGCATGCGCAAGAACTCCAGCGAGTAAGTCGGTGCGCCCGGATCGATCCGCTTCATGGTGTACAGCGCAGCCTCATCCGACGCCTGCTTCTTCATCCCCATGCGGCGATAGAGAATCGCAAGATTGTAGTGCGCCGCCAGGTCGTCGGGATCGATCCCCTGCAAGGCCTTGAACTGCGCCATTGCCTCGTCCGCGCGATGCTGCTGATAGTACGAGATGCCCAACTCGCGCCGCGCATCTCGCGAGTACGGATACTGCTTCACTACTTTTTCCAGATCCGCGACTTCCGCATCCGGGTGGCGTGAACGCCGCTCCACCAGCGCCATGTAATAAAGCGCCCGTGCGTCGTCTGGATGCAGCGCCAGAGCCTTCTCCAGCGGCGTGCGCGCATCGCTATACTTCTCCCACTCGATGTAGTTCACGGCGAGATTGATGTAGCCGTCCTTGTAGTCGGGGCGAAGCTCGGTCACCTTCTGAAAGGCCTGCTGCGCGTCCTCATATTGCTGTTCGTCGAGATAGCCAATACCCACGTTGTTCCAGCGCATCCAATCCGCGTTGTCTGACGCTTCAGGCGCAGTTGGAGCGTTGTCGCCGATAGCGAACGTGCGCGTGCGCGACATCAACTCCACCACGGGATACGCCGGATGATCCTTGCCCAGCACGTTATTCAGATAACTCTGACGCAGATGCCGGTAATTCACCGCGGCGGTAATCGTGACGGCTCCCTTGGCATCTGCCGGCAAACGGAACCGGTACCGCACCAGCGCTGAGCGCCCGGACTGCACCGTGTTGTCGTATGCCACGGAATGAATCGTCCAGACCATGTGGTTATCGACGAAATCACCCAGCACATTCACCGGCCGATTGGTAAAGCTGTGCGCGCTTGGATCGATCATTCCATCCGGCTTGAGGAATCCGCTCTCATAGATCGTCGCGCCGCTGCCATCCTTCACTGTGAACTTGACCCAGGCCTCATACAGGTCGCGAACCTCGGGGATCAGCGAGTGGCCAATGTTCTTGCTATGCATCACCACATACGCTTCCATCAGTGCATCGGGCTTCAACGTTACCGGCGCCGTACCCAGCGGAGCCGTCATAACTCCGGTCTCGACCGACTTCAACGCGAAGATATCCACGTTGAGATAGTTGCCGGCCTTGAGGAAGTCGATCGTCTTCTGCAATTGCTCGTCGAAGCCGTAATAGAAAGGCACAGCCGTGTTTCCCGCCAGCCAACGATGCGAGACGAACGTGCCCTGCTTCGCTCCCGGCTCCGGCAATACATTGGCCGCACGCTTCATGTGGCAGCCCTGGCAGGTCGTGTAATCGGCCGTATAAAATGTCAGCGGATTCTGCTGCGAGAACTTCGATCCCTGCCACTCGTCGTAAGCTGTAAACGCGCGAATCCACTTATAGTCGTTCAGCATTGGCGGCAGGTTGGCCTTGTGGCATGCCGAGCAAAACTGCGGCGTGCGATAGATATCGCGCATCACCGCCTTGCTGTGCCGGTCCAGGTGCGCCAGTATCTCCGAATCCGGCACCATCCCCGGAATGCGATTGCCCTTCTCATCCACCAGCACCGAAGGCACAGCCATCACAAAGCTGCCGTTGCCGAGCTTGGTGTCGATGTTCTGAATCGAGTGACACGTCAGGCAGGTCAAGCCATCGCGGTCGAAGGCGCGGTCCATTGGATAGGTCACATTCAGAGCGCCAGCCAGGATGCCCACAGGATTGTGGCAGCTATCGCAATGCCGCGCAAACTCGATGCCCTTGGTGCGCATCAGAACGTTCACGCTGGTGCGGTAAAACGGCGTCCGAAACGAGTTGGCGTGCAGCGACTGACGCCACTGGTGATAGGCCTCCTGGTGGCAGTGCCCGCAGTACTTCGCATCGAGAAAAGCGGAAGGCTCAAGAAAATCGCCACCCTCCGCAGTCGCGTTCCCGGGCAGCGCAATCTTGTCTTTTACAAACGGAAATTGATAGAAAGCGCGCACCTTGTCCGCGTAAGCCTTGCGCGCGCTTGCTTCTTCCGCCTGCGGGTCATCGGCGCCAGACTTGGGATCGTGTTCCGCGCCCGCGATTGCCTTGATGAAGAAGATGGAAGCCGCGCCAAGCATCAAAACTGGCACAATCGCGCTGATCCTCGAAAACCGAATCCATCCCGAACTTGCGAAAACCTTGCGCATCTTCATCGAGCCCGTCCGCGCCAGTATCCCCCGGAAAAAGACCAGCGGATTTGGCCCACTCACTATACCGAATTCGTAACGAGACTGTACATCGACACAAAGGTGGAAGAAATCGCCCTGGTCACGGAGCCGGAGTTTTCAGCGCCTCAGCCTTCTGCCGTTCCGCCGCGGCCTCCACCGTCTTACCCTCCCGATCCAGCGCGGCCGCGAGCCCCGCATGGGCATCGGCATAGCTGTCGTCATAACTCAGCGCCTCGCGAAACTGCGCAATGGCATCCTCAACCTTGCCGCTCTTCAACTGCGACTCGGCCGAGTGCGTGGCTACCTCCGCCCGCTGGCGGTTCATGTTCGTCCGCATCAACGCCGCTGCCGCTTTCCGCTCCGCCGCTGCTTCCGCCGCCTGATTCTGCTTTACCAGCACGGCGGCGAGCGTCAGATGCGGATCGGGCTGTTGAGGCAGTTGCCGGATGGCCTCGCGCAGCGCTGAGACCGCTTCCGGAAGCCGGTCCAGCTTGTTGTCCACCGACCCCAGCGTCGCCCACCCATCGCCATTGGCCGGACGCAGCTTCAACGACGCATTCAGCTCCCGCGCCGCATCCTCATAGCGCCCCGCCTGCAAATACAGCACTCCCAGAACATACGGCGGCTCCGGCGCGGTGCCATTCAGCTTTTCCGCCGTTTCCAACTCCGGAATCGCGCCCTGCGCATCGTCTTCCATCTTCAGCGCCAGCCCCAGGTTGTAATGCAGTTGCGGCGCGGCGGGAGAGATCTTCAGCGCCGCCCGCAGTTGCTCAACCGCATCCTCAAACTGGCTCAACTGGATGAACGCCGCAGCCAGATCCTGATGCGTTGTCGCATTCTGCGGAGTCAACGCCACTGCGCGCTGCAAGATCGGAACCGCGTCCTTAGCGCGCTGCGCCTGGGCCAGCGCCATGCCCAGGTTGGTCAGCGCTTCGCCGTCCTTGGGCTCCGCATCGGCCGCCTTTTGCAACAGCGGAATCGCCTCGTCCAGCCGGCCCAGCCGCTGCAAGGCCAACCCCAGCGGATAGGCAACGGCGATCAACGCCGGATTGGCCTTCTCTGCTCGTTCGAGCACCGCAATCGCCTGCTCATCCTGCCCCGCATCCGCCAGCGCGCCGCCGTATTGAGCTGCAATCAGCGGATTCTCCGGAGAAAGCTCGTCGGCCCGCGCCATCTCATCCAGCGCGCCCGGCTCCTGCAACTGCTTCATCGCCAGGCCCAGGTGCAGATGCGCCAACGCGAACTCCGGCCGCGCTTTCAGAGCCGCTTGGAACGTCTTCTTTGCTTCCACCCAGTTCTGCGCGTGCGCATACAGCGATCCAAGCTCGTCCGCAATCTCCGCATTCCCCGGCTCGCGTCCGGCAGCTTCTTTCATCTTCGCCAGCGCACCGTCCAATTGCCCGGACGCAGCCAAAACACGCGCGTAAGGCTCCAGAATGGAAGCCGCCAGTGGCCGCTTTTCGGCGCGCGCCGCGGCTTCCACCTTGGCGAAGAGAGGCACCGCCTTCGCAGCCTGCCCAGTCTGCTCATAGGCCAGCGCCAGGTTCAACTGCGCGCTGGCGTCAGTCGGCTTCATCTTCAGAGCCTGTTCCAACTCCCGGATCCCCTCGGAAAGCCGTCCCAGCCGCACCAAAACGGCTCCCAGCGCGCTATGTCCCTGCTCGGCAGAAGGCGCCAGCTTCACCACATTCTGGAAATTCGCCAGCGCAGCCTTCAGATCGTCGCGGCTCAGCGCCGCCACGCCCGCGCGGTACTCCGCATCCGCCTGCTTCAGCGCTACAGACGGCTCCTGCGCGCCAACCCCGGCCACCAATACCGCGCTAATTCCCAGCGCAAAGATGATTCGACGCACTTCCATCGCGAACCCAATGGTATCCGATCCCGAACCTCGCTCGTAAGCGGCCGTTTCCGGCGATCCCTGTTTTGCTCCGTCCTTACTTGCGGTATCGTGAGGCGTGGGAATCATTCCATCCCAACCCGTCGCGATCTCGTCGGCCAGCGATGTTCCCGCGGACGCAACTCTTGAATCGCTTCTCGAATCACTTTGGCGCGAAGCGGACGCGGAAAGCTGCGGCCTCAGCCACGCCGATTTCAATGCGATTCTGCTGGCCGTCGGCACCATACACAACTACGGCCATCCCGCCGCCGCAACACCATCCTCAGAACGGCAAGCAGCCTACCTGCGCAGCCTGCGGCTCTCCGACCTGGCTCTCGCCCGCGCCTGCGCCCTCGGCAACTCGCACGCCTGGGAGCGCTTCCTTACGCTCTACCGCCAACCGCTGACCCGCGCCGCCATCGCCATCACCGGCAGCGACAGCCTGGGGCGCGAACTGGCCGACGCCCTCTACGCCGAGCTCTACGGCCTCAACCTGCGCGACGGCCAGCGCCGCTCTCCGCTCGACTCCTACCAGGGGCGCGGATCGCTCCTCGGCTGGCTGCGCACTACGCTCGCCCAGCGCCACGTCGATCACCACCGCAAGACTTGGCGCGAAGAACCCCTGCCCGAAGCCACCGGCGACTCGCCTGTAAATGATCCTCCCGCAGCCACGCCGGAACCCGCACCCGAGCCGGCAGGGCTGACCCTGCTCGCCGCCGCGATCCAACAATGCCTGGCGAAGCAAGACGTCGCAGACCGCTTTCTGCTCGCCGCCTACTACCTCGACCAACGTACCCTCGCCCAGATCGCCCGGACCCTCAACGTCCACGAAGCCACCATCAGCCGCAGGCTCCGCCGCGCCGTCGAAGACCTGCGCAAAGACCTCCTGCACAACCTCCAAGAGCGCGGCCTGAGCAAGCGCGCCGCTCTGGAGGCGCTCGGCGCCGACCCCCGCGACCTCACCGGAGTGAGCGATCTCGATCTCCAACTGAAGAAACTCCTGCAATTTTCCCAATCCGGCGCGTTCCCAGAGAAGGCTGGCTCATGAACACCAACCCCCAACTCGATCAATCCCAACTCGACTTGCATCCGGACGCCGAAAGCCTCAGCGCCTTCGCCGAGCATCAGCTTCCGGAGCACCAGCGCCAGCCCATCCTCGCGCACCTGGCCTCCTGCGCCCAATGCCGCCAGATTCTTTTCCTTGCGCAAGACGCGAAAGAGCCGGAACAGCCGGCAAACCCGGGCCCGGTTCTGCATTTCTCCGCAAAGAAGCCGGCCACCAACTGGCGCTACACCTGGGGAGCGCTCGCTGCCTGCACCGCCCTAGCCACTATCTCCGTCCTCCTCTATCCTCGTTATCGTACGGCCGTTCCCGAGCAGGCAAAGGTCATCACGCCGCTCCAGACCCCAGCAGGTTCCATCGCCGCGCCACCGACAGAGGAGAAAAAGCCGCGTTCTGAACCGTCTGCAACGATCCCGCAACTCCATCGCGCTGAAAAACCTGCGCCAAAATCCGAGATGAATCTGGATGCCGCCGTTGCCCCGTCAGCACCCGCCAAACCCGCAGTTCAACAGCCGGCAGCGCAGCAACAAGCTTCCGCCGGCTCCTCCACCACGCTGATGAACATCACCCTGAAACCCGCGCAAACCAGCCAGACTGTCGAAGTGCAGGCCGCAAACCAGGCGCTGACCCAGTCCGAAAGCCAAACCGTCAACGTCGCCGCCAACAGCGCACAAATCCAGCCGGAAACACCGCCGCTTGCCGTGACCATGGATGCGCAGCAGTTGCAGCCGAACGACCAGATCAAGCTGCAATCCCGCAACGTCCAGCCTTCCGGCGCCAGGCACCCCGCGCCGACAAGCACAGCCGTGAGCGGCGGAACGGGCAATGGCCTGACTCCCGGCGCGGGCGGCAGCATTCACGCAGGAGCAGCCGGAGGTTCCGGCGCATCCGCCGCGGCGGCCGCCAAGTCCCCTGCGGCCTTTGCCAAAATGGCCCCGCGACCGCTCACCGTCACCCCGGAAGACGAAACCGCGGCCCACAACGCGCTTGGCAAGGTCCTCCCCACCGGCCTTCCCGCCATCGCCTCCGCCTCCGCCAGCCATCACCTGCTGGCCATCGACTCCGCCGGCGCGCTGTTCCTCAGCGAAGACGCCGGCGCTGTCTGGGAACCTGTATCGTCCCAATGGACAGGCCGCGCCGTCCTCGTTCTTTCGCCGCAAGCCGCCCCGGATCAAACCAGAGGATTGGCCATTATGGGCAGAGCAACCGCAGACCAACCCGCGCCAGCCGCCGCACCGGCTCCCGCGCCTGTCCCACCCGCGCTCTTCGAAATCGTCAACGATCAGGGTATCCACTGGACCAGCAGCGACGGCCGCAGCTGGAAGACAAAATAGCTTCCCCGCCGCTACTCTTTCCCTGAACCAACCGCATCTCCAGCGGCGAGCAAAATGCGTTTCCGCCGTTAACCCACTATCCGGCTGGGAGAAAACCAGCTAAACTCAGTTTTGATTTCCACAGTAAACGGTTTCTGAGGTGCTATTTTGACGGATCGTCCAGAACGCAAGCAGAAAGCCACACGCGCCGCCTCAGATCTGTCCGAGCAGCCCGAGCGCATGGACATCCGCACCATCGCCAAGCTGGCCAACGTCTCCATCGCCACCGTCTCCCGCACCATCAATCGCGTCTCCACCGTCAATCCCAAGATGGCCAAGCGCGTATGGGAAGTCATCGAAAAACTCGACTTCGTCCCCAACACCCAGGCCCGCGCCCTGGTCTCAGGACGTAGCAAGCTCTTCGGCCTCATCGTCTCCGAAATCACCAACCCCTTTTTCCCGGAGCTGATCCAGGGCTTTGAAGACACCGCCGTCGAGCACGGCTACGAGATGCTGGTCAGTTCCACCAACCACGACCCCAAGCGCATGTCCCACTGCATCCGCCGCATGTTGGAGCGTAAAGTCGAGGGCGTCGCCATCATGACCTTCGGCATCGAAGAGCCCCTGCTCGAACAGCTCGCCAAGCGCAAAGTTCCGCTCGTCTTCATCGACGTCGGCCCCGACCGCCCAGGCATCGGCGTCCTCAAGGTCGATTACCACCACGGCATCCGCCAGGCCGTGCAGCATCTGGCCGCGCTCGGCCACCGCGACATCGCATTCATCTCCGGACCCATGCGCCTGCACTCCGCGCAGTCCCGCCTCGCCGCCTTCCAAAAATCCATTCAGGAATGCGGCATCAGCCCTGACCCCGACCGCATCATCGAAGGCGATCACACCCTCGAAGGCGGAGTCGCCGCCGCGGAAAAGCTGCTCGCCCTGCCCAACCTGCCTACCGGCGTCCTCTGCTCCAACGACATGACCGCCATCGGCGTCCTGCACAAGCTTTACCGCACCGGCCTCCGCGTCCCCGACGACATCTCACTCATCGGCTTCGACGACATTCACATCGCCGAAGTCATGATGCCCCCGCTCACCACCATCCAGATGTCCTGCGTCGAAATCGCCAAAACCGCCTTCACCGCGCTCCGCCAGCAGGCCGAATCGCCGGACACCAACCCCGGCAGGCGCGAATTTCCCATCCACACCAACCTCATCGTCCGCGAATCCACCACCTTCCCTCGCAGCGCCCCGACCCACCTGCGCAATAAACCCTGACCTCGCAACCCGCTCCCACGCATCGAAGGATGTATCGATGCGCCTGCGAACGTGGCGTACGATCTTTCTTACTGGAGGTGCTTCGTGTCGCGTCACTTCGAGGCAATCATCATTGGGACAGGCCAAGCAGGGCCGTCCCTCGCTGCGCGCTTTGCGGGCGCAGGCAAGTCGGTAGCCATTATCGAGCGCCACAAGTTCGGTGGCACTTGCGTGAACACCGGCTGCATCCCGACTAAGACGCTCGTCGCCAGCGCCTACGCCGCCCACATGGCCCGCCGTGGCGCCGAATTTGGATTCAACGTCAACGGCGATGTAACTCCAGTTATCCAAATGGGCATGAAGCGCGTCAAGGCGCGCAAAGATGCCGTTTCCGGACGATCCAACAAAGGCGTAGAAGAGTGGCTGCGCGGCCTCAAGAACTGCGCCGTCATTCAGGGCCACGCCCGCTTTGCATCTCCCCGCACAGTCGTTGTCAACGACGAAACTCTCGAAGCCGACAAGATCTACATCAACGTTGGCGGCCGCGCCTCGATTCCCGATTTTCCCGGCATTCACGACGTGCCATTCCTCACCAACTCTTCGATGATGGACGTCGACTTTTTGCCAGAGCACCTGGTCATCGTCGGCGGAGGCTACATCGGCCTGGAATTCGGCCAGATGTATCGCCGCTTCGGCAGCGAAGTCACGATTATCGAGATGGGGCCGCGCCTGATCGGGCACGAAGACGAAGATGTCTCCGAAGAAGTGAAGAAGATCCTCGAGCTTGAAGGAATCAAGATTCGGCTGAATGCCAAATGCATCTCGCTGGAAAAGCGAGAAAGCCACGTCGCGGTCAGTGTCGAATGCGGCGAGGATCCGGCGGAAACCACAGGCAGCCACGTACTCATGGCAGTAGGCCGTACACCTAACACGCAGGACCTGGGCCTCGACAAGACCGGCGTCGCCACCGGCGAGCACGGCTACATCCACGTGGACGATCAACTCCAAACCAATGTTCCCGGCATCTGGGCTCTTGGCGACTGCAACGGCCGCGGCGCGTTCACGCATACGTCTTACAACGATTATGAGATCGCTGCCGACAATCTCTTCAACGCAGACAATCGCCGCATCTCGGATCGCATTACGGCCTACGCGCTCTATACCGACCCGCCGCTCGGCCGATGCGGCATGACCGAAACCGCGATTCGCAAGTCGAGACGCGCCGCGCTTGCCGTCAAGTATCCGATGGTCCGCGTGAGCCGGGCCTTTGAGAAAAGCGAGACGGAAGGCTTCATGAAGATCGCTGTCGACGCCGAGACAAAAGAAATTCTCGGCGCGGCGATTCTCGGCACCGGAGGCGATGAAGTCATTCACGTCTTGCTGGACATGATGTACGCGAAAGCGCCCTATACGGTAATTCAGCGAGCGATGCATATTCATCCAACCGTCTCGGAATATCTCCCCACCGTCTTAGCCAAGCTGGAACCGCTTAAATAGAGTTAGCCATGACAAAGTCGCCCTTGTCATGGCTAAGGAACCTCTGATTAAGTCGACGCTTTGAAAGGGCGTGGCTTCAGCCACGCCGTAAAGCCAAGCAAATCAACGCGGCTTTAGCCGCTGAGGGAATGTTGGCGACTTGTTCAGAGCTTCCCTAACGTGCGCTACTTAGCCGCTTGCGCGGGAGCAGGCGTATCGATGCGCGGCAGCATCTCCGCGCGAGTCGCCGCGTTGTACGCGAACCACGCTTCGATCATCGCGCCCTGCATCGCATCGCCGCTCTGCACGCGGTCATACAGATCCATGTTGGAGTGGTGCGTGCGCGATCCATACTCCAGCGGATCTTGCATGAAGCCAATCCCATCGAGCCCAATCCACGAGAAGCTCGTCGAGTCGGTGCCGCCCGGCTGCAATGTGGGGCCAGCCGTCAATCCGGTAACCGCCTCCAGCCCCAAGTCTTTGATAGGCACAATCCAAGACTGAAAGACCGCGGCAAGCTCGGAGTTACCCAGTGCAGATACAGCGCGAAACTTACCCGAGCCCGAATCGTCGTTGAAGTAAACATCCAGCTTGTCGTATTCCGGAGTCTTCTTCATCGTGTCCCGCGGAGCAAAGTGCTGCTGCACATAAGCCAGCGATCCATATAGCCCCTCTTCTTCACCGCCCCACAATGCCACGCGAACCGTGCGGGCCATCGGCTTGTGCAGCGTGGCCAGAATGCGCACCGCTTCCATAGCAACGGCCGAGCCAGTACCGTTGTCCGTCGCCCCAGTGCCGCCCTGCCAGCTATCGAAGTGGCCGCCCACCATCACCACCTCATCGGCCTTCGTCGTGCCCGGAATCTCGCCGACCACGTTGAAGCCCATCAGGTCGTCCTTCTGATATTCAATATCGATATCGAAGGTCAGCTTCGGCGTGATGCCATGCTGCAAGAGCCGGCAGATGCGGTTGTATTGCTCCGGAGTAATCGCCGCCATGGGCGGCCCAACTGGATCCTTGGGGTCCTGCGATCCGCCATAAGAAGCAAAGATCGTGCCGCCATCGCCGTTGTACCCCGGCGTCAAAGCCACGGCCACGCCTTCTTCTTTCAGAAACGCATTGACCTGGTTGCGCAGAACACGCCCCGTAGGCGCAGCCGTCGAAAGCGTCGCAGGCGTGTACTCACCCGGCCGAGGCGGCGCCGCGGCTCCCGGACGAGGACCGCCGAAGCCCTGGTGCGCCGGGTCCGGAGTCTTGGTGCGCGCCTGAACTTCCTCATCGGTCAGCCGATGCGCGTCCGCGTCCGTATGCAGCGTCAGTTCGCGCGGATCGAAGATCAGCACAATCTTGCCCTTGAGCTTGCCCTTGTACTTCGCAAAGTCCGCCTCGGAGTGCAGCGGCGCCAGCACCGCCTCGGCCGTCAAGGGCCCATTCGTGCCCGGAGTCCATGCCAGCGGAAACCCAATCAGCGCGGCATATGCAGGCGATTCCAGCGCGCCATAATACTTCTTGATCTGCCAGCCGTCGCCAAACGGCCCCCACTTCTCCAAATGAACGTTCTGCAAGCCCCAGGCCTTCATCTGCTGCATCGCCCACTCGGCCGCGGCGCGATGATTTCGGCTGTTGTTGACGCGCGGCCCGTAAACCTCTGAAATATAGAAGAGATTTTCCATCACCTGCGAGTGTTGGAAAGCCTCGTTCTTGATCTGGTTCAAAGCATGAAGATCGACTTTGTCGCCGGCCTCTTCCTGCGCAGGCGCGACCGTGATAAACATCAGAGCGATGGTGCAGGCGGCCGCAACCGGCCTCAAGCGGAGCAGATTCACAGTAGTCTCGCTTTCATTCAAATGCTTCGTTATAAGAAGGGATCGGCCCAACTCCCGTATAACGGGCCGTCCGGCAGGCTCTTGGACTTGCAAGATGAGAATTAGCCTATTGAGTCTGCCTTCCCAATGCAATATAAAATCGCTTGCGGCAAGATGGAGCCATCATGAACACGGAATTGCTGACATTCGACGGCACCCTCGTCCACGACCCCGCCATTGATGCGTGGTTCGAGGCGCACGAAGGAGAACTCGGCGCGATTGCGCATAAGTGGTTCGAGCAGATGCGAAACTGCGGCGACGAGGTCCGCGAGATCTTCCACGACGGCTGCCCAAACGCATGTTTCGGCGATGTTCCCTTCGCCTACGTGAATGTTTTCACGTCGCACGTCAACTTAGGCTTCTTCCAGGGCGCATCCCTTCCCGACCCATCCCACTTACTGCAAGGCGAAGGCAAACGCATGCGCCACATAAAGCTGCGACCGGAAACTCCCGCAAACGACGCCGCACTCACCAAGCTAATCGAAACAGCCTACGCAGATATCAAATCCCGCGCAGAAAGCAACTAACTCCGAAACAATCCACAAATGTGGGTGCCCCATCCTAGCGACGTACTTGTCTTTGTCGCTAGTGTAGTCCGCCACACAGATGGTCGTTTTTGTTCTGTAAAAGGGCACGACTTCAGTCGTGCCGATAAAGCCCATCAAAAGAGCGGGGCTTTAGCCCCTGGGGCAGCCATACCGGCGATCTGGAACTGACCTTATTTGCGGCGGACTGCACTAG
>Ga0302325_10003510_pt1 | contig 36921 bp, 38 predicted proteins | sample Palsa_T0_2_FD_201948 | JGI IMG/M metagenome (GOLD analysis project Ga0302325, IMG submission 201948) | Peat permafrost microbial communities from Stordalen Mire near Abisko, Sweden - Palsa_T0_2 | ecosystem: Environmental > Terrestrial > Soil > Palsa > Peat permafrost | place: Sweden: Abisko...
CTGCTCACGGAGGAAGAAGTCGAGTCACAGAAGGAGACGGTGTTGTATGAAGTGAGCGAGATCAAACGGAAACCAGAGCAGATTGTCCCGGAGTATATCCACCAGACTGCATATGGCGATGCTACGCTCGGACGGTCGGTGTTGTGTCCTGAGGAGAGACTGCCTTTTATTTCGCGGGATTCGATTTTGGAGTACCGATCACTGTTTTATCGGCCTGAGCGGATGACATTTGCATTCGCGGGGGTCCATCATGACACCGCGGTACGACTTGTAGAACAGTATTTCGGCGATATGCAGTCTCCCTCATCTTCCGGCGGAGGAGGTCTCTCGTCATCGATAAGCAACCATATCTCCACTCTCCTAGGAAAACAACCCACTCTCAACTCATCCTCACCTCTCACGAAACCAATGTCAACGGTCACACAAGGCGTCCGCGCACCACCCATCATCACCACCGCTCCTCGATCACACTACATGGGCGGCATCCACAGATACCCGCATCCGCCCACCCACGACGGCAAACCCCCCGAATTCACTTACGTCTACGTCGCTTTCGAATCCGTCCCCGTCTCAAGTCCCGACATCTATGCCCTTGCAACATTACAAATCCTTCTCGGCGGAGGGGGATCTTTCTCGGCTGGCGGACCAGGAAAGGGGATGTACTCGCGCCTATACACGAATGTCCTCAACCAGTACGGATGGGTAGAAAGTTGCGTGGGATTCAGTAATTCCTATTCCGACAGCGGAGTCTTTGGAATTGGCGCAGCTGTCCGAACGGATGCTACGCACGCCATCACCGATGTCATTTGTCGGGAACTCGCATTACTAGCATACGATGGCCGAAGGGGGATAACCAAGACCGAAGCCGACCGAGCCAAGAAACAACTCAAATCAAGTCTCCTGATGAACCTTGAATCACGGATTGTTGAAATGGATGATCTAGGGAAACAGGTCGCTTTACAAGGGTTTAAAACCCCCGTCAAGGAAATGTGCGAGAAAATCGATGCGCTTACGATTTCTGATTTGCGAAATCTGGCGGAACGCATTGTTACTGGCAAGATCGAAAATGCAGGAAAGGGCACAGGGAAAGTGTCTGCTGTGATCTTGGGAGAGGGAGACGATGACGCTAGTCAGGTAGGAGATTTAGAGGGCATTGTGAAGGCTTATGGACTTGGTCCTGGCACGGGGATAGTCAATCCCGGATTAAGAAGGAGAGTTTAAAGGATACTATACTAGGATTTCATTGTAGCACTGTAAATATATTTTGCATCATGGGAGACAGAGACTGCGAAGATGCTCCACGAATTGTTCCGACCGGGCGAAATTGGCCGGGATACTTTCCAAGTTTGGCGTCCTCGATCTCCGCGAATCAGAACCAGTGCGTTAAAATCCGCCGCCCAGCTCCTGTGCGAGCAACTCGAAATCCTTAAGCCCACCGCCGCTCCGAACACAGTCCCAGAGCAATGGAAGCTCAGAACACCGTCGCGCCATGGTTCAAATGGGTAGCCACAGAAGACGATCCCAAAACGAACAACAAAATCATCCTCGCCCACGTCGCTTTCAAAGGTCCTCATCGCCCTCCCTTGCAGAGATTGACATACAGGTGCCCAGACAGGCAGTATCGCCATGACTTTATTCCAATTGCTGTATTTACGCAGTCGCTTCAGATTCGCAACCTTCTACCGAATCCAGGCGATATCCACTTTGAGCACGGCGATAGGATCCACCGGAGCAGCATATTTCATGATCAAAACGTCTGATCCTGTGCGAAACTACGACCGTGCATTCAGGTCCCCTCCCTCCCCCAGCGTACAACTTGCGGCAAAAGTGGAAGGATCTGATGGTAGGATTCAACATAATAGTGTTCAAAACAGATGCGACAAGTACTCTATAATGTTTACTGGCTTTTTTGGTGTAATGAGTGTCTTCTTTTTTCCTATTCGTTTCTGGAATGGGTATCCGACTTTTGAGAAGATCTTTGGGTTTATGTGTTTTGGGTTTGGCAATGGGGCATTGGGACATTGGGTTACGAAGAATGGGAGCCATGATATGGAACTTATCAATTGGTGGAAGCATTAGGACGACGGGGGTTGTTGGACAGGGAGCGGGAGCGCTGTTTTGGGCGTGAGTTTCTTGGCTGTTTCGTGTGATACGTCCAGGGAAGGTTTATCGTAATGGATTGTATATGTACTAAGAAAAAAATACTTCTCCGTGTATTTGAGGATATTGTTCTTTTCTCGCGTCGTGTGCTGTTTGGCGGGTTATTGCGCCCTCCGTCCGATTCGATCTGATCGACAACAATTTTTGATTTTCTCGATCACCATTCCATCGTCCAGCACCCGTCCTCAACAATGCTGCGCCAACCTCTGCTACGCATAGCACGTCTTCCCTCTGCCATCGCTCCATCCTGTCTCCGGCTACAAGCCTCGTTCCTTCACACAACCACCATCCGCAACCCCGCTAAACCCCAAATCCCCTCTCCAACACGTACCCGTCTCTCTACCTCGCACAACAACTAACCCCGTAGCCGACATTCCCAGCGCCAAAGCCTTTCTCGAGCGAATAGGCCGCAACGCCGACAAAGAATGCGAAGACAAAATCACTGTATTCCATGCACGCGGGTCATTTTCTAAGGGTAGTCATGGCGTGGATTGTTTTTGGCGACGGGAGAGTCGTTGAAGAAGAGAGAGATCCCAGCGAGATTGAGGCGGTATATTCTCATGCAGGTCGAGAAGTATAGGTAACCCCGGCAGATGGCTCAGGAGAAGGCTGATGAGTAGGATGGGAGAGAAGATTGTGCAGATTAAGAGAGGGAGGAAAGTTAATGGCGGCGAGAGGAGGAGAAATGTTGGGCCGACGAAGACGAAGATTGGGCGGTGAGACGAGTGCATGGGCAGGCAGTGGATGGCATACAGTAGTAGTAGTATCTTAGGGATATAATTCACGCATAGCGATTTATCGTCAAAGTATCAAGATGGAAGCTGTCAGAAGGTCGGGTGGGAAGATTGGACGAGGTGAACGCACAGCGGGTCCCTGGTTGGCTTGGTTGGATCCATGCCACTCGATGTCTCTGAAGAAGTCTCACCCTCACCTTATAAACCTCCCCGTTCGCCAGGTTCTCTCCAAACACTGCTCACTTTATGGCCTCCCACCCACACCAACGACCCATGCTTTCACAAATGCAACAAAATGTTAGAATGCAACTTCGAGACCTCAAATTTTCGCTAATTTGCTATCCCAACATCCCTCATCCCTCGCCCTCACGCCTATTTCTTACTCTTCTTCTTAGCCGCACCACTCTCCTCGATCTTCAACGCTAAAAGTCAGTTCCCTCTCGCACAATGGGGAAGTACAAGGTGGAAGGGACTGTCTGATTTTGTCGGCCTTGTCGGCATCGTCAACGGCGAGGGTGTATACGAATCGACTGCATCGGACTTTGAACTTGGTCTGTTTCGAGGCAGTCAATTTCGAGTAGGATTTTTGAATCCGGGCCGCTATACGTTAGCTATGTCACATACAAAGGCCGCAGACGTGGTGCCGACTGCTATGCATGGGAGATAGGGGTTGGGAGGGAAGTACATTTAGCGTCCTTGCGGCGGCATATTTCGAGGAATTGTTTGATGTCCTGGACTTGTTTCGGCATTTCGGTCTCCTTGAAGTAAGAACCCGCACAAACGAAATAGAGATGTCAAGGGTATGTACCTTTTTGTGAAGTTGATAAGCTTAGGACAGGATTTAGTCGTGATCTTAATGTGAGGCAGTCACAGCAGACCCTCAATCGTATGCCCTACAAAGATTCACAACTCCACGTAGATCGGATCGGATCGTCCGCGACGTCACTCAGCACGAACGGAGGGCTGTGACATTAGCGAGAACTTGTATTTACCACGGCTTCGAATAGGACGATTAGTGCTGTTGGCGGGATGGCTTGGACAACTCCTATCGATCGGGTTTTCAATCAAAAAGTCCTATTCCTTGCGTTCGTGGGGATCATTGTTGGGACTACTGCGGTGACACTCCTCTCCGACTCCAAGATCGGGAACAGCGATATCCTCAAAGGCACAGTCCTCGATGCTTCAACTCAAGGTAAATCTTCATTTCCTCCCGTTACGCGGTTCTTATTACAGATCCCGAGAACTGGTCGATTCATGAACTCAAAAGTTGGCTGCGGGAGGTCCATCCTCTGACCTGTGAATGGGGGACTGATAGTAGAGGGATATACATTTTGAGGCGGATGAGTTGAGGAGTGAGTTGGTGACACGGGTGCAGGGGGCGATAAAGGCGACGGAACGGAGGGAGCATACTGAGTTTGCGGGTAAGGGAGGGAGTACTGCGACAGATGTGAAGAATGAGGAGATCGAGATGGCGGATTTACGGGCGCGGAAGGGGAAGGCTAAAGCTTCTGTGTAAGGTAATTATTAGGAGTTTTGGATACCAAGGTATTTTGGATTAAGGTTGTCAATTTCAGAAGGGTTTCTCCAACGAACGAGTCATCACAATCACCGTGATCTTGAAACATCATTTCCGTCAATCGTTAAGATGCAAGTTCTTCATTATCCTATACAAAGGCCATTTCCGATCTGTCTGAAGTAATCACACACAAATAAATAGAACTCCAGCACCAAATTACATATCTTTTACTCCACCATATCCATGCTGCCTTAGTCGCGCACCATACTACGTGTCAACTTGCTACTGGGTATATGGTTAATACCCGAAAGATCAAGATTGGAAATGGAACTCCAATGACCAATGCCAAAAATCCAAGCAACGAATTGCCCCATCCGTATCCCAGTTTATCATACATCTGCTGTCCAAACAATGGAAACGAGAACCTACCGTCAGCTAGCTCTCAAATAACTCCCTGGCCAGGGCTAAACACCCGACCACCGCGCTTAATCTCACATGCATCGGGGAACTCACCCAAAGAGACTTCTGAGAACAGTCGACGCAGCAAGCGCACTAGCAGCAAACCTAAATCCATCGACAAGATAATTCTGTATCGCCACAAAAATACTCACCACTCCCAAGCCAAAAAACATGGTCCCCAAAACCGGCATAATCCAATGAATCTGTGCCTGTGCCGACCATCCATACCAAAACAGGCCAATGGGAAGGAACCACGACGTTATAAACAGAGTCGGGAGACGATATTCAGGAAGACCCTTGCCGTTGTTGGCTTCGGAGAGACGGTCGTAGACTTTGTTTGCGACGAGGGAGCCGAAGAAGCCGAGTAGGCTGCCAACGCCCATGCCTAGGTAATTTAGACCTACGATGCCGATGTTTTCGCCGTAGATGGTGCCGAAGAGGTGTGGGAATGTGGTAAACAGTAAATACAAGTAGCCTGACCGTTAGATATTGGAGAAGGAGATGGGGGACCATAGGTAAGTGCCATGTATAGTGACAGGACAAAGACGATAAAGTTTCCTGTCAGAAGTTTTGCCGGGCGAACCAAATTCTTGCCCACCTTCTGCCAAAGCGACTCCCCCTCCTCCGTGACCTCAAAAATAGTCCTCAAGTCCATATTACCAGTCTCCTTCCGCAACTTCTTCGCCTTCCTCCCCAGTATGGTCGGCGGAAACGTCTCATGCAGGAACACAATCCCAAAAACAAGAGTAAACCCCGTTGCAAAGACGAGAACCCACATCACCCATCGCCATGTGGTTCTGAGGGTAATGAAGCCCGCGATGATGGGTGCGATGGTCGGCGCGATGGGAGGACCAAGGGAGAAGATTGCGACGGCCTTGCCCCGTTCTTTGGCTTCCCAAATGTCGGCGAGGACACCCGCGCCGATGGCCAGGGGCGCGCCGCCGCCGAGACCGGAGAAGAAGCGGAAGACGGCGAGTTGGGTTGTTGATTGGGCGACTGCGCAGGCGATACTGAAGATGAAGAATACACCCATTGAGATATGGAGTACCAGGGCCCTGGAATTAGAATGTACAAAACCGACTTGCAGGTGATGTACCGTCCTAAGAGTTCAGATGCAGGTCCCGCAATTAATGGGCCGACTGCAAATGCAAGGACAAAAACAGAGACAAGAAGTGAGAGGACGGTGATGTTAGTTTCATCGAATTCTACTGACACCTGTGCTAATGCCGGTGCCTATCATTAGCCCTTACGAACAAATCGCGAAAGAAGTACCAGAATAGAGGACGCAAATGGCGACAGGAAGACGTATAATGTGATGATCCCAGTAGTAGCCCACTTTTTGCGATTAGGCCAGTTCTTGGGATTCATAGGATCCTTCGGCCCATCAAACGTTACTAGGTTTTCATCAATCGCAGCAAGTTCCGGGATATCGTCCTATCGTTAATTTCTACCTTAGCGATATGGGGTACATTCTCATCGAATTCAGAACGAACTTCCGTGAACCGTGATCGGACTGACTTTAGAGTATTTCTCGTCTCTTCTCTGGTCAATGGATGAGTTAATGTTATAGCGGTATTGCGGCGTGAGAATGATGCTCCTTGAGTTGAGGATATACTAAGTGATAGTCTGGGATATAATGAAAACGGATCATCGTCATCGGGTGTTGCTCCTGTCGTTGTCCGTGAAAGGGGATCATCTTTCAGGTTCCCGTTGAGACTTCCTTCTGTATGGCTTTCAGATTCACTTATCGGCGCAACAGTTTCTTCGAGATCACCATTCTGGCTTGGATGATCTCCTTTCTCCAAATCCTCTTCTCTCCTTGCTGTCACCGTGGATGCACTCGCTTCAGTCATTGGAAGACGTATCGCCTCCCCAGGCTCTAGCTCAGTCAATCAATGCTAACTCTAGCCTTGTAGCACACACGGGAAGCCTTTGGAAGTGATTACCTTGAATCAGCGGCGGTCCCTCAGCCATACCAAACGTTGTTTGTTGTGAGACCAATCATATGCGTCATCCGAGTCATATCGCAAAGACAATTGATTATCAACTCGCTCTCACAAATTCAACCAATCGCAATGAGAAGCCGGAATGGCATCATGCGTCGCTCGGTCCCGACATCCTAGCGCCCGAAACTCTATCCGAGAAGGGTAAAGTGAGCGATGGATTCAGAGAAGACCGCCCCGGGAACGGAATATATTCCTTTATGGAACAACGACGGAGAGAATCCAGGAAAACTGAGATGGGGCGACAGCAGGACTCAACGGCCTAGGGTGCTGAGAGTTGCGAATGTGATTGTGGTGGGGATCATCGTGTACTTCCTCGGCGTCATTGTTTGTCATCAATGTCCTCGAATCTCAGAAGATGAAGCAGAACATATCATCTTGAACTCTCCATCTCCAGGGTATATTCGCAATCAATCTCAACTGTATACCTCTGGTCCGCATCTCGCTGGCAAAAACATCACCCAAGCAACCTATACCCGCGATCTCTGGAACTCATACGGTATCCAAACCGAAATCGAAGAATACGAGGTCCTGCTGAATTACCCCATCTCTCATTGTCTTGCATTATTGGATGGGGATACTGTGGAGTATGAAGCGGAATTAAGAGAGGATGTCGTCCCCGAGGATCCGACGAGCGCTGATCCGGATGCTGCGCCGACGTTTCATGGGTATTCGGCGAATGGGAATGTTACGGGAGAACTAGTATATGCGAATTTCGGACATATTGATGATTTCCGACTTTTAGAGAAACAGGGGGTTAACGTTTCTGGAAAAGTAGTCATTGTGAGATATGGCAGTACTTTCCGAGGACTGAAAGTTAAAGCCGCTCAAGGTTGGTACCTCTTGAGATGAGGCTGACATGGCAGAATTCGGAGCGATTGGAGTGATTATTTACACTGATCCTCATGAGGATGGGGATCTACAGTATGAGAAACCCTATCCTGAAGGACCTGGAAGACATCCCTCGTCAGTTCAAAGAGGAAGTGTGCAATTTCTCTCGCAGTTACCTGGCGATCCGTCGACTCCAGGGTATGCTTCAAAACCCGGCGTCAAACGCTCCGATACCAAAGATTACATTCCCTCGATCCCATCCCTTCCGATCTCATACAGAGACGCCTTACCATTCCTTAAATCGTTGAACGGAGGCAGTTTCTGTGGGTCCAAACTGGGCGAAAAATGGCCCGGTTCCCTAGATGGAGTTGAATACTGTGTCGAAAACCCGAAATCAAACCCCACCGTCAATTTAGTCAACGAAGTCGAGTTCGTGTATACCCCCATATACAATGTCATTGGACGTATTCCAGGGAGATTATCTCAAGAGATTATCCTAGGGAACCATCGCGATGCATGGGTCTATGGCGCCGGGGACCCAAGTTCTGGCTCGGCGGCATTCAATGCCGTCATCAAATCATTCGGAGACCTCCTTAAAACAGGCTGGACACCACTTCGAACGATAGTATTCGCAAGCTGGGATGCCGAGGAATATGGCCTGGTCGGAAGTACAGAATGGGTTGAAGACCATTCTGAACATCTCACGAAACATGCGCTGGCGTATTTGAATGTTGATGTTGGTGCTGTTGGGGATGCACTCAGTATTGCTGCTAGCCCATTACTTGACGATGTCCTCGTGCAAGCGAGTAAAGATGTCGTCGCCAATACCGGGAAGACAATGTATGAAAACTGGCTGAATACGTCGGGGAAGGCAGAGGTTGGTGTTCTAGGGAGTGGAAGTGATTTCACTGGGTTCCTACAGTTATTGGGGATCGCCAGCTCAGACATGGGATTTTCCACAAGGAAGGCCATTTATCATTGTACTGTTTTCTTACGTGGTTTGACTAACTTAGATCACTCGAATTATGATAGTTTCTACTGGATGGAGACATTTGGGGATCCAGGCTGGTTCCATCATCAACAAATCGCCCAATTGTGGGGATTGACTGCGCTGCGCTTAGCATCCTCTCAGATCGTCCCCTTCAACGCTACAAACTACACCCACAAAATAAAATCCTATCTCACGACCCTTGAATCACTCCTCCAAGAAACCACTGGGCCCGCGGACTTTGAAACCCTGAGAAAGCACATCCAGCTAGATCACCTGGAAGACGCAATCCACGATCTGACGAAATGCGCCCACCATCTCGACTCCAAAGCAAACAATCTCATCCGCCACCCCGTCGATAAGAGATGTTACCTAGGTGGACTTATCTGCATGACACGAGCCCGAACACATGAAGTTGAAAGAGTGAATAGAGCGTACTTGGAGTTTGAGAGAGGGTTTGTGGGCAAGGGACTTCCTGGACGGCCGGTGTATAAACATGTTATTTATGCGCCGGGGACGTGGGAGGGATATGCTGGGTTGACATTTCCTAGTATCCGGGAGGCGATTGCGGAAGGGAGGTGGGATGAGGCGAAAAAGCAGGTCAGGGAGATATCCAAGTTATTGAAAAATGGCGCACCATGTCGGGGATTATCGAAATCGGGACATTGTATATAGAGTTCGGACAATCAAAGCACGTATATATATCTGATCTGTCTCCTTTGAGTTGAGATGGACTGGTGAAGTGTGGTTATTAAGCCTCAGGGCTGAGTATACTCACATGTCAATGTTGGTTCAGTCTCCACTCGTTAAAGGGACGAATCGTTGTGGTACGGAAACTGTACCCGAGAAAGTGGATCATGACGCGCGAAATAACGTTTCCAATCTGGTGATACAGGCGCCGACCCATTCAGCGATGCCGATCCCGAGATTCATTGCCGCCGGGCTCCGGCGTCGTCGGCACAACTCGCCCTGAGTCATATCCCCCGCGATCAAACAAACCGCATACATACAAAGAAAGGCCAAGTGTGATATCTTCCTTTCATCCAAGCAGTACAACGCTCGCCGGCAATATCGACACCGTATAAAGGCCCTCTGAATTTCGTACAAAGTACGGGGACAAATCAGGAACAAGTCACATATCCAACAACTAGAATTATGGCGACCTTTGCAAAGACGACGTTCAATTCGAAGAATTATCTCAGTTTTCGTCCTACATATACCTCCTTACTCTACAAGATCCTGTATGAATACCACAAGCTCCCCTTGGATACAGCTGTCGATCTTGGTTGTGGACCAGTAACCCCCCTCAATGCTTTGAAGTCCGCTTTCCTAACAGGCAGGGGATAGTTACCAAAGAACTACACAAAAAATTCAACAAAGTAATCGGAACAGATCCCTCCGAGAAAATGCTCTCCGCAATCCAATCCCCGTCTTCCACTAGTACTATTACAGAAGGAAAGGCACCGATCGATTATAAAGTTGCTACGGCGGAGGATTTATCGTTCATTCAGAGTGATTCGGTGGATATGGTGACGGCGGGACAAGCTGCGCATTGGTTCAAGCATGAGAAATCGTTTCCTGAGATAGCAAGGATACTTAAGCCTGGAGGGACACTTGCGTATTTTTGTATTCTCCTTTCGAATTGTGCGAGAATGGTCACTGATTTGTGCAGGTTACGGGAATTTCTCGATCGTGGGGCGGACGGAATTGACTGGATTGTTACGGCGGTATATTTACGGCGGACCAGGTACATTAGGTCCCTACTGGGAGGAACCCGGTCGACGTATCGTCGTCTCACTCTATCGCGACATTGTCCCCCCGGAAGCATTATACACGGACATCACCCGCCATTTCTTCCCTAGGAAATCTGCCTCAGGAGAAACGGAGCAGATGGTGGGACTTCCAGGGAAAATGACGTTGAAAGCATTGGATGCGTATGGACGGACTTTCTCTAGTTATCATGGCTGGAAGGAAGACTTTCCGGACAGGAAGAGTAGGGAAAGTGGGGGAGAGGGAGATATTATTGATGAGATGTGTGATGCTTTGAAACAGGAGACGGGGTGGGATGATGATACTGAGTTTGATGTTGAGTGGGTTTCGGCGATTTTGTTGGCTAGAAAGAGAAATCTGTAGATAGAAGGGAATGTGGCGCTGTTAGAATCGAAAAGATTCCTCTCATTCACGTCGACTTCGGAAGGTCTTCTTTGCGCGTATAGATGTAAGTAGCGTATTCATGTATGTATATGTCGCTTATTAAATGCCTTCATACCTCGGATTCCAAATGGCCCAATGCAATGCCCATGACAGCTACCCTGATAATTGAGAATCTCAACTGTTCAATCCGTCTCCATGCAATTCCCTCCATGTAAGGGGTCGAATTCCTCTTACTGCTGCTATTTCGACTTCGAACCAGCGACATCGTCATTCGCAAGAAACACCAAATCCTTCTCAACATCAATAGGCGTATCCACAGGTAATCCCAAAGCCATTCTCAACCCTCTATTCTGCGTCTGTAATTCCAACAACGCCTGATCCACATCACGATCAGCCTCATAGTCCGCACTATGAACCTGTCGTAGCAGACCGCTGACTTGAATCAATTTTGCCTCCGCGTCGATAACAGCGTTCTGAAGACGTTCGTTTTCGAGTCTTTCGATGTTTAGCTTGTCGTTGTACTCTTTCTGTAATTGTGTTGTCCGAATAGATAGATGAAACTATCATTAGCATTGCACAGACCTATCTCTAGTTTCCCGGAAGAGACGAGAGAAGGGACAGGGGTGGTACAGCGTGATCACGGATAAGAGAAGTCGTTGTCTCCACGCCCTTTTCGTAGTCTTTTAATAGTTCTGCCATCTCTTGATTTTCTTGTCGTAGGACAGCATTTTCACGGAGAAGATCATCGCGTTCGGAAACGAGATCGTCGATTGCCTTGGGCTCTTGGGAGTCAGTATAGGTGTATTGTCAGAGGTACGGCTTCCAGGTGTCTCAGAACATGTCAACGGCGAGTCTGATGAATTGCATACTCGTAAATGCTCCTAGCGTGCATTAGAACATGGACTTGTAGGGAACTTCAGGGATGGTGGAGGATACTTTTAGGAGATCTGCGTGGAGTTTCAGTCTTGTTGTGGCTTGTCTGTTCTCGTCGAGTTGGTGTGCCAGGTCTTTGACAACGAGAAGTAATTTGTGGAAGTCGTCGTTCGCTGGAGCATTGCTCGTAGTGGCCATCATTGGACAGAGTCTCTACTGCCACTCCATGCGTCGACAGTCGACGCAGAACCAAGGAACTTCGGTGAGACTTGTAATGTAAAAGGACACCCTCCAGTCCCTTCCGTCACGGCTCCAAACTGCAAGCCCGACGCTCCAGTAATTTAACGTGTGGCCTGTAATTTTGGGGATGTTAGGTAAGAAGGAATAGGGGCAACTTTCACAAACCACAACACATTCCACTCTCGCCATCATCACACAAGAAAATGTCCCCGAAAATCGCCCTTCGTTCGTGAATTAACGCGCCAAACCCAGCATGGCTCTCAAAATTGACCTTCGCAGTTCGCGGCGCAACGAAACCAACTTGCTGCCTAGTCTCGCGGCGACCGAGACAAACGCGGCGCTGGATATGAGCCCGAGTAGTTCCTCGAGTGGGACGTCAAGAAGACTTGTTTTTCGTGGACAGGGTGTCAATGTTGTGCTGCCGAGTGTGATTCCGGAAATTACGTGGGAAGTCGGCGATATCTTGGAGATGGTGTCGAAAATTCATAGTTTTGGCAATGAGGAGGTTTGTGTCTGATGGGGAGGCTTGCTGATTATAGACCATACAACCTATGAGCAGGCAGATTTTTCCTCCTCCGCGGAAAGCGGCTAAGAAGGAAGAGATGACGGCGTATCTTCCCGATAATAAAGGTATGTCCAGAGTATCTGGGAGGGCTAATTATACAGAATGGAAGGAGTATCTGAACTCTGTTCAGGAGCCTGAAATTCCTGATCCCGGAGTTGTTCGCGTAACGCCTGTTCCCAGACAAATAACTCCAATATTTTCATATCAGGTCCGTTTTCCTTTTTACAACAGTTAACAATACAGCCCCCTTACGTACATATTGCACCACCACAGTTCACAAACTCGATGTCTCCCCTGAATCCCATCTCTCCAATGATGCCCTACTCACCGATGTTCCCACAACAAGTCTTACATCCAACGTATCATCAACCTCAGTTCCCACAATCTGTGAGTCCGCCATTACCCACTCCAGCGGACTTTTCTTGGGGTGGACTGGGGATAGTCACACCTCCTCATCCAACCCAACCACAAATTCCAGACTGGAGTGTCATGGCCGTCAAAAGCCATAGTCCTGATCCGACTCGCAACATGAACCCTTCCCTATTCAGTACGATTTTGGAGAATTCTCCTTCCGGGGAAAGTAGGAAGCGCGGACACAGCAAGGAGATTTTATCGGGCACAAACGAACAGGACGAGGAGGAATCTTCTGCACTGGACTTGCCGGAAGCAAAGAAACAGCATTCTTCCCCTGCAGCTGCAGCTCCTGTAGTATCCAAACGGCCTCCGTTCCCGTTTGCTGTGCCCAGAGCGTTGGCAAGGACCGCCAAATCGAACGGACATACGCGAACTTCTTCATCTACGTTGAACCCCTTTGCGAGTGAGTTTGTGTTCAGACCGCCGGTGTCTGCGCCAAAGTTGGAGTCTGTGCCGAAAGAATTCTCCCCCGTTCATTTACAGCAGTCGTCTAAGAGTTTATTCAATGTCCTTGCGCCGGAATTCAATCCTTCGAAACCACCTGCAAATAGTTCGAGTGGTTCAGTATTTCCCTCAAGTAAGGGGACGTTATTCCCGGCAGCGACTCTACAACTCAAGCCACCTACAATATTCATCAAACCGAGCCCAACCAAAAAGATTCTTCCCATCAAGAAACCCGGGGATGCAACACCCAACGATGATGTGGAAACCCCAGCTGATGACTTCTCCGAAGAAGACATCCCGTCTCCACCAACCGTATCAGATACCCACGCCGACACCATTTCCCCCGAACCTTCCAACGTGCCGTCCATCGCAGTAACGAACCCCGCAGGCAAACAATCCATCCAAGAAGACGAATCCACAGAAACCCTCTCCGATTCCTTCTCCGACGCCCCCCTCCCACTCAAAAAGTTGCGCCAAACCCGTTCCGCAACACCCACCCCTATCCGTCGAGCTTTCAAATCTCAACTCCGGAAGACGACGTCAGATGACTCTCCCGAGAGGGAATTCAACGGGTACCCTGCGTTCTGGGAACAGAGGTTACTTAAATCGGAGCAGAAAGCAGAGAGGGATAGACCATTGAGCGCAAAGGGGAGTATTGCTAAGAGTCTTGCGGATGAGTTATTTGGAAGTGATGACTCTGTAGCCGATAAGGAAAATCGTGAGAAGGGATATGGGTCCGGGTATAGTGACGAGGAAACGAAGGAGGATAAGATGCGCAAGATGTACCGATTTGCGAGTCGTCAGTCAACTGCCCAATTGGAAAGACTGGTCGCGAATCGATTGCAGCCGGTGTTGAAGGGATTGGAGGACTTACAACTGGGAATACAGAAACTGTCGACGAAAGATAAAGAAGACAGGAGTAAAGAGGCGGCAAGCGATGCCGACGACGAGGACGATGAGATCGCCAAGAAACCGGGTCTCTTGGGAATGGACAGGATCAAATCTGCTGTTATCGAAGCCCTACGCCAAGAAAAAGAATTGTTCACCCCACCCATCATCGATCGCAGCGCAGCGGACAAAGAGCTCCAGAACCTGAGATCCATCATCGACAATCTTAAATCCAAGCTTCTCGACTCGGAAGACAATCTCGACCGCGAAGAACGCAGAAGAGCAGACTTGGAACACCGCACCGAAACCCTTTCTCGAGACTTGATTCAGTCGGAACGGGAACTCGATTCCAGATCGGATCAACTAAGGAAATTCGAGACCGATCTGAGAGACCTTCAAAAATCGCATGATGCCGCGCAACGGGGCTGGGATGAAGAAAAGCACGCACGTTCCAAACTCGACGAAATTATCAAAAATATACGCTCTTCCTTGGGCCAATTGACCGACAAAAACGCAAAACTTACACTTGAAGTTTCATCCTTACAATCCCTCTCGTCTTCCCAAAAAGACGACATCTCCAGTCTGCGCGAGGAAGTGTCCAAAGCGCGTGGTGAAAATGGCAAGCTTTCCCGGGAACGAATTCGCCTGGAACGGGAAATCGAAGACGAACGAACCCGATTCTCGAACCTACAGAATGAATTGATGGAGACGGGCAAGGCTGTCGCGGACCAGGAAACGAGATGGAGAGAAGAACTCTCAGCCGAGAAATTGAGAGTCCACAGTCTGGAGAGGAGTTTGGCTGATGAGGAAAGACGAGTCAAGAAGATGGAGGAGGAATGTGACAAGTTGAGTAAGATTGCTGAGGAGAGGGGGAAGTTGAAGGCTATGGTCGAGGCGACGGTTGTTAGGGAACGGAGTTTGGAGATTGCGAAGGAGGCGCTTGAGAGAAGGGTTTATACTGCCAAGGTAGCTAGTGAGGGGCGGGTTCGACTTGAGAAGGATATGACGGCCCAATTCGACAGGGAAAGACATGCTCTTAATAAGGAAATCGTGTCCTTGAAGGCCGCCATTGAGACATTACAGGCGGAGAAAGCTCAAGAGGCACTAGTTTACGAGCGAGAGAAGGCAGCCGTGGCTTCGCAGACAACAAAAATCGAGTCCCTGGGTCAAGAAATCCGCCAAGTCACCCAGAAGGGCCTGGAACGTGAAGCAGTACTCAAAGCCACGAAACGTCAGCTCGAGGAAAGTCAAGCTCAAGTCGAAGCGCTTCGCAATGAAATATCCACCCTCCGCCAACGATTAGACAGCAAAGATGCTAAACTAGAGAGTCTGCATGAAATCGGGGAAGCTGCTCGACTTGAGATCGTTGAGAAAGACAAACACATTGTTCAATTGGAGTTCATTATTGCCTCGACGACTTCTCCAACGAAGAGAGCTCGGGACGACCAGACGGATCTCAAATTGCAGAGACGTGACAAGGAAATACTTCGACTGCGGGAGATGATGGCTGCGCTCATTCGCGACAATGACGATCTCCTTTCTCAATCGGCGGACAATGTGCCTCTTGATTTCCACAGAAAGTACATTGCAATGAAGAATATCCTTCGCGCGGAAAAAGAACGAAGGAAGGGATTGGAGAAGGACTTGGCAAGGGCAATCGCGAGGGATACGTTGAACAAGGAGGATGTAGGTCGAACTCCCGGATCACGCAGTGTCGTCAGCTTGTTTGACACCCCATCCAGTGCTATCCGTGGATTGGACACTCCGGTCAGTCTGAAGGATACACCCTTGAGCGTGAGAGGATTTGGAGGCGGGGAAGACACCCCATTAAAAGGCCGGGGCGTTCTTTTTGAGTAGATTGGAGCATTTGCATAGATATCATATTTAATAAGGATTGGAGTTACTTTCGTTATTTATGAGGATAAGGACTGGGTTTTGGAAATTTTTAATACGAATCATGCGCAATTGATATACTACAATTCGACGTATTGAACTGGTACCCGACGCAGAATTCTCTGTATCCACAGGACGTTGCTCGAAACGGAATCTTCATACTATGATGGACTATATGCACCAATGCACCCAGAAAGACGAGCCAGTGATTAGATCTATCGTCAGTATTGCGATTAGGGACGTGACATACATCCTCAATGTCAAAGTCGAATGCAATTTCCTCATCGCCATCTGTAGGGAACGTATCCGTCTCGTTAATCTTGGCAGTCTCAGGCAACTCTCCATAAGCCTTCAAATTCCTCGCCTCGTCCGCAGTATACTTCAAAATGACATCTGCCTTTGCATCCTGAAACTCACGCAGACTGAGCAAAATGATATCGCCTTGGTTGATCCATACTTTCTTGCGAAGTTTGCCTCGGATATGAGCAAGACGTTTCTCTCCATCGAAACATTGGGCTTCCAGGCGTCCGTTTCCCAACATCTTCGCGACTTGGGCGTATTCTATCCTTAGCGAAATGTGGCACACGAAGAAATACCCTGGCCATCTTCCTTGAAGACGAGCTCGCGTTTTTCGGAGTCGTTGCCTCGTCGGCGATTCTTACCACCCTTGCCTTTGTTTTTCGGCTACCTCATTAGCACACTGGAGAGAAGAGGACGAACCATTGTCTCTGCGAGTGAAGAAGCTGAGTGTTCCGCACAATCAAAATCGACTGGTTTTACGAAAAGTTACGAAATTATTTAGATAATCACTAATTTGTTACGTTATTTATCCTCATTTCCAACGCGCGAGGACCTTTCCTGTAATCCCGAACGATGCAACGTCTGTGACCCATCGACAGAATACTCCATTTACAGGCCCCTTTCTCTCGTTTTAAGCATGTCGACATCGGAAGACGACGTGGACCTAGCATCGCTAGCGTCGTCGCCCTCGACGCACTCCAAACCGTCGGCCGAGGACTCGCCATCGCCGTCTCCCCGGTCGTCTCTCTCCCGATTGTCGATGACCTCCTTTTCGTACAATGACATGCTCTTCCCTCTCACTACGTCCGCAGAAGATCCATCTGGCCATGCACACCTTGAAAAGATCAAGACAGTCACATATCTGAGCGGTCTGAGTCTTGTCGTTGGTCTTCAAATTGGAAGTGGCATTTTCAGTTCGCCAGCACTAGTCAATCGCAATGCAGGCAGTGTAGGAATGAGCTTGATCGTATGGGTTGTAGCTGGTTGTCTAGCTTGGACCGGTGCATGTAGCCTCTCTCTGCGAGCGAACTAATGAGTAGCGTCTTATGCGGAACTTGGGTCAGCAATACCCCTGAATGGCGGTGCATACGCCTATCTACACCACATCTTCGGTCCACTCCCTGCATTTCTCTTCTCCTGGACTGCAATCACAGCACTTAAACCGGGCTCAGCAGCCATCATCGCAATCATTTTCGCAGAATATATCAATCGAGTCTTTTTCATGTCTGTCAATCCAAGCGACACAACACCGATATGGGCAGATAAATTAGTTGCATTAACGTGTATATGGGTGGTTATTGCGCTCAATGCCATGGGATCACGATGGGGAACCATTGTGACGAACGTGTTTACAGTACTGAAACTTCTTGCTCTGGCCGCGGTTGCGATTATTGGGATTGTGGTTTTAGTTACGGGACATGGCGCGGGGAATTTCAATCATAATTGGTTTGAGGGATCGAGTACGAACTTGGGGAATTATGCATTAGCATTGTATTCTGGGTTGTGGGCGTATGATGGTACTTTCCTGTTGAAACTTCGTTTGACGTTTAGGTTGGGATAATGTAAGGCACCTATGGAGCCAGAAGTAACGATAGGTAAATTATGTTACTGCGGAAATGAAGAATCCTTCCCGCGATCTCTCGCGAGTGATTCACTCTGCTCAACCTATTGTAATAAGTGACCTCGGCCTCTCTGCGTGTTCTTACAATAGTATCGTATCTAGCAGCAAATATCGGTTACTTTGCAGTCCTTCCAATGAGCATTATCGCCTCATCCGAGACCATAGCCCTTGTATTCTCCCACCGAGGTCTACTAACCTCAGGATTTTGGTTCAACGCTATTTGGCTCAGCAGGAGGAATCGTCTTCGCTATCTGTGTCGCAGCCTCTTGTTTCGGCGCTCTCAACGCGACCACATTCACCACATCCCGATTAATCTACGTGGCTGGACGAGAACGTCTGTTACCTGCCATGTTCGGAGAACTACATCCCAAACGCATGACTCCTATAAAAGCATTATTACTGCAAGCAGTGCTCACTTCCTTGATGGTCATCGTGGGCGATTTCAGCGGCCTGGTGATGTTCTATGGAGTCGTTGGATGGAGTTGGTATTTCGTACATACTTCTCGCTGAGTGTATCTGATATAGATGACTGTATTGGGCGTTATCGTGCTGCGTGTGCGGGATCCAAAATTGAACAGGTAACAGTCTCTTGATATCATATCGTCCTGACAACAGACCGTACCGAGTGTTTATTACGACTCCGGTTATATTCTGTTGTGCGGCACTATTTCTCTTATCGAGGGGCATCTTTTCAGCTCCTCTGCAAGCATTGTTTGCGGCCATATTTATCCTTGCAGGAGTACCGTTGTATTATATCTTCATCACAGGATGGCGATATATCCCAGGTTTACGTATACAACTCTTCCTTTTGAAACTGAGGGCAGGTTATTTTGGGATTAAGCCCACCGAGGGGAAAAGATTAAGGGGATTCAGCTTAACTAGCATAAATGGACGGGATAGGGGCTATAGTCTTGCTAGTCAAGGACGTGGGCGAATGTCAACTGAAGAGGTAGAGATGACCGAACGGGCTTGAAACGGAATTTGGCAGCGAATATTATACCCAGATCCGAATTACGAGGGATCACAATTTATGGCATATAGGAGGACTAGTAATACTGGCATTCTAGTCAATAGGAGAGAAAGGGATGTTAAATTCACAAATCGAGGCAAAAAACTACAGCACCCACCGATTCCCATATGATCACTCACTATAGTACTGAAAGGGGGCTCTTCCCAGCTTAACTTTGGAGATCAAACGGGATCCAGTGTGTTCTAGGAGATATGGCCGTAGCTGATGGCTCTCCAATTTCCTGAGATATAAACCACCGTAGCCCCAGAAATCTAGAAGAAAGAGCCTAGGATACTTTGAGGTATCGACTTGACACAAATGATATTCAAGCGTCTATATAAGTGAATGGGGAAGTACAATCTGCTTCATCTAGCTCTATGATCATTGTGGTCCGTGGATCTCCAATCACCACGTGATGAGTCGCGATCTGTTCCGAGACGAGAGATAAGAAAGTCGTTAATTTAAGCGTGAACGGGCGGACTTTCTCAACACAGAACCTCATGACATTCGTTAACTCCTCTCCTTACAAATTCCCATGGGATGGGAAATTCACAAAGGACACTACTGCGCTTGTCATTATTGATATGCAGAATGACTGTAATCCAACAATCGCGATAACCTTACTAACCGCCGTGTAGTCTGTGCAATAGGAGGCTATACACATTCTCTTGGATACGGTACTTTGGTCTTATTTCCAGCTGATTTTTAGACATTGAGCCTCTTCGCAGACCAATCCCCAGTATTCAGAAACTTCTAGCCCTGTTTCGTAAATTGGAATTCCCGATCTATCATACGCGCGAAGGTCATCGTCCTGATCTCTCGTCTCTTCCACCCCGCGAACTCTTCCGTAGCCGCAATAACCCCGAGAAGATCGGTATTGGGGATCCCGGCCCACTCGGGCGACTTCTCATCCGAGGCGAGAAAGGGTGGGATATTATCCCTGAGTTATACCCACTTCCAAACGAACCGATCATCGATAAGCCCACCAAAGGCGCTTTCACCTACACTGACTTCGAACTACTATTACGCAACCGCGGAGTCAAAAATTTAATCCTCTGTGGAGTCTGTACGGATATATGTGTGCATACTACTATGAGAGAAGGAGCCGATCGCGGGTTTGATTGTTTGCTTGTGACGGATGCCTGTGGGGCTACTATCGACGCATTACATACCTCGAGTATTGATATGGTTGGCACCGAGGGAGGGATCTTTGGAGCGGTTTGTGGGACAGATGAGTTGATTAAAGTATTAGACTCCATGGAATAAACATACGGTTCTATTGAAACTTTTTGGACTCTTCACGCTCGTTTGCTTCAATTTCCTTCAATTCACGTAGCGCCGCGACTTCTGCATACCATTGTCCTCCTTGTAATAGTAATACACCTACTGTCAGCTATATCGTAGCAAGAGATACCAATAAGTACAACAGCGAGGATTACATGGGACGCTGCCATGATCCGCAATGTATCCGTTTTCGTCATTTCACCGAACTCCCCAGCCTTGACACTTGTTATGCCTACGTCGCTTAGCTCCACATGACACAGGACATACCAGTGGTGATACTTGTTCCATACAATATCACCGCAATCATGTACAACACTAGACTCGCGCCATCGAACAAATAATTGCTTTCATTTGGCTTGTAAAGCTTCACGAGATGTCCAAAAATACCCACTCCAATCACCGAATGAAGCATCATCAATATAATCCTAGGCGCATTCGCAAGCATAATGTAATGCGCCTCCGCCGCCGCGATAGCTTCTCCTGAAGGAGTTGGTCCAACCCATCTTCACATGTTAGCGTTCGCTCTTGTCAGTGTCTTACAGAACATCATGGTCTGCTGTCCTAATCATTAGACCGTTGAGAGAAGGGGATCAGTACCAGTTGCAAAAGATAATGCCCAGCGCAAAACATGTTGGAGCAACGATGAGATTTGTACCGAATCCCATGCTTGTTTTAATATGGGGATCAACAGGCTAATGGCGTAAAGCGAGAAATACCTGGTTGCGTGAAGGGCCGCGGGGGCGGTCGGGGGGCCTCACAATTTCGAACGCAACCACCACCGGCAATTTCCGAGCGCGAGCGAGAGAAAGTCAGCATTTAAAAACAGTCATAACGACTCATAAGTATTTAGTCCTGCGGATCTCTACAGTTGGATCAAGCCATGAGTAACCCTCGTAGCGGGCCTACGGATCTTTCGTCATATCAGCTGAGCACCTAATTGATATCTTCATTGAGCTTGAAGCCGATTGATTGGTGACGTCAAATGAGAAATCCCGCCGATCGCGCCAGGGGTCTCAGGCACCACGACGTTGTTAGCCGAAGGACATCGAAGTCCTTCGGAAGTGAACATCGAGCCATTCACCATCTCATCCTGTCAAATGGATGCGATGCAGCTCCCACCTCTTATTTTGGCTGCCGGGTAGATTGGATGATGCTATCGAATCACGGAGCCGCATGATTGCACAGATCCAAATGCGACAGATGAGGCAGGTGCACGCAAAAGCCCCTGAAAATGCACAACGTTAAATTATCTCCGCAAACTGGAACAAACTTTCCCCGGATCAAGAAGCCCAATCTTAATCTTCAAGGTGAGAGCGTGGGCAGGGCATGGGAAATTACATTTTATGTAGGTACCTGAAATAACAGTCCCGGGAGCTTCGTGTGTCCGCGCACAGATCGCCTGGACTGTGTGAATGGACGTGACCTTGTTTAGGCAAGAGGAAGCACGTCTTTTCACTTAGCGTTTTCTTTCTCTTTGAATTCAGTTTGCGCCGGCCCGCTTGTTGTCCTTCAGCCTTTCGTTCGTCCAACTCGGCGTAAGGGATATCGATACTCTATCCGCGAGGCCCTATCGGCATGAGCATTTCGTATGAGGCCGCGATACGTGCTGTGGAGATTGCGGCTATCACGCTCACTACATTCAATGGGTTTTCTGCCTGGCTAGTTCTGCTACTGGTCCTGCTGGACAATTACCGTCATCGAAAGAGCTGGTTGAGGATCTCTTATGACCGTCGAGTTCCGTTTTACTTGTCAATTGCAATACTCGGGAGCTACATTGTCTTCGCGGTGCGAGAGTTTTCTCAGTTGGGCTCGGGAATTCCTACACCAGGAGGTGCTAAAGGCCCTTCTCCGAATTGTACTGCGTTGAATGAGAGCAGTTGGTGGGGTATGGAACGTTGGCCTCGGTTTATCTTACCTTTAGCAATATGGCTCCCACAAGTCGCCCTGGCGGTTAGAGCAGTTTTGATGGCAGGACCTATTATATTTCGAGTAAGGTTTATTGTTGAGTCTGCTGAGAACAGTACAATCTTTCCTCGATTTGGAGCGAAGTTGTGTATATTATTGTGGTGCCATTGGTTTCGGTGGTACTCTGGATCCCGTCCCATTTCCTTGCCTCCTCTCCCTGCAGTACCTTCGTCATGGTCTTCACGCCAGAGTCCAACTCCACACTCGGTTTGACTGGAATGATTACAACTGGAAGTCTGCTTCTCGTCATTTGCGTTTCCTTGATCATCATTGTATGGGATACATGCCGCTCCGCACCGGCCAGGCGAAGATCGCTTTATATGGACTTCGAACCCGCATTAGCGGAGCTCTACAGCTCTTCGAATCATGACGTGTTGTATGCGAAGAAAGGAATCGTGTGCTACGGACTAGCCATCTTTTGTCAATTTGTGATATCTCATAATAATGTAACTAATTCTTAGGCGTGTCTTGTGCCAAATTTCACCATGGTGGCTTTATCCCGATACTCTGAGGCAGCCGTGTACGTTGCGTCAATCATCATTCATACAACGGGCATCGTCCTCTTATTTCAGTATCTGTTCCTACGGCGGACATGCAACCAATGTCATGGAACGATCTTATGCAATAACCAAAGAGATGTTACCGATCCAGAACAGTACACATCCATGTTGCAGCGCACGTTGACCGACAACTCCCACACGAGCGAGAAGGTTAAACGTAAGCGAACGCGCCCTCACACAACCTATGGCGACGCGGGAGAGTATTTGCAATATCACAGGAGACGAAGTTCAAGTTCATGGGATTCCATGCCGAGTTCCAGTGTAGAAAAACTGTACCAGACAGCGAGTGGACGAAGATTCCCTCCGAGAAGCCCAGGCGTGGAATCGAGACCCAAATCAGCTGAAAGACCGCGCTCTCAAGATTTGAGAAGAAGTCGCAGCTTCGGTGAAAGGAAGTTAGCGTCACTGGGACGAAGTGATTCAGGGAAAGCACCAATGCGGAATTCAACGGATGAAGATGTTTCCCGACCGAGCCGTGCCCTGCGAAGGACACGGTCGGGGAGTATCTTTCGAGAGGAACTTGATGAGTGTGAACCTGGAAGCAGTTCGGTATCTTTTGATAAGAAGAACAGAACCGGACAACCATCTCCTTCACGTCTCAGGTTTGCATCAACGGAAGACAAGCCGCTTCGGAGTCCCCCTTTTGTCGAGGAAATACAGCACACCACTCTGCGACCGATTCTGCTTCCCCCGTTGAATGATATATATCGGCCGAGATCGGCATTAGGTTATCGATCTGAAGCGGAGGAAGTATCTCATCGGCCGTCCAGTTCAAGGAATGCATCTGATAAATCACCTGCTCTCACATCGATTCCGATGACTCACTCGACCTCTCAGCCACTCGCTCAGCAAACGACTCGTCCAAGTTCTTCAGGGTCGTCAGATTTTGCGTTCCCTTTCCGCTCACGACCTCAGTCCGTCGAATACGAGGAGGATTATTCCGACTGGAAACCCGGTTATGCCACCTCCGCGGCAGGCGAAGCCTCGTCGCCCCGGGAGGTTATAGCAACGCCAGCTTGGCCACTTGCGCTTGAAGCCCTCGTGGAGCCTGATCCTCCGTTCATTGCCGAGGAGCGACATTATTGTATTATCACACCGACCGAGTCAAGGCTAAGCACCATTACGGAAGAAGGAACCGTACGAGATAGCGTCGTGATCACACCACAGAATATTTTGATCTCGGACCACTTTCCACAGAAGGCAGGTCCGGGTTCCAGTGGTTCTTACGTCCCCGAGGACTCAAATTCAATGGGGGCTACGACGGGTGGGATTGGTACGGCGCGGTCGATCAAGCGATTATCCACCTCTTCACAGGAGAGTGCCGCATCGGACGATACAGTACAGCGCGCATAAGTTTCTTGGTGGCTCTAAGCGCATTTATTCGGGATTTACAATCGGAGATGTGGCAAAGATTAGGATTTCTTGCAATACACAGCATTGCGACTTTAAGATCGGGGGCGCAACCTTATTTATGAGTTCTGAATATACGGCAATAGAGTACGGATACAAAGCTTCACAGTAGGTTTGAGGTTCGAGGTCACGAGCTAGAAATAGCTGTATATATTTGATCGGGCTAGACGCTCGATAAAATTCATATTTCATTTCATATCGTGATCGCGGATTCGCGATTCTGGGGAGCTAGTGCCACCGGACCGCACGCGCCCATTTTTTATCGCGCGATCGGACCGGGCTTTGGTGTGCCGCCCATCCGCTGTGGAAGGAAAGGGGTAGCTGGTTTCCGATAAGGCGACGGGCGAACCACCACATGATTAAAGTTGTGTGCGGGAAAAATATGGTAATGGCAGCATCGTGATTGGGAAAAGGACCCTGAGGCGGTGTCGGGGGCCCAGACTTAACCGAATCCGACGCACAGGCACAATCGAATTCCGCGAAAATGCCCCCGCGCCCATTTTCGGAACGATGGAACAATATAAGAAGGACAGAATGTCGCGATTAGACCCCTTCATCCACGCTATTGCTGATACCCTCTCTCCCTTCTCTTTGCGCTATTGTTCCCCGGGTTTTGGTTTGAAGTAAGATATGGATACCGCGAAACCGTCATTTATTGCGATACCCCTGCCATCGAAGAAGAGGGAACTGATAACATCGCCCCAGACCGACTCGCCCCTCTCAACATCTCCCACCGATTTACGCTCCGGCGCAAATACTCCGTCCTTCAACCGGTCGCGTTCAGTAACAGCTTCCAACGCCGTTGTCGGATCATCTCCGGCTACACCGCATCCAAGTGCGCCGCATTTGCGACCCGGCGCCCATGACTATCCAACCAGAAAACTCGCCGAACGGACGTCCTATTTCGCTCCAGCGGCGCCTGAACTTGTCTTCCCGAAACAACCCTATCCAGCTTATCAACCGGCGCTTGTGGAACGACAACTTTCAACAGCTGAGCGTTGGAATATCACCTTAGAACGCGCTATCAAGGGAATAGTCAGTATCAAAGCAACCACGCTACGGTCATTTGACACGGAGTCTGCCGGCGCCTACACAGCAACTGGCTTCATAGTCGATCGTACACGGGGAATAATACTCTCTAACAGGCATGTCGTCAATCCCAGTCCAACTACATCGACGGCAGTTTTCGGCAACTACGAAGAAGTGCCGCTCGAGCCAGTTTACTATGATCCTGTCCATGATTTCGGTTTCTTCAAGTACGATCCTGCGAAAATCAAATTTGCCGATATCGAAGAGATCGAGTTATGTCCGCATGGCGCTAAAGTGGGTCTCGATATCAAGGTTTGCGGGAATGACGCCGGCGAGAAGTTGAGTATCCTGGGGAGTACACTCGCGAGACTGGATCGAGCGGCTCCGTATTATGGAGACGAGTCCTACAATGACTTCAACACATTTTATTTCCAAGCTGCCTCGGGAACATCTGGTGGATCTTCGGGATCACCGGTTTTGGACATCCACGGTAGAGCCGTCGCTTTGAACGCTGGCGGGTCACGGAAATCTGCGAGCTCCTTCTATCTTCCGCTGGACAGAGTCGTACGGGCACTGAAATTGATTCAGGAAGGAAAACCTGTGCCGCGTGGGACCCTACAGACCGAATTCATTCACTCATCATATGATGAACTGAAGAGATTGGGACTACCCCAAGACGTCGAGCGGGAATGCCGGGAACGCTATAAAGATGGGACGGGCATGCTATCAATCAGTGCTCTGCTCCCTCAAGGACCCGGATCTGTAGCTGGGTTAGAAGTCGGAGATATCCTTGTCGAGTGTTACCATCCAGCATTCGGACGGCGAAACATCAACAACTTCTACTCATTATGGGAGATCATCGATGAAAGTGTCGATACGGAAGTGGAGCTTACGTTTTACCGTGGAAAAGAGCGCAAGGTCGTCAATGTCACGGTTCAGGACCTTCACTCAATAACGCCCAACAAGTTTCTCGAAATTGGTGAGGCAGTTATTCATCCATTATCCTACCAACTCGCTCGATCTCACCACCTCCCTTGCAAGGGTATTTTTGTGGCTACATCTGGTATGTTCAACTGGTCAAATACCACTCGAAATTTTCTGGTCACTCAGCTGGACGGGAAAGTCATCGATTCCTTGGAAACTTTTATCGAGGTTATTTTATCCATCAAAGACGGCAAACGAGTCGGCTTCAGATACCTCAATCTCGGTGGATGGGAAGAGGAATTCGGAATTGTCGAGATTGACCATCACTTCTTCGTTACTGCATTGTTCACTCGGTCTGGAGGAGTCTGGGAACGCAAAGTACTTATGCCGACGTTTGTGGAGGACCCGGTTGAATCAAAGAAAGCGAGTGCGATTATAGCAAGTGAGGAGACATGGGCTGAGAAGATGAGGAAGAGTATCGTTATGATACAATGTCGTCTACCTTTCTCAATTAACGTATATTTTCCCCTTGTATCTAACTGACATCAGGGATTTACATCTGCGTCGCCGTACTCTGGAGTCGGTATCCTGGTTGCAACCGATCCAGTACCTATGATAATTACTTCTCGAGCAACAGTCCCGGTATCAATATGTGATTTGCGTATCACTGTTGGCGATCGCAACATACCCGGCCGCGTTCTCTACCTAGGACTTGTCGTTGTCATCACAGTAGACCGGGACCTGCTTCCCCCGAACATTCCTATCTTTGTTGGCTCCAGCAAATCATGCCAAGTTGGGGATGAGCTCGAACTATTCGCTCTCGACGACGAACATCAGCTTGTCCAAAAACGGGCGCAGATAAGCGCTATTAACGGTATTGTAACCCGACAATGCAGTCCACCTAGATGGCGCATTTCCAACACGGAAGGAATCTCGCTACAAGACTGTCCATATAGCAACGGTGGCGTGCTCCTTGATCCAACTGACAAATCAATTGTCGCGTTATGGATGACTGTCGGAAGCCAGAATTCCGCCGGGAAGAATACTACCTGGAAGGCTGGATTGAACTATGATTTCTACATCCGTCCTATCATCGATGCTCTTCGAGCCGGTGAGGAGTTTCGAGACCGGTGCTGTGGATGGGAATTCGAACACATGCAATTAGCCACGGCATTGAACCTTGGTCTCGACGAGACGCGAGCGGCCAATATCGCCACCATCGCCAAAGGTATCGGAGCTGTCGCACGACCCATCTTCGTTTCTGGAAAACTTCGGCCGCCCACTACTCTCGACGATGATCTCAAGATCGGAGATGTGATTCTTGAAGTCAACGGAAGTGCAGTCGGGAGAATGGCCGATGTCCGTACCCTGTCTCAGTTAGAATCAGCAAAGGTACTTGTTCTACGAAACGGAGAGGAAAAGGAAATCACTGTTCACTCTCAACTATTACCTTCCCATCGTACGTCGCGGATAGTATGCTGGGCAGGCGCCGTTGTACACCAAACTCACAACTCTGTTCTCGAACAGACGACCCCCGAATTCGTTCGGGTGAGCAAACGAGAGGGAATCACCGACCCTGAGAGCGCAGTGTATATCAGCAGTATCATGTATGGAAGTCCTGCGATTGGAAATCTTCGGCCGGTTCAGTGGATTCTGGAGGTGGATAACCGTAAGGTTAGAACTCTGGATGATATGGTTGAGATTATTGCGAGCTTGAAGGACCGAGATGACAGCGAGGAATATGTCCGAGTGAGATTGATGGGAAGGAAGGGGATTACAAGTGTTGTGAGTGTGCGTTTGGATTCCAAGTTTTGGCCGGCATGGGAGTTAGGGTACAAGGATGGTACATGGGTTCGTTCGGAGTTGGAGTAGGCATGGGTAATTCTAACATAGAGGAGCAATGATTTATATTACACGTATTCATGCTTTGCTTTCCCAGCCGCGATAATTAGTCAAGTTATAACCTTCGGCCTTTCGAAGATCGAATATCCAAGAAGTGCTCCGGCTAGAAAGTGTTGAGCTGGTGGCAGAGACCTGTGTCTCCCTAAAAAGACGATTCTCATTTTCAAGACTCAATTGATGCTCAACTACTGCCTTCTTATAAACCTGCTATTATACAACGCCCTTCTTTCCAGCCCATCACATTCTTTTACCCTTGTGACCATTGGAAGATTGAACAAAGAAGCTGTCCTGTCACCAATCCACACCGAATCGAAAGATACAACCCAGTTTTATTCTAGAGCAACGCCCGCTGTCTCTCCCTCTCAACCTCATACATGAAATCGAAATATGATTGCTCAAAGTGGTGAACACGCACATATCCGTCCTCTCCGCCACTGGCATAACCAGTCCCCTTGGGGTGCACGGCGATTGTATTCAACGGCCCGAAATGTCCTCTTACACGTCCAACCTCGTCTTCAAAAATCTTGTGATAAAAACGAGCTTCGAATTTGCCTTGACGGGCTTGAGTCGTGGTAACATCACGGGCTTCTTGACCTCCACCGAGGACGACCTATCGTTAGGGTTGTTACAGCAGATGAGGTACAAAGTCTTTGACGGGGGTGATGGCGGCAGTGTTGAGAGGGGTATCGGAGACGTATGTTTTCAGGATCTCCAAGTTAGAGGCATCCCATACTTTTGCGGTCTTGTCTTTCGATGCGGTGATGAAGTAAGTTCTGTCGGGAGCGAATTGGAGATCTGTCACAGGACTTCCTGCTTGATGTTCCTGAGCTTTGTGGACCATTTCGCCGGACTGCTGTTAATTTTGCAAACTTAGTCGCTAAGTACCTTCCAGTCCCATTGTGAGACCATTCCATTCTCATGACCCATGATGATGTATCTATCAAGGAACGACCATCCGGCTACTGTGGCCTTTGATTCCTGTGTGGGGATAGTAGCAATAGGCTCCTCGACCTCTGAAAATAAGCTCGGCCATTTTGTGAGGGTATACGTTCGCCGTCCTCGCTAATAGGGAACACAACCACACTGCCACTGTATCCCATTCTCTGCTCAGTCACAGCAAGCAACATACTCCCATCTTCTGAGAACTCGACTCTTTTCACGGCGGTAGGAAACTCCCAAGTATGCAGACACGTTCCATCTCGCACTTTCCACAGTTTGATCGTATTATCAGCACTTCCAGTCGCCAGTAATGTCGAGGTGGCTACCATTAGCTCCTTCTCGTAGAGAGCATACGGTCGACGTGGACTGTCCAGACTGCTCCGATATGGCCATTGTATGTGCCCAGTCGTTCTCCATTGTGAGAATACCAGACATTCACGACGTGGTCCTTCGAGGTCGAGAACAGCAGATCGCCGTCTGCATTGAAGACGACTTGGGTCAAAGACCGTTCGTGTCCTTGTAGAAGAATGGGTCTCTATTCGAGGTTAGCAGCGTGCAGCGAACGAGAGAACTACCATTGTCCTGATGCAGAAATCAGTTCACGAAAATTTTCGAATCGCCCAAAGTCACGATCCGTAAACTTGCGGGTTTGGATTTCGGCTTTGCCTTGTCGCGTATGCGTCGTCGCACCGTTTTTGATTTGTGAGGCAGGATCGTCATCTGGCACAACAGCATGGGATCCATAAAAGCTGTCACGTCGCCTGCAGCGTTCGATGTGCTGCTTCGGGGCACCAAATCCCCCCCGTCGCTTCTTGTCGTCGATTTCTGGGCAACCTGGTGCGGGCCATGCCGAGTCAGTAAGGCCCTGCAGTGTGCTCGCTTGCTAACCTTGATTAGTTGCCCCTGCCGTGGAGCGGTTTGCGACACAGTATCCTGATGCTGTATTTGCCAAAGTGGACGTTGATGCCCAACAAAACATCGCAGCGATGTATCAAGTGACTGCTATGTACGAGCACGGTTCTGTCAGAGCTGACCTTAGGCCGACGTTCAAACTTTTCAAGGACGGCAAGGTAGTTGATACTGTTGTGGGAGCAAACGCGGGAGAGCTTGAGAATAAGATCAAACAACATTATGTTGCTGTTGATGCTTCTGCTTCAAGTGGATCTACCTCCTCAGCCAGCGGATATCCTGATATCACGTCCAACATTGACATAAAAAATGTGAATCTTAAAAAGAAGTTATCTGATAATAGGTGGAATGCTTGAATCAACAAGATACGCATCATGTACGTAATGTCATTGACTCTGGATCCGCATACCTAGAGTCTGATGTGGACGAACAGCTCTCAATTTTCTTGACGGTACAACTTTACGATGCCTTTAATAATTGTAGTTTCTTCAACCGTGCAAGATCTTCGCTATGTCCTTCAAATGCACTTCAGCGGGTCATCGACCAAAAACCATTCGTCTTTTCATTAATCGATCTAACGCGATTGATTTCGATGAAGCTGAAACCGTTGAGCCCACCCAGGAAATAGAGTTATCAGAGTCTAGTTACGATGCTGAAGGCGTTGCCCTCGTTAACCTTCGCTACGTCAAATTTCAACGCGTAAACACGATATCTGTAACCCCCATCTCAAATCTTCTCATAAGCAGGTCTTTGTTGCGGACAACCTTGGTGGCGAGGAAACGACGAGAATCGAGAACTTGAGATTATACGGAGAGACGATGGATGTTACCCGGATGAGCGAATTCAAGAAGAAGGAAGAAGGTTCATAGTTGCTTTATTACCAATCATCAAACGCCTGTTGCAATGCTAAACCTATCCCTTGCTACATCCAAAAATCATTACTGACCCTGCCTTACTCGGTATATAATGGTAATGTACTCGCAACACTGACCCTATCAGATACACTCGCGTTGTCTTCCGTGCCATCATCCAAGGGAGGAGCAGAAGCTTCTTCGGCGTCCAGTTCTCGGGAGACAGGACGCCGACGGACCCGTGTGACTGGTGCGGTTCGAGGGCCGAGAACAGGTGCACTGACTCTTGACTGTAGCGACGCAAGGTATGCTTCGTCATCCGTTCGAAGATTATTCGTCTCGTTGGGCGGTATTTCAATACGTAAGCCCGTTAGACTTTCGTTACTGCGTGAAATATGGATTCGAGGGGGTTCGGATCTGGAGCGAAGTTCCATAGGGACTCCAGGTTCAAGAAGAATCGGAGGAGCAGACGCGTCCTCGTCGGTCTCGGCACTCTCGGGAGGTGCAGAGGGAAGGAGTGCTTGTTCTCGTTGTGCTAATGCTGATTTACTGATACTTGCCCGAGAACTGGCACTGTGACTGCGCGAATGAGGCGGGCCTCCAGCAAGAGTGATCCCTACCGGACTTGATACGCCTCGTGTAAACGGTGGTGGGGGAGGAGGATGGCGTGCGTAAGATGCTGTCGAGCTGGCAGTGCTGGTAGCAGAATCTCTTCGCCTCGTTAAATCGGGTGCAGAAGGGAAAGTTCCCATCGGCAGACGTCCTCGCGCTTGAGATGACGGGGGGTAATGATGGAGTAGTTGCTCTTGTCGTTGTAATTGGACTTCGAGATCTTTCGCTGCCGAGTCGATCGTACCGACTACTATCTCAAATTGGTGGCATTGAACGAAGGGCTTGGCCTTTTTCATGAGTGTTACTGTGTCGATGAAATTTGAAAGTCCCACCTTAATTTCTTCAGGTCCGTAATCCTGTGGAGTCGATGATTGGAAGACTGAGGTTTTAGGATTTAGGTCCAATATCACTTCGAGGTAATACCGGAAGGAAATGTACTTGACATTATAGATAGTCGGGAAAGTATCGGGAGGAATTCGTATCCGTGGAGAGACACTGCATTCCAATGTCCGTGGGTCACAAATAATGGGAGAAATAGTCTGCGCGAGATCCTTTCGAAAAGTAGATGGTTCCCCCCTGAAAATCAGCCATGTCTCGTTTCAATAAATACTTTGGAGAGTCAAATCTTGACATCCTATATAAGGTGACAATAGCACCAGTGATGATTTTGATAGGTTTTGTATGTCGGATTTTAATGTTAAGTCGGATTTGCTCACCCTTGAGATATCCTGCCTTGTGAAGTTCAATTTCCGTCTTTATGTCTCCCGATGCTTTGCCCTTTCTGGAATGATCGGGCTGTCGCGTACAAATTGGTTTCGGAATTCGCACGATAGCAACGTCAATGACATCCAAGATGGGCACATCTTTCTGTTTCACAGTCCGATTTTTGAGAGCCCCTAGAAGTGTCGGCGGACGCTGGTGAATACAATGAATAGTGTAAGTGATCGAGCCTTTGCCGAACTACCGTTAAACAGATTTCCCACGGGGAGTACATCGATACTAGACGGCATGCTTTTAGCAGGAAGATCGAACTCGAAGGGAAAAGGATGATCCCCTTCCTCCATAACACCCGTTTCCCATTCCTCCTTCTGTTTCTTTGGAGTATCGTATTCCATCGTTGTATCCTCACGTGAATACGTTCGATCGTAGGAAGTAGTATGGATTTTGGTCCCCCATAATAACAAAGACTGGTCGAAGATGACATATTCCAATTTATCTCGTTCCATTGACACCGACAACAATCCAGTAAGCTTCAATGTAATGAATTGGGTTTTGACAGGTCGATCCAGTGAAAGGTGGACCTGCCCTGACTGATTAGCCAAAGAATAACCCGAACACACCTCTGACAACCTCTCCCGGACACCAATACATCCTATGCGGCTCATCCAGCTGTATGTAAAAGTCGTCAATGCCAGTCCGCTTCCCGCCCTTCCGAAGATCGAGATCAGCCATTGCTCCGCGAATATCAAGGTCATTGAACTTCTTCTTTAGCCGTGAACTTGTGGCGCTATCGGCTTTCGTGGAGAGTGCATCATCGCGCTGATCCTGTGCGGCATGGACACCGGCCTCAAAGGCCGTCTGGTCCGGGAAGGTCGGTGATGTGGAGGACAGTGAAGGGGACAATTGGCGATCTCCGGGACCGGACGTGTCGCGCACTGGAGCTGGAACCGACAGATCTGGGGAATTCGAAAGACTCATTGTTTGATCAAATTGTTGACTCAGAGGAACGTTTCATTGGAGAGTGCGACCGCAATTGGGAGAGCTCTGGTGGTTGTTGAGTGGTGCTTGCATGCAATCCACCCGCGACCGGCTATCCATTCACAAAGTTGGCCTATTTAGGACTTCATGGCTATGCACAGGAGGCGCAGGGGTTAGGGTTGATACTGATATTTAACAGGTGAGATCAGATCTACAGTAGTGTCGGGACTGGATCAGATCGATGACCAGTTCGAATTCACCTATGCAAAGCCTTTCATAGTCCCATTTGCTATCGGATGTTAGCATCATCAAATTCAGACTATTGCGCCTGTCGAATCAGGCTAATGAATACTACTCAGATTTCCTACTAGAAATCTTATCAAACTAAGATACTTACATTATGCGTTTTCCATTTTCCCATGCAAGTCTGTTAATCTAGTCTTCCATCTCTATTATCCCTTTGTCAACAGCATCTTTAACGGCAGCATAAACTGCCCTACCAAAATTACTGTTCCCCTCCAATACATACCGCGGCGTAACACCTCCAAACTCTCCAAAATTCATCTCAAACTCCGCGCCATGCATATTATTTCCCCATCCATGCACAACATAACTCGCCCTCCAATCATATTTCCAACCCCTATTCGTCTTCAATATGAACCCCTGACATACTCTTCGATCCCTGTTCTTGGTCGCACTTGGTTCCCTACTGTCCCTTCGTCCGTATCATGCGCTTTATACAGCAGTGCCAAATCCTCGGGGAACCATCCGCCGGGGAAGAATGCCTCGTGCTCGAGGATCAGGACTTCTTTATCGCGAACTGAGAAGTCATAAGCTAGCGCCGTCATCAAATCCACTGAATGAGGCGTCCATTCGCCGTTGAATACCACGGGCTGTAACATATTATATGCAGTGACAAGATCACTTCCCGGGACCGACATAAATGTTCCGCAAGCAACTTTCTTATCGAGTTGTCTTCCCACGACGTTTTTATAGCCTGCCTTCCTCAGGGGACTAAGATCTCGAATAACATAAGCATCAATATCAAGGTATATCCCTCCCCACCTTCTCATCACTCGGGTTCTCAAGAAATCTGATTTCGAAACCATCAGTTTGATTTTGAAACCCCTTTCAGTGGCATCGTCAATGACCTCGTGATTAAAGACGACATTGGGAAGATTGGCGATGATGTTGGTGTATTTGTCTGTGGAGAATTTGACGTTAGCGATGGTCGAAGGTGCGGCATCGGTGTGGATGTAGATTGTCGCTGGCTGCAAGTGATAGTGCGCTGAGTAAATGGCTACGAAGTTCCGGAAACTGAATTTTATTTCTTTTTCGCCAGTTGAGTTTGCTGGGCTAGGTATAAGGTGCGCGAAATGGACTATGTTTGGAATTTCCTCTTGTTCCTTTTCTCCCTCTCATGAGACGATGTTGTGAGTTTCTTGTTCCGAGCGGAAGGTCGAAAGGGGCGACACTGAGACGGTGGGGAAGAGAGGTCGTGCTGAAAGGTAGAAGACAATCAGGACTGAAAAGGCGAGTGCCGTGGAAAATTTTCGCAGAGTTTGCACTGGATTTATCGTGAACCGGGTCATGATTCAACGAGGTTGAACACGTAAAGAGAATTGCCTCGAAAAATGTATGAATAGGGAAAGCACGAGTGGACAAGCTGTGGCCCGAAAATACTGAATCAGGTTATCGAGAACAGTTCTTTTCCATATCGCTGGGGGGAAAGGACAGTGAGTCGTCGTCGAGGAGAGTCTGGACTCTGCCGGTTGTTTCACCCCTGAATTTTGATCTGGGAAATGAGTGATCTCCAGCCAATGGATGTTTGCGCCAGGAAAGCAACCGTCACAGAAGGTCGTCAGGAAGCCCCCACATGGCATTGAAAGCCTTATCATCACAGACAGTCAGTGACCTCAATCCACTGCATACTCTCTGGATGTCCTTCAACCTGTCTGTGGCTAGACTCACGAAATGCGGGTCATCTCATTTCACCAGCCACATTTTAGATCGATATGATTGTGGCTTGCCCACAGAGCATGTCGTCATAGGCTGGCTGTCTATTTCACCTCCAGAGTGGACTCCCCGCCAAGTCAATGAATCCCTCGTTTCCAGAAACACCGTACGTGGAACCCATTCCAGGGACTCATCGGCCGGATTCTCCCGTCGATGGAAAGCCCGCCAAGTCGCAGCGATCGAAGACCGAGTCCCCAAGTATCAATCGACCGCCTCTTCCCCCGGGGGAGATAATTGGACCCTACTTCCTTTTCAAAACAACTGAAGATCATACCTGGTTTGGTACTGCATTGGTCTTGCATCGTGGTAGATCACCTTTCTTGTAAGAGATGATTGATTTTAGGCGGACCGAGACCAGAGTTGTCATTCAGCGGTGAGTTTTCGCAGGATGTTGATGTTCTTTATGAGAATATTTTCGGGATGACAGCCTTGCGTTACAATCTCAGTACTAAAATCGCCGACGGGACGGGTGATCAAAAGATCTCGTGGAAATTATCATGGAATGGTCCCAAGAAGGGTCTTCATGAATGTGAGGGATTATTTCACATTGCTCGATGGGAACAAAGATGGCGGGGCGGCTTTTTCTCATGCAATGGATTTGATATGACCGTTCCTGAAGGCACTGTCAAAGATCTTGGCTTCGATAATGTTTGGAAGCATTTGAACTCTGTACATAAAGAGTCCCCCTTTCATATTCTTATATGGGGTGGTGATCAGGTAGATTCGCTTCCTAGAGATGTGGTCTGACAGCAGATATACATTGACTTCATTTTCGAGGATATCCCGTTTTTGAAAAGATGGATAGAGATGGACTGGGATGATAAATGGTCTCATGAGTTTTCAGAAGAAACCTCTCGACAAGTCGCCGAGTATTACTTCAATGCCTACGCAGAGAGCTGGGAACGCGACGAAGTACGAGCGGCGCAACAATCAGTCCCAGGAATAATGCAATGGGACGACCATGATATCTTTGGTTCCTCCTCTTCAACAATTTGAGAGTCTAATTTCCTAGACGGTGCTGGGTCGTATCCCCCACAACAGCATGATTCGCCGATTATGCTTGGCCTAGTCAAAACGGCCCAGAAATTCCGTCTCCTCTTTCAACATCATACAACCCCCCTCCAAGCCCGTAAACACGGCCTTTTCGGCAACGAGGGGTACAATTTCGTGAGCCAACTTGGTCCCCGTCTCGCAGCTATCGGCCTCGATGGCCGCACTGAACGAAACTGGAAACAAGTCGTTGAACCCAAAACCTGGGATATGATATTCGGAAAGCTCCATAGCTTAGAGCGCACGACTCAGCATCTCATTGCAATTTTCCCTGTTCCTTTCTCATTCGTACGGATCCGTGCAGCGGAAAAGGTCTTTGATGTCTTGAGGAAACAACATCCTTGGGTACGCTTCCTGCCCGGCCTGAAGGGAACGAATTCGATTTTCGGATTACCGGAGTTGTATGATGATTTACTGGATGAATGGACTCATGATGCCCATATTAAAGAAAGAGATACACAACTTGTTCGATTCCAAAAATTCGCCAGGGAACGGAACATTCGAGTCACATTTTTATCCGGGGACGTCCATTGCGCGGCTTTCTCGCGTTTTCGGTCAGATGCATTTACCCGCGAACGCCATAAACTTACGCCAGAGTCAGACAGTAATCTCATGTATCAGGTTATTTCGTCGGCAATAGTCAATCAGGCGCCCTCCGCAAACGTCTGTATCGCATATCA
>Ga0302325_10003511_pt1 | contig 36908 bp, 34 predicted proteins | sample Palsa_T0_2_FD_201948 | JGI IMG/M metagenome (GOLD analysis project Ga0302325, IMG submission 201948) | Peat permafrost microbial communities from Stordalen Mire near Abisko, Sweden - Palsa_T0_2 | ecosystem: Environmental > Terrestrial > Soil > Palsa > Peat permafrost | place: Sweden: Abisko...
CGGAGCCATTCGGTCTGCTGCCTCGGGCAAGGCCATCTCCGACGCGCCGTTCGAGTGCGCTGCGCCGAATGATCGCGGAACAGTCGGCTGGCTGTTGATGAAGCACATGATCGAATTTTCAAAGTAGAAGGATCTCAAGACCGTGCGGGGCCAAGTGCTGTCGCATTTGTGAAGCGGATCGGCGATTAAAGTCACCACAATGTTGGTCTAGCGATCATAGATGCTGACCTATTTTTTGCGGCGCGCTTTGCCGAAGGCGGCGGTCACTTCTTTCTTCCTTATGCGCGCCGCCGGGTTGCCCCGCTGACCAAGATTCTGCTCTTCGGTGCCGTCACCCATCATGCCGGGATGAGCGACCTTACCTTGCTTCTTGGTCTTATTATGGGCCGGGGTTTTCTTCTTCATGTCAAATACTCCGCGCGATGTGTGTCCGACGGTGCTGGGGAAAAGGAGACACCTTTCGGGTGCCGGGAAAGACTAGGCCCGTTGCAAGGTGTGAACGCTGTGCAAAAATGAAATGCCGACCTCGATGCCGCCGCGATAGCCGATGAAGTCCGGCGTGAACGCCAGGTATTTTACTCACTCGGCCGCGAGAGCGCGCTCTTTCAACGGCAGACCCAAGCGCTGCCACACGTCGACCAGCGCCTCGGCCAGCGCGTCGATCAGCGCGTCGTCGTGATAAGGGCTCGGCGTGATGCGCAGCCGTTCCGCGCCTTTCGGCACCGTCGGATAGTTGATCGGCTGGATGTAGATGCCGTGCTCGGCAAGCAGCAGATCGCTCGCCTCCTTGCAGCGCTCGGGATCGCCGACGAAAACCGGAACGATGTGGGTCGGGCTGGTCATCACCGGCAACGCCGCGGCCGCGAGCACGGCCTTGGTGCGGGCGGCGCGATCCTGATGTCGGTCGCGTTCCCATTGTGACGTTTTCAGATGCCGGATCGCGGCGGTCGCCGCGGCGCAGACCGACGGCGGCAGCGCCGTAGTGAAGATGAAGCCCGGCGCGTATGAGCGCACCGCGTCGATCAGCGCGCGGGAGCCGGCGATGTAGCCGCCGAGGCAGCCGAAGGCCTTGGCGAGTGTGCCTTCGATCACGTCGATGCGGCCCACGGCGCCGTCGCGCTCGCTGATGCCGCCGCCGCGCGGCCCGTACATGCCGACCGCGTGCACCTCGTCGATATAGGTCATGGCGCCATAGCGTTCGGCGAGATCGCAGATATGGTTCACCGGCGCGATGTCGCCGTCCATGGAATAGAGGCTCTCGAATACGATCAGTTTCGGCCGGCCCGGATCGGCCGCGGCCAGAAGCGCTTCGAGATGCGCCATGTCGTTATGGCGGAAAATCTGCTTCTCACAATATGCCTGGCGAACGCCTTCGATCATCGAATTGTGGTTCAAGGCGTCCGACAGGATCAGGCAGTTCGGCATCAGCTTGGCCAGCGTGGAAATGCCGGTTTCGTTCGAGACGTAGCCCGAGGTGAAAACCAGCGCCGCCTCTTTGTGGTGCAGATCGGCGAGATCGCGCTCAAGCTCGACCAGCGGGTGATTGTTGCCGGCAATGTTGCGGGTGCCGCCTGCGCCGGTCCCCATCCGCGTCGCGGTCTCGACCATGGCGCCGATCACTTTCGGATGTTGGCCCATGCCAAGGTAATCGTTCGAGCACCAGATCACGACGTTCTTCCGCCCTTCCGGCGAGTGCCAGATCGCGTGCGGGAACCGCCCTGCGATCCGCTCAAGATCGGCAAAGACCCGATAGCGCCGCTCGCCGTGCAGCCGGGCGAGCGCATCGGTAAAATAGGCACTGTAATTCATAAGGTTCCCGCCTCCGGGACGGCCGAAGACCTCAGCGCGCGCCCCTTTTTAGAGTGGTTCCAGTCGGCTTGTCGAGGTGGTTCTAGGCGTAAAATCGTCGCGCCGAATTGCGCTACATCAAGTCCGGTGGAACGGCCGAGCGCTTGGCGATTGCCCACTGCGCCTGGCCGCCAAGGGAGGACCTCCCTCGCTTGATTCCCCGTCGCCGCGCGACCAATTACGTTATGTGGCACAGCAAACTTGATGGGGAGGCACGCATGAAAATCGGGGTTCTAGGATCGGGCGACGTAGCCAAAACCCTCGCCGGCGGCTTCATCAAGCACGGGCACCAGGTCGTCCTCGGCACGCGCGATACCGGCAAGCTCAAGGAATTTGTCGCGCAACATCAGGGAGCGCAAACTGGCAGTTTTGCCGATGCGGCAAAGTTCGGCGACGTGGTGGTGCTCGCCGTCAAAGGTACGGTGGCGCTCGATGCGCTCAAAGCCGCGGGCGCTGCCAACCTGGCCGGGAAGCCGGTCATCGATGCTACCAATCCTATCGCCGACGCGCCACCGGCCAACGGCGTGCTTAAATTTTTCACTAATTTGGACCAATCCCTGATGGAGCGCCTGCAGGCCGCTTTCCCGGACGCGCACTTCGTCAAGGCGTTCAATTCCGTCGGCAATGCCATGATGGTCGATCCGCAGTTCAAGGGCGGCAAGCCGACCATGTTCATCTGTGGCAACGACGATAAGGCCAAAGCGACCGTGCAAGGCATCACCGATCAATTCGGCTGGGAAACCGCCGACATGGGCAAGGCCGAAGCCGCGCGCGCGATCGAGCCGCTCTGCATGCTCTGGTGCATTCCGGGCTTTATCCGCAACGAATGGACCCACGCGTTCAAGCTCCTGCACCGGGAGTGAGGGAGCTGGCGGACGGCAAATTCGTGCGCGACCGCAAAGTCATTCCGTGGTGACGGCCGACGCTCAGTTCGGGACCGCGGTGTCTCCGGGCCGTGCATTCATCCGGCTGGCGATCCGCAGCGCCACGAATGCGGGAGAGAACCGGCCGGACAGCGCCATGAATTTGTTGATGACGCCGGTGATGACCAGAGGCCGCCCGGATTTGAGCCCCCGGTAGCCCAGGCGCGCCACGTCGGCGGCCTGCATGACCGGCAAAGGCCCGTTGAACAAGGGAACCTCGCCGACACCCGCGGTCGCGGCGAATTCCGTCGCGGTCGCGCCGGGGCAAAGGGTGGTGACCGTAACGCCCGTGCCGCGCAGTTCGAATGCGATCGCTTCGCCGAAGTTAAGGACGTAGGCCTTGCTCGCGTAATAGACGGCCATTCCCGGGCCGGGCACGAAGGCGGCGGTCGACGCCACCAGCATGATTCTGCCATGCCGCCGCGCCACCATTCCCGGCAACACCAAACGCGTCAGCTCGGTCAGCGCAACGACGTTGACGTTCAGCATCGCCGCCACTTTCGCGGGATCGGAATGGTCGAACCGGCCGCTGTCACCGATGCCGGCATTGTTGATGAGCATGTCGATGGCGAGGCCGCGGGATTCCACGACCTGCAGCAGCGAGGCCGCGCCGCCGGGTTTGCCAAGATCGGCGGAAATGACGGTGATCTCGGCACCGGTGGCATTGAGCTCTGCGGCAAGCGCCTGCATCGGCTCGCGGCGGCGGGCGACGAGAACCAGATCGTGTCCGTCTCTCGCGGCCTCGCGTGCAAGCTCCGCGCCGATGCCGCTCGACGCGCCGGTCACAAGCGCAATGGGACGAGCGGGATTGGGCATGGCGGCAACCTCTCTGTTCGCGGCCGTGAATTTCCGGCCGGCGGATCCCGTACGTCTAAATGGGCAGTCGCCAATAACGTTCAATCGTCGGTTGGCGAAAGCCGGCGGAGGCTTAGCCGCACCAGGAGGAGCCTCCGCGAGGTGTCGCGAGAATGAGGATTGTGCATTTCATCTTGACATCCGTCCTAAGGTTTGTCCGAGAGGGCAGTGTCCAACGTCGACATTTGGAGTCGCTGTTTCAGCCCAAAGCTGCCCCGCTTCCTCTTTGGTGAAAACGTCCCGAGCTCTCCGTTCAGAATTTGGTGTCATGCCGAGACGCTGAAAAAATCGGCCGAGGTGGGCGATACGTCCGGACGTCTCGTCATCCAGCCGTCCTTCGTCAACCAGCTTCGTCAGTTTATCCGGTTGCATTGCCATCAGTTGTTCGTAGGTCAGATTTTGTTTGCGCTCGGTCATCGTCATACCTTTCGGCATTGTCCGGGCTGCTTGGCCCGTTGCTCCGGATAGCTCGGTAAGTCGATTCGTCGGGAAGCCGCCGCGTTTTCCTCAAGTTACAACGCGGGCGTCGCGCTTTCGCAATAGCCGGCCGCCCCGCAGCGGCATCGTTTTGATGGCAGTAATTTTAGCAGCCGCACTGCCCATGCGGAAACCGTCGCGGAATTCCGCGGATTTTGTTTTGCGAGACTCCCGATGGGCAGGGGAGAAACGGGAGTGGCTTGTGATTGGCGCCAAGCTGAATGGTGCTGCCGCTCAGGATTGAACTGAGGACCTCTCCCTTACCAAGGGAGTGCTCTACCACTGAGCTACGGCAGCGGGCCAGTCGTGCGCGTGCAGCGCGCGCGGCAAGGGCCAGAAAATCGGGGCGATCCTTGCCACAGGGGTGTTGGCCGCGCAAGCGCGGGCGGTGTTGCCACGCATTCTCAACGAGTCATGCCGGCCTTATGCCTGTCACTGCCCGCGACACGGGTGAGCGAAGCGATGCCGTTCTTCGCACGGCCACGCCCGCGGCCGGCAAGCGGAATTAAAACTGTGAAGCCAGTTGATCCAGCCCCATGACGTGGGCGAGGCTGCGCACTTCGTTCCGTTGCTCGTCGCTGAAGCTCATGATCAGCGGAAAGGCCGCCGACTTCAGGCCTTGAACCTCTGCGCTGTCGGGATCGAGCGCAGCGACATCCGAACTTCCCGGCGCGCCGTGCCGGCGTGCGTCGCGCGTGTTGGCGTAAGCGATGCTGCGCAACGCAGCCTCGACCGCGGGCCACATCTGTTGTTGATCGGGCGACAAATGCAGCCGGCTCTTGATGCTGGCGATCTGCGCGTCGTTAAGGACGAAGCCTGGCCGGTTGGCGTGGCGGGCGGCGTCGGTGATCGCGACCGGCTTCAGTTCCGATTTCGTTTGCACGGCCGCTACCGGCCTGGCGGCGGCCTTCGGCGTGATCTGGCGCGAGGTCACCGTCTCGGCCGGCGGCAACGGGGCGGCCTCTTGCGGCGCGGCGGCCTGGAGCGGCGCCGGTGGCACGGTCTTCGGTACCACCGATTGCCGCGCCGGCGAGGACACCATGGGATCCGGGCTCAGCAGCGCGACTTGCGTATCGCCGATCACCATGGAACCCGTCGGCGTATCGGACGCGGCATCTGCGATCGCGATGTCGGCTTTGGCCTCGGGAAAGCGCAGCGCTATGTTCTGCGAAGCCGACAGCTCGATGGACCGCAACTCAATCGCGTGCCAGTCACCGAGCAGGTAACCGACGAAGCCGGCGACCAGAAGCGAAATCCAACGGCCGTGCTTGAACCCCCGTCGACGCCGCATGCGCAAGCCCCCTCGTCCCCGCACTCAACACGTCCTTAGTCCTTTCAAATGAAGCTTAATTTATGGCTAACGGGAGGAATTTTGCCGGCATACCCGCAGCCATATCGCGGGCGGCGGCACAGCAAAAAGGCCCGGCATCGCTGCCGGGCCTTGTAAGCTTCACGCCGCCTGATCGGTACCAGGCCTCTAGGCCGCCTCTTCCTCGACGACGGCGTCCTCTTCCACCGCAGCTTCGGCGGGCTTGGGACCACGATGTGGCCCCTTGGCGAGCGCGGTCTCGATCTCCTTGATCGCCTCGGTCTCGGTGAGCCGCTGCACGGCGGCGACTTCACGCGACAGCCGGTCGAGGGCTGCTTCGTAGAGCTGCCGCTCGGAATAGGATTGCTCCGGCTGCGACTCCGACCGGAACAGGTCGCGAACGACCTCGGCGATGGCGACGATGTCGCCGGAATTGATCTTGGCTTCGTATTCCTGGGCCCGCCGTGACCACATCGTCCGCTTGATGCGTGCCCGGCCCTTGAGCGTCTCCAGCGCCCGCTTGACCATCGGCGTTTCGGAAAGCTTGCGCATGCCGACGGAGGCGATCTTCGAAGTCGGCACCCGCAGCGTCATCTTGTCCTTGATGAAGCTGATGACGAACAGCTCAAGCCGCGCGCCGGCGACTTCCTGCTCCTCGATCGAGACGATCTGACCCACACCGTGGGCCGGATACACGACGAATTCGCTGGTCTTGAAGCCTTGCCGCTGCGTAGTCTTCTTCGCATTCATTCCCAAACTTGCTCCTTCCGCCTCCGGCTTGCGCCGCGGGACGGGCTTTGCCACGCTAACCCGACGCCGGGTCGGCCGCCGCGTGGACTGTGATGGCCTTCGGCTTGCGCCGGAGGCGGGCTTTCTTGTCTTCCGGGCCATGCCGGTCGCGCTCTTCTTCGAACGATGACGACGAGTTTTCTCTGCCACAGCTCTCGCGTGGGTCTCACGCCTCTTTTGACGGTTCCTCGAAAATCCCCCGGAAAAATAAGCTCCCTGACTGGGGGAGCGGCATATCGGGGGCGTTCTTCATTATGAAAGGCGCTTATAACACATTTTCGGCCAAAATCAAAGCCTTATGGCACCGCAAAAGGGTCGCAGTGCTGGAAAAGGTTAAGACCCGAATTAACGGTCGCGTCAGTCGCCCGTTCCCGGATTCGGCGAAAAATACTGGTCAAACTTGCCGGCAACGCCCTCATATTCCTTGGCATCGGCCGGGGGTTCCTTTTTGGCGGTGATATTCGGCCATTGTTTGGCAAAATCGGCGTTCACGGTGAGCCATTTCTCCACCCCGGGCTCGGTGTCGGGTTTGATGGCGTCGACCGGGCATTCCGGCTCGCACACGCCGCAATCGATGCACTCGTCGGGATGGATGACCAGCATATTTTCGCCCTCGTAGAAGCAATCCACGGGACAGACCTCGACGCAGTCCATGTATTTGCATTTGATGCAATTATCGTTGACGATGTAGGTCATCTGCTCACTCTGAGAACCGGCTTTTTCGGACTTTGCTCGTACCGCATGGCCCCCCGAGGCGCAAGGTTTGCCCCGGCCGCCGCGCGCGAGCGTGCGGTCAATTCACGTCAGGAGTTCCTCATATAGGCTCCGGCCCATTTCGGCGGGACCCCGGCGATCGGTAAAATCTGTCACCTTCAGCACGCGCACGGCACGATCCAGCGCAACCGTGATGACGTCCCCGATTCGCACCAGGCAGCCAGGCCCGCGGATACGACCCGGACGTAACCGGAACTTGCCAGCGCCGCCGCGGCCCCGCGCGTGCGCATCACGTGGGCATGCCAAAGCCATTTGTCGATGCGCTGGCGATCGCGCTCCGTCGGCAACGCTAGCGGCGCTCCTTTGCCTCGGCTTCAAGCTGAGCCTTCAACGCCGCAAGCTTGGCGAACGGCGAATTCGGGTCGGGCGCTTTCTCGCGCCGTTCGTGCCGCTCATGGCGCGCCGCTGCGTGGGCCGGCGGCCGCTCGCGTTCACGCCGCGGACGGTCGAACCGCTGAGCCGCGCCCTGCCGGCGACGATGGCGCGCATGCCGCTCAGGCTTGGGCGTCTCGGCCGCACCCGCCTGTTCGGCGGGAGCCGGCTGCTCAGCCGGATTTGTCTGCTCGGCCGGCAAAGCCTGGGCCGTCGCGTCCGGTGAGATCGAGGGCGAAGGCGAGCCGTGCGTCCGTGGATTCTCCCGCCGTCCGAACTGCTTGCCCGCCTCGCGACGCCTGCCCTGCGGGCGGCGCTGGCCCTCGGACCGGCCAGGACGCCACACGTCGATCATCTCGGGCTCGGCTGCGGTATCCGCGGCTTTGTCGTCTGTTTGCTCAGGACCCTCCGCCGCGGCCACAAGCGGCGACAGCGTTTCCGCTGGCGCGTCAGGCGCAGGATCTTTCGTACCGGAATCGGCTGCCAAAACCGATTCATCAGCCGGCGCGACCGAAGAGTCGTTTTCCGCCGCGAGGGGCACTCCGTCAGGAATAGACGCAGCATCGGATACCGGCCCTGCATCCGCCGCCGCCGGATCGTTCGCCGGCGCCCCATCGTTGCCGGTCGCAATCGTCTCCGGCGTTTCGGCCGCGGCAACAGGCTCGGCCGGCTTTGGCCGCCGCTCCAGGCGATATCCGAGCGAGCGCAAAATCGACGCAAAATCCTCACCGGAAGCGCCGGTCAGCGAGGTCATGGTGTTGACCACCGTAAAACCGCCGCCGGTAATCGCGCCCGGCGGCTTGACGCCGGCGGCGCCTTCGCGCCACGCCAGCGCCGGCCGGATCAAATCCGCAAGGCGCTCCAGAATGTCCACGCGCACGGCGCGCTCGCCGCACACCCGATAACCGGCCGCGCGATAGAGCGCTGCGTCGACCTCGCGATCGGCCGGGATCGAGGTGCGGCCGCCGGCGGCGAGATGCAGCAAATCGTCGAGCCCTTTGCTCGCCGGGCCATCATGCGCGAGCGCCCAGAGTTGCGCCGCGAGCGCGCGCGGGGCCTGCTTGAGCAGGAGCGGGAAGTAGATGTGATAGGCGCCGAAGCGCACGCCGTATTTGCGTAAGTTCGCCCGCTCCGGCTGCTCCAGTCCTTTTACCTCGTCGGCGACCCGCTGGCGTTCGAGCACGCCGAGCGCTTCGGCCAACTGAAATGCGACGCCGCGCGCGATGCCGCTGATGTCGGCGGCGGCCGAAAGCTCAAACAAGGGAGCGAGCAATTTTTCGATGTGTGTTTTTACCCAGCGATCGAGCCGCGCTTCGACCGCTTCACGCGGCGCGCCGGAAAGGTGCTCGTCGGCGATGATGCGCACGCGCGGCCGCAACACCGCCTCGCCGGCAATGAGTTTGCCGACCGCAGCGCCGGTCCAGCGAACCGTGCCGTCGGCGGCGAGCACGAATTGCTCGTCCGGGGCCTCGCCCAGCCGCACGGCGCGCGTTGCGATCTCGCTGGCCAGCGCCTTCTGCGCCGCGTTCTGCAGCGCCTTGGCCTCCGACCCGCCCGAGGCGGCGTCCGGCAGGAACACGAAGCCGTCGAGGCGGCCGATGGTATGCCCTTCGACCACCACCTCGCCGGTTTTGCTCATTTCGGGCTCGAGCTGCGCATTCTCGCGCAGCCGCCGCATCAACACGCTGGTGCGGCGATCGATGAATCGTTCGGTCAGCCGTTCGTGCAAAGCATCGGAGAGCTTGTCCTCCACGGCGCGCGCCACGTCCTGCCAGTGCTCCGGATCGGCGAGCCAATCGGGCCGATTGGCCGCGAACGTCCAGGTCCGGATGTGGGCGATGCGGTTGGACAGCGTGTCGATATCGCCGTCGGTGTGATCCGCCAGCGCGACCTGCTTGGCGAACCAGTCGGTCGGGATCGCCCCGTCGCGGATGAGAAAGCCATAGAGCGTCACCGCGAGCTCGGCGTGCGTTGCCGGCGCGATCTTGCGGTAGTCGGGGACCTGGCAGACTTCCCACAGCCGCTCGACGTCGGCGCTGGATCTGATCATGGCCCGCACCCCGTCGTCGCGCGCAGCATGATCGAGCACGAGGATATCTTCCGCGACCGGCGCGCGCGTCAGCGTGTTCTCGGTCGGCGCCGCCGCCAGCGTCGCCTGCAACGCGCCGATCGAAGAGAAATCGAGGTCGGTATTGCGCCATTGCACGATCTTCACCGGCTCGAACGTGTGCGACTCCAGCGCCTGCGCAAGCTCGGTCTCGAACGGCGGACAGCGCCCGGTGGTGCCGAACGTGCCGTCGCGGGTGGCGCGGCCGGCGCGGCCGGCGATCTGGGCGAGTTCGGCCGGGCTGAGCTTGCGGAACTGGTAGCCGTCGAACTTGCGGTCGGAGGCGAACGCGATGTGATCGACGTCGAGATTGAGTCCCATGCCGATGGCGTCGGTCGCCACCAGATAGTCGACCTCACCGGCCTGATAGAGCGCAACCTGCGCGTTGCGCGTGCGCGGTGACAACGCACCGAGCACAACGGCCGCGCCACCGCGCTGGCGGCGAATGAGTTCGGCGATGGCGTAAACTTCATCGGCCGAGAAGGCGACGATGGCCGAGCGGCGCGGCAGCCGGGTCAGCTTCTTCTCGCCGGAAAAACTGAGTTGCGACAGCCGTGGGCGGCTCACGATACTGGCGCCCGGCAAGAGCCGTTCTACGACCGGCCGCATGGTCGCGGCGCCGAGCACCAGCGTTTCCTCACGCCCGCGCCGGTGCAGCATGCGGTCGGTGAAGACGTGTCCGCGTTCGAAATCGGCGGCGAGCTGAATTTCGTCGACGGCGAGAAACGCGACATCGAGGTCGCGCGGCATCGCCTCGACGGTGGCGACCCAGAAGCGCGGGTTCGGCGGCTTGATCTTCTCCTCGCCGGTGACGAGCGCCACCGCATCGGCGCCGACCCGCTCCACCGCGCGATTGTAGACTTCGCGCGCCAGTAGCCGCAGCGGCAAACCGATCACCCCGGACGAATGCGCCAGCATCCGCTCAATGGCGAGATGGGTTTTGCCGGTATTGGTCGGCCCGAGCACGGCGGTGACGCCGGCGCCGCGGGCGCGTAGATCACGGTTTGTAGTGGGCGAAAAGGAAATCGGCATCGAAGGCCCGGGCTGCCGCACAGGACAGCAGCTGCATCTGTATCACAACAATACGCTGGATAGCCCTGTGCTTAAGGTGTGGAACGAGTCTGGAACGAATCGCGGCCGAATCGGCGACTCGCGCCCTGTGCGGCTTCGTTCACTGCGACATATGGAGCCGCTATCGATCCGCAATACCAGATCGGGTGTTTGCGCGCCTGCTCGGCCGGCGCTTCCAGGCCAAAAGCGTTAATGTGGCCGGCGAAGAGATTTCTTCGGCGAGTCAAGAGGTCCACTCCTGTGGATAACGGGGACACTGACACGGGCGCGGTACTTACCCTCCGCACCATAGGCGGCATCCACGATCGCCGACAATACCGGCACGAACAATGGACATCACTGCAATTTCAGGTTCGCCGCCGCACGCGGCGGCTTCGCGACGGAGATGAACTGCGTCGCTTGCAACACTCCCGTACCGACCGGGGTCGGCAACGAGAAGCGATAAGGCACCAGCACGCGGGTGCCGGAGATTGGCGCCAGCCAGACTTCGGCGTCGCGCAACGCGGCGAGATATTTGATCGCGTACCGGTCGGGGATGTAACCGGAAATGGGCACGAAATAGATCGCGCAGACGACAACCGGTCCCTGGTAGCCCTTCTCCGCCTTGACGACTTCGATGCGCTTGAATTCGCTGCGCAGATCAAAGCGCATGCGGCCGTCGAACACGGCGGCCTTGCGGCCGCAGGCCTGCGGCGACACCGGATCGCCATTGCCGCTCACCGGGGCGAGCGTCGCGGTCATCGGGTCGACAACGTTGTGGCGATCCGCGTCGCTGACCGGAATGCGGTCAGGATGCGGCCCGACGGGTGGATCGACCGTGAAGTCTTTGACGTTGCCGCCGGCGAACACTATGTGGACGTCGTCGATTCTTTTGTCGTTGGTCATGATGGACGCATAGTTGGTCGGCACCGGCTGTCCGCCGCTCAGCGTCCCCTGCGAGGCCCCGGTGCCGTGCCCCGTGGCGAAGAAGCGCAGGATACCGACCGTCCCCCCGCTCGCCGTCGCGGTGAACTGCTCGTCGGAAATTTCGATGACCCAGTTGCCGCGTCCGATCGGAATGCCCGACAGGCTGGCGGTATATTCGGCCTCGAGGCGCCCTTGCGCCGCGGCAAAATGGGCGGCGTCGGCGGCGACGGCTGCGCCAATAACGAAAACCGCCGCGGCAACCGCGGCGGGCCGTACACTCCGAACAAGCCGTTTCGGCAGGATAAACACGGCGGCGACGGTTCCTTGGTGACCGCGGAAGACGCTTTCGGCAGCGCGGCCGCAACGGGCAGGATGCCGTACCGACCGCCGCAAGCGATGGCAAACTCAAAGTCATGTTTTGTCGGAGAATGCGTCGTTTCTGTGATTTGGCCCGCTTCGCGCATGGTAAGCACGCGGCAACCACCCCGTGCGAAAGCCCCTCCGGCGCAAGCGCTTGACGCTCCGTCGGACGCTCACTATTAGTCCCCGCAATTCCGTCCCATCATTTCGTCCGCCGGCGGGCGCTGGACGCGCGAGAGATTACGAGGATCTGCCATGTCTTGGCGTTGCGAACTAACCGGAAAAACACGCCAGATCGGGCATCGCGTCAGCCATTCGAACCGCAAGACCAAGCGGCGGTTTCTGCCGAACCTGCTCAGCGTCACGCTGATGTCGGATGCACTCGGCCGCTCGGTGCGCTTGCGCATTTCGGCCAACGCGCTGAAGACCGTCGATCATCGCGGCGGGTTCGACGCCTTCCTGCTGGCCGCCAAGGATGCCGAGCTGTCATCCCGGGTGCTGGAACTCAAGCGCCAGATCGTCAAGAAGCGTGCAGTAGCGGCGTAAGCCCCTCTACGCATTCAACCGCCGCCGCGGCCCAGCACGGCGCGGCGCGCGTTCCTCGACAGCGCTTTCGGCGAACAGCTCCGCCAGCTTCTCGGTCATGACGCCGCCGAGTTCCTCGGCGTCGACGATGGTCACCGCGCGCCGGTAATAGCGCGTGACGTCGTGCCCGATGCCGATGGCGATCAATTCGACCGGAGAACGCGTTTCGATGTCCTCGATCACCCACCGCAAGTGACGCTCGAGATAATTGCCGGGATTAACCGAGAGCGTCGAGTCGTCGACCGGCGCGCCGTCGGAGATCATCATCAGGATCTTTCGGCTCTCCGGCCGCGCCAGGAGCCGCTTGTGCGCCCAATCGAGCGCCTCGCCGTCGATGTTCTCTTTCAGTAGGCCCTCGCGCATCATCAGTCCGAGATTTTTGCGCGCGCGCCGCCACGGCGCGTCGGCCGACTTGTAGATAATGTGACGCAGGTCGTTAAGCCGCCCCGGATTGGCCGGCTTGCCCTGCGCAAGCCAGGCTTCACGCGATTGACCGCCCTTCCACGCCCGCGTGGTGAAACCCAAAATCTCCACCTTGACGCCGCAACGTTCCAGCGTGCGCGCCAGAATATCGGCGCAGGTCGCTGCCACCGTGATCGGCCGGCCGCGCATCGAGCCGGAATTGTCGAGCAGAAGCGTCACCACCGTGTCGCGGAAATCGGTGTCCTTCTCGCGCTTGAACGACAGCGGATGCAGCGGATCGACGATCACCCGCGGCAGCCGCGACGGATCGAGCAGGCCTTCCTCGAGGTCGAACTCCCACGCTCTATTTTGCTGTGCCAGCAACAGACGCTGCAACCGATTGGCAAGCCGCGCCACCACGCCTTGCAGACTCGACAACTGCTTGTCGAGATAGCCGCGCAGCCGCTCGAGCTCTTCCGGATCGCAGAGATTCTCGGCGCCGACGATTTCATCGAATTTGCCGGTGAAGGGCCGATAATCCGGACCGCGCGGCTCATTGCGATTGTTCCGCGGCCGCCAGGGCTCGGCAGCACTCTCCGAATCCCCCATCTCGGCATCGTCGGCCATGTCGGCGGCCGGTGCGTCGATGGCTTCCGCGGCGCTGTCGGGCAACTCATCGGACGATGCCTCGGCCTCTTCGGGGCTCATGCGCTCGCTGTCGGCGGAATCGGATGTCTCGCCGTCGCGGCCGGATTCGTCGCTGCGATTCTCTTCCTCGCCCTGCTCGCCCTCCTCCTCGTCGGCATCGCTGTTGCGGTCCTCGCCCATATCGAGCGAATCGAGCAGATCGTGCACCACGTCGCCGAACCGGCGCTGATCGGCGACCACCCGCTCAAGGCGATCGAGATTGCGCCCGGCGCGCTCCTCGATCAGCGGGCGCCACAGATCGACCAGCTTGCGCGCCGCCGCCGGCGGCATCTCGCCGGTGAGCCTTTCGCGCACGATCATGGCGACGGCCTCCTCGATCGGCGCATCGGCGCGATCGGTGATCTCCTCGTATTTGCCGCGATGGAAGCGATCGTCGAGCATGGCGGCGAGGTTCTTCTTCACGCCGCCCATGCGGCGGGATCCGATCGCTTCGACGCGGGCCTGCTCGACCGCTTCGAACACGGCGCGCGCCTGTTGGCCGCCGGGCACGAGCTTGCGATGCACCGCCGGGTCGTGACAGGCGAGCCGCAGCGCGATCGAGTCGGCGTGACCGCGCACGATGGCGGCCTCGCGGTCGTTGAGCCGGCGTGGCGGCTCCGGCAGCCTGACTTTGTTGGCGGCAAGTCCGGGCCGTTCGGCGGCGAATGCGACCTCGATGTCGCCCTTGCCGGCGATGGCGCGCAGGCATACGCCGACCGCGCGCTTGAACGGCTCGGTCGGCGCTTCCTTGGCCGGATTCTTGGGCTTGATGTTGGAGCTCATGACTCTTCTCCCTCTCCCCGCTTGCGGGGGAGAGGCGATGATTACGAGAGCGCCACGTTTACCGCCGACTCCGGCAATTCCTGTCCGAAGCAACGCTGATAGAACTCCGCCACCAGCGGACGCTCCAGCTCGTCGCATTTGTTGACGAAGGTGAGCCGGAATGAGAAGCCGATGTCGTTGAAAATATCGACGTTCTCCGCCCAGGTGATCACGGTGCGCGGGCTCATGACGGTGGAGATGTCGCCGTTCATAAATGCGTTGCGGGTGAGATCCGCCACGCGCACCATCTTGCTGACGATGTCGCGGCCCTCGGCGTTGCGATAGTGCTTGGCCTTGGCCAGCACGATTTCCACCTCGTTGTCGTGCGGCAGATAATTCAGCGTGGTGACGATCGACCAGCGGTCCATCTGGCCCTGATTGATCTGCTGGGTGCCGTGATAGAGGCCGGACGTGTCGCCCAGCCCAACCGTGTTGGCGGTGGCGAATAGCCGGAACGACGGGTGCGGCTTGATCACTTTGTTCTGGTCGAGCAGCGTCAGCCGCCCGGACGATTCCAGCACGCGCTGGATCACGAACATCACATCGGGACGGCCGGCATCGTATTCATCGAAGCAGATGGCGACGTTATGCTGCAGCGCCCACGGCAGGATGCCGTCGCGAAACTCGGTCACCTGCAGGCCTTCGCGGATCACGATGGCATCCTTGCCGATGAGATCGACGCGACTGATGTGGCTGTCGAGATTGACGCGGACGCACGGCCAGTTGAGCCGCGCCGCGACCTGCTCGATATGGGTCGACTTGCCGGTACCGTGATATCCGGTGACGATGACCCGGCGGTTCCTGGCAAATCCGGCGAGAATGGCAAGCGTGGTCGGCTTGTCGAACCGGTAGTCGGGATCGAACTCGGGGACGTACTCGTCAGGCTCGGAATAGGCCGGCACTTCCATATCGCTGTCGATTCCGAACAATTGCCGGATCGAAACCTTCATATCCGGCAGGCCGGATACGGCTTCAGTTGCGAGCGTCATTGCACCTCCGTGACCTCCGCGGCGCCAATCGGCCCTCCCCGGCGATCGGATGTCGCGTTAAATTTAGCAGAAGCGCACAGGGCCGCGAAAGGCCACCCGGTGCGATGGTTTTGAAGTTCCTGCAGTCCGGCCGCAAGCCCGTATTGAGACGCCAAGAGGACTCAGCAGAAGCCAGCCGACTTGAGGTAGTTATAGGCCTGGATGATCTCCCGCAGCTGATCCTCCGACGTGCGGTCGCCGCCGTTGGCGTCGGGGTGGTGCCGTTTCACCAAGACCTTGAACTTGGCCTTGATATCGGCGCGCTTGGCGTTGGCTTCAAGGCCAAGAACGTCGAGCGCGTGCCGCTGGGCATTGAGAACCTTCCGTTCCTCGGAGGCCGGCCGCGCGCGGCGTGCCTGGCCCGAAGCCGCGCCCTCGAATAAACCAAAAGGGTCGTCAGCCGCCCACCCGGAGGCGTCGCCCGCCTTGCGCCGCGGATTGCGCCGGCCATCGCCGGCGCTGCCGATGGAGCCCATTTTCCAGGTCGGGCGATGGCCGGTGATGTCGTCCTTCTGATATTTCGCGATCGCGTCGTCGCTCATGCCGGCGAAAAAATTGTAGGAGTTATTGTACTCGCGCACGTGCTCCAGGCAGAATTGCCAATATTCGCTGGCGCGCAACCGGCCCTTCGGCGCGCGGTGGGTCGCCGGTGCGGCGCAGCGCGGCCATTGGCATCCCGGTAGATCGGCGCGTGGCCGGCGGTCGAGGTCGGGCTTGACGCGGATACGATCAAAGAGTGGCGAGTCGTTACTCATCTTCACGGAGTATGCGGTTGCGTCGATGGCACCTTCAAGACTTGACAGGCGGCAAAACGGCGCGTTTGACCCATTGCCCTTGTAATTTTGCCCGCGAGCATGATCTTTTCTGAAAACCGGCTTAATCCTCGATCAAGTCCGGGGGCAGGCCTTTACCGGAATCATGCTTGAAGCTCTGGAAGGTAAGGCGGCTGAAGGTATGCCGACTCGCGATCTCATCACGGAAAAGTTGTGCAAGGCCTTCGCGCCCGACAGCCTGACATTGGAGGACGAATCCCACCGCCACGAAGGCCATGCCGGACACCGGCCGGGCGGAGAAACTCATTTCCGGCTGCATATCGTGTCGGAAGCCTTCCGCGGAAAGAGCCGGCTCGATCGCCACCGCATGATCAATGCCGCGCTCGCGGGTGAACTTGCCGGCGGCGTCCACGCGCTCGCCATCCATGCAGCGGCGCCTGGGGAAGGAAAGTAGCCGGGATTGAGCGCAACAAAATCCGGAAGCGGCAGTTTTGCTGACGCTCAATCCGGCAGCTGAACGGCCGGAGCCGCGGCGAGCAAATCTCTCAAATCCAGGTGACGCGTGTACATCGAGAGCTCGCCCTCGGGCGTGCGCGGCCATTGATCGCGCGGCCGGTCCCAATAAAGTTCGACACCGTTCTCGTCGGGGTCGCGCAGATAGAGCGCCTCGCTGACGCCGTGGTCGGAGGCGCCGTCGAGTGGAATTTTCGCCTCGACCAGCCGGCGCAACGCATCGGCCAGCGCCGGGCGTGTCGGATAGAGGATCGCCAGGTGATAAAGGCCGGTGGTGCCCGGCGGCGCCGGCGGACCACCGCGGCTCTCCCAGGTGTTCAGTCCGATGTGATGATGGTAGCCGCCGGCCGAAATGAATGCCGCCTGTTGTCCAAACCGCTGTGTCAGCTCAAAGCCGAGCACGCCGCGATAGAACGCCAGCGACCGATCGAGATCGGCAACCTTCAAATGCACGTGCCCGACGCGGACGCCCGCATCGATGGGCGCCGCAACCGTCCCGCGCTCCGCGGCAATTTTTGTCTGTACGGTCATCGCCCCTGCTCCAAGCTCATATTCTTTGTTAGATGCGGTTGCGGTCGGCTTCCCGCAAGATGCTCGGAGCTGCAGTCTAGCTCGCCTTTGCCGTCGGCACCTTGCGCACCAGCGGCGTGACCCGCAAAGCCGTGATGCGGTTGCGGCTCTTGCGCAGGACCTGGAAACGGAAACCGTGGAAGGTGAAGCTTTGTCCCGGCTCCGGGATCGAGCGCGATTCGTGGATCACCACGCCGGCGATCGTCGTCGCCTCGTCGTCGGGAATGCTCCAGTCCATCGCCCGGTTGAGATCGCGCACCGGCACTGCGCCGTCGACGTTGACTGAGCCGTCCGGCAGCATGCGCACACCGGGAACCGCAATGTCGTGCTCGTCGCTGATGTCGCCGACGATCTCCTCGACGATATCTTCCAATGTCACCAACCCTTCCATCTCGCCGTATTCATCGATCACGAGCGCGAACGGCGTCTTGCGGTGGCGGAAGGCTTTGAGCTGTTCGTAGAGCGGCGTGGTGTCCGGCACGAACCACGCCGGCCTTATCAGCGCCGGAATATCGACCGTACCGGCGTCGCCGCCGGTCGCATGCAAGGCGCGCAAAACCTCCTTGGCGTGCAGCACGCCGATAATGTTGTCCGGCGAACCGCGCCACAGCGGCAACCGCGTCACCGCGGCGGCAAGGACGGCATCGACGATTTCGCGCGGCGTCTGGTCGGCATCGAGCATGATCATCTTGGTGCGATGGATCATCACGTCCGAGACGGTGAGCTCGCGCAAGTCGAGCAAGCCGCCCATCATGTCGCGGTCGAGCTTTTCCACGACGCCGGCGTGGTGCATGAGATCGACGGTGCCGCGCAATTCCTCGCGCGGCGTAAGGATGGATTGAATCTTGCCGACCGGCATGCCGAGGCCGTGGAGAATAAGACGCACCAGCCATTCGACCACACGCAGGATCGGCGAGAACCAGCGCACGACCCGATCGACCGGCTGGGCAACGACGAGGGCGATGCGATCGGGCATGTTGAAGGCCGCGGTTTTCGGCAGCACTTCGGCGATCACGAAGATCAGCGCGGTCATCACGAACGTGGCGTAGATCACCCCGGCATGGCCGAAGAAGGTGAGCAGGAGGCCGGTCGCAATCGTGGAAGCGGCGATGTTGGTCACGTTGTTGGCGAACAAGATGGCGCCGAGGAGCCGCTCGCGCCTCGCCAACAGCCGATTGACGATCGTTGCGTCGCGGTTGCCCTGCTTCTCGAGCCGCATCATGGCGGCGCGCGAGGAGGCGGTCAGCGCCGTCTCGGCGCCGGAAAAGAACGCCGATACCAGGAGACAGATCACAACCGCGACGACGGTCAACCAATCGTAAATAGTCATTGCTCCGCAAGCTTCTCGCTGAGGAACGCATACACCTCGCGTCGATCGACGCCGGTTTCGACGAAGGCCGCGCCGATCCCGCGCACCAGAATAAATGTAAGCATGCCGCGCTTCACTTTCTTGTCCTGCGCGATCAAATCCATCAACCGCTCGACGCCGGGCAATCCGCCCGGGATGTCCTTGGGCCGGGTCGGTAAGCCGACCTCCGCGAAATGGCGGATCGCCCGCTCGGCTTCGGCGTGTGGAATAAGTCCCTTGTGCGCCGAAAAGGCGAATGCCAGCGACGTGCCGGCCGCAACCGCCTCGCCGTGCAGCAGACGATCGGAAAACCCGCACGCCGCCTCCAGCGCATGACCGAAGGTATGGCCGAGATTGAGCAATGCCCGCTCGCCGACCTCGCGCTCGTCGCGCGCCACGATCGCGGCCTTGCCGCGGCAGCTGACGGCGATCGCGTGCTCGCGCGCAGAACTTCCGCCGCCGCCAGCGAAGACATCGCGCCAGTTCGCCTCGAGCCACGAGAAGAAGCCGGCGTCGCCGAGCAAGCCATACTTAGCGACCTCGGCATAACCGGCGCGGAACTCGCGGGCCGGCAACGTGTCGAGCGCGGCGGTATCGGCGAGCACCAGGATCGGCTGATGAAAGGCGCCGATCAGGTTCTTGCCGTGAGCAGAATTGATCGCGGTCTTGCCGCCGACCGAAGAATCGACTTGCGCCAACAGCGTGGTCGGGACCTGCACGTAATCGAGGCCGCGACGCACCGCCGACGCCGCGAAGCCGGCGAGATCGCCGATGACGCCGCCGCCGAGCGCGACAACAAGATCGCCGCGCTCGATCCGCGCCGCGATGATCGCCTCGCTGACCTGCTCGAACATGCGAAAACTCTTCGAGCCTTCGCCGACCGGTACGACGATACGGTTCGTCGCCACGCCGGCATCGGCCAAAGCCGCTTCGACCGCCGCAAGATAATGACGCGCGACATTTTCGTCGGTGACGATGGCGGCCTTGGTGCCCGGGCGCAAAGCTTCGACGCGCGCGCCGAGCGAGCCGATCAGGCCGCGCCCGATCACGATGTCATAGCTGCGTGCGCCGAGCGCCACCCTGACAATTGCCGGATCGATGCGTAGCGGTGCCGTCATGCGCCGGCCTTTCCCGGCTGCGATGCAGTTTTCATGAACGGAACGAGTGCCGACATGAGTTCGGCAACAATGGCGTCATGCGCCACTTCCCGCGACTGCACGGTGAGATCCGCCTGCGCATAGGTCGGCTCGCGCTCGATCAACAACTGGCGCAGCGTCTCGGCCGGATCGACGGTCTGCAACAGCGGCCGTTCGTTCCTTCGCTTGCTGATCCGCCGCACCAGAACGTCATATTCGGCCTGCAGCCAGATCGAAATGCCTTTCACCTTGATGAGCGCCCGCGTATCCGCGTTCATGAACGCGCCGCCGCCGGTTGCCAGCACCTGGGGACCGCCCTCCAGCAAGCGGGCGATCACGCGGGCCTCGCCGCTGCGGAAATACGCCTCGCCGTGACGGGCGAAAATGTCCACAATGCTCATTCCAGCCGCCATTTCGATCTCGGCATCGGCGTCGACGAAGGGGATGGCAAGGCGTGCGGCGAGCCGGCGCCCGACCGACGACTTGCCGACGCCCATCATGCCGATGAGCACGATCGAGCGGCGCGCCAGAAGGGGCAGGATCGCGGCCGCTGAAGCCGTAGCGTTTTGGTCATTTTGTATTGCAATATCAGTCATTTTATCATACGTCCGCAATGAATCGCTGGGGCCGCTCGCGGCGCCTCTATGCCTCCGGCTAAAACGCCTGGTTGGCCGGCTGGACGACTTGCCAGGCCGAACCGAACCTGATCGTACTCGGTCCTGTTCGCCGGCACCAATGAGATCAGCGCGGGCGCCTGACGATGCCCAGCCTTCTTCGTTTCCTCACCGTCGTCGCTTTCCTGGGTGCCGTCATCTATGGCGGTCTCTATTCGCTCGCGCATTTGGTGCAACCGAAGCCGCGCGAGATCACCGTCTCGATCCCGCCCGACAAGTTCTTCAAGAACCGCTGAGGGCTCGGGCCGGATGGGTCGCAAAGTGGCGCGGGAAACGGCTCGTGGAACGGCTCGCACGGCGAAACATTCCGACGAGCGGCTGGTCGCGCTTTTTCTCGACATGCTGGCGGCCGAGCGCGGCGCGGAGAAGAACACGCTCGCCGCCTATGGCCGCGACCTTGCCGATTTCACCGCTTTCCTCTCGGACGCCGGACGATCCATTGCGGAGGCGGCGACGGACGATGTACGCGCATATCTCAGCGCACTGGCGCGACGCGGGATGCGGCCGGCGACCGTAGCCCGACGCCTCTCGACAATCCGCCAGCTCTATCGTTTTCTCTACGCGGAAGGGCGGCGCAAGGATGATCCGGCCGCGGTACTTGAAGGTCCGAAGCGTGCGCGCGCGTTGCCAAAAACGCTCACGCTTGCGGAAGTCGATCGTCTGCTGGGCGTGGCCGGCAGGTCCGATCCGGAAGCGCCGCCGTCGGTGCGGCTGCGCGCTTCGCGCCTCGCTTGTCTTGTCGAACTTCTCTATGCGACCGGCCTTCGCGTTTCAGAGCTCGTGGCGCTGCCGGTATCCGCGGCCAGCCGCGATACCCGGGTCATCGTCGTGCGCGGCAAAGGCAACAAGGAGCGCCTCGTACCGCTCAATGATGCAGCCAAGCGCGCGATGACGGAATACCTGGCGCTGCTCGCGCAGTCCGGCGGCGGCATCCCCCGTCCTACCCTCCCCGGCACGCGGGGCAAGGAAGGCGGGAGGTGGCTGTTCCCGTCCTTCGGCGACAGCGGCCATCTCACCCGTCAGCATTTTGCCCGCGAGCTCAAGGCGCTGGCCGCCGCCGCCGGCTTGCGCCCCGCGCAGTTAAGTCCGCACGTGCTGCGCCACGCTTTCGCGAGCCATCTTCTCCATAATGGCGCGGACCTGCGCGTGGTGCAGACCCTGCTGGGCCACGCCGACATTTCGACGACGCAGATCTATACCCACGTCCTGGAGGAGCGGCTCAAAAGCCTTGTCCGCGATTTGCATCCGTTAACGGACGTCAATACTTGATTGATACCTATGACGGACTATTTCGCGTCGCTCGCCGCCATGCTCCGCGACGCGCTGTGGTGATGAAAGTCGGTGTGGCGTAATGCGCTCTTATCTCGATTTTGAAAAACCGGTGGCCGAGCTCGAGGCCAAGATTGAAGAAATGCGCGCGCTGCAGACCGGCGGCGAATCCGTCGCCATCGGCGACGAGATCAACCGCTTCGAGGTCAAGGCGGATCAGGCGCTCAAGGAACTCTATGGCGCGTTGACGCCCTGGCAAAAGACGCAAGTTGCACGCCATCCGCAGCGGCCGCATTGCCTCGACTACGTTGCTCAGCTCATCGCCGATTTCGTTCCGCTGGCCGGCGATCGCACTTTCGGCGAGGACGCGGCTATTGTCGGCGGGTTCGGCCGCTTTCGCGGCGAGAGCGTGTGCGTCATCGGCCAGGAAAAAGGCTCCGACACTGAAAGTCGTCTCAAGCACAATTTCGGCATGGCCCGGCCGGAGGGCTACCGCAAAGCGGCGCGGCTCATGGACATGGCCGATCACTTTGATATTCCGGTGATCGCGCTGGTCGACACCGCGGGCGCCTATCCGGGCATCGGCGCGGAGGAACGCGGCCAGGCCGAGGCCATCGCGCGCTCGACGGAAGCGTGCCTGCGTATTGGCGTGCCCAACGTGGCGGCCATCATTGGTGAGGGCGGTTCGGGCGGGGCCATCGCGGTCGCGACCGCCAACCGTGTGATCATGCTGGAACACGCCGTCTACAGCGTGATCTCGCCCGAAGGCGCAGCCTCGATCCTGTGGCGCGATACCACCAAAGCGCAGGAGGCCGCCTCAAGTATGAAGATCACCGCGCTCGACCTCGTCCGCTTCGGCGTCGTCGACACCGTCGTGCCTGAACCAACCGGCGGCGCCCATCGCGATCCCGCCGCGGCGATCGCCGCAACCGGAGAAGCGATCGCCGCCGCGTTGGCTGAACTCAAGGGTCTCGACCCGGCAACCATCGTGCGCTTGCGGCGCGAGAAATTCATGGCGATTGGACGGACCCTCGCCTGAAAGGCTCGCGAGTCTCACACCACACCCGGACACCCGGAGTCGCCACAATCATGCCGTGATTGGTCCCGGTCCCGGGGCTATTACGGCGAGCAGGCCCCCTTGCGGCGACGCCTGCCGCTAAAGCATTGGTTTTGAGTGCCAAATTTGCCGAAAAATTTACCATTCATTGACGCCAGCTATGGTCCACCTTGGCCCTCACGACTCCGTTGGCTTGCGAAAGCCACCTTGTAGGGATAACGATTGGTAACTGATGGTTTCGGGGACCATCCACCCGTCGGGGAGTATTGCATTGATCCGCGCCAAGCTGCTCCGCGCGCTGATGGTATCGGCGGTTCTCGCCGGTTCGTTGGCGCTTGCCGGCTGCTACGGCGAAGACGGCTATCAATTGCCGACCAAGGCGATGAAGGAACTGTCGCCGCAGATGCTGGCGGCACTCGATCAGAAGAACATGCCGAAGGATTCTTCGATCCTGGTGCGTATCTTCAAGGAAGAATCGGAACTCGAAGTCTGGAAGCAGGACACGACCGGCCATTTCCAGATCCTCAAGGTGTATCCGATCTGCCGCTGGTCGGGCGATCTCGGGCCGAAGGTTACTGAAGGCGACCGCCAGGCGCCCGAAGGCTTCTATACGATCACGCCGGCCCTGATGAATCCGAACTCCAACTACTACCTCGCGATCAACACCGGATTTCCCAACGCCTTCGACAAGGCCAATGACCGCCATGGCGCGTTCCTCATGATCCACGGCGACTGCTCGTCGCGTGGCTGTTACGCCATGACGGACGAGCAGATCGGCGAGATCTATTCGCTCGCGCGCGAATCCTTCCTGGGCGGCCAACAGTCATTTCAGATCCAAGCCTATCCGTTCCGCATGACGCCGGCGAATTTGGCGCGGCATCGCACCAATCCGAACATGGCCTTCTGGAAGATGATCAAGGAAGGGAACGATCATTTCGAGGCGACGCATCTCGAGCCCAAAGTCGAGGTGTGCAACCGGCACTATGTGTTCGACGCACAGCAGCCGCCGAATTCCTCAAGGCCCATCGTGTTCAGTCCGACCGGCCGCTGCCCTGCCTACGTGGTAGCTCCGGAGATCGCCGGCCCGGCCGTGGAAAAAGAGCACGCCGACGAACTTCAATACGCCCAGTTGGTCAAAGCCAACGTGTGGGTCGCGCCGATCAGAACCGGCCTCGACGGCGGCATGAACCGAGTCTTCCTGGCGCAGGTGGGTGGATCCATACCCCCGGCGAGAGTGCCGGCGCCGGGAGCGTTGCCGCCGCAGCCCGGACCTGTCGTGGCGGCCGACAATGGCGCCGCGCAGCCGACGCTGGCGAGTAAGATTTTCGGCGGCTTCTTCGGTTCCAAGCAGGCGCAAGTTGCCGCGACCGAGACAACGACCTTGGAGCGCGGGTCCGAGCCGTCGGCCACCGGCACGGCAGCGGCACCGAAAGCGAAGTCGCATGCCGAGCCGGCCGCCGTCGCCGAAGCAAAGCCGAGACCCGCCGAGCCGCGCAAGCTCGAAGCTCATAAGAGCGAGCCGCAGCAAGCGGCCGCCGCGAAGCCGAAGCCCGCTCCGCAGCAGGAGGCCAATGCGGCCTCACCGCCGGCGAGCACCGGCACGATGAACGGCGCGCAACCGGTCGTGCCGACCGGCAACTTCGACAGCCGCTGGGGCGGATTGCAGTAGCCGGGAATCCGGCATCGGCAGTCGGGCACCAGAAACCTGGTACCGCTTCCCGATACCTGATTGCCGACAACTGATCGCTGTCAGGCGTATCGCCCGTGGCAGTGCTTGAATTTCTTGCCTGAGCCGCACGGACACGGTTCGTTGCGTCCGACTTTGCCCCAGCTCGTAGGATCTTGCGGATTGCGCTCCGCCGCCGGCGTGGCGTGCGCCGCCACTGCCGCCGCACCGCCTGCCGCTCCACCGATACCGTGACGCGCCAGCGTCTCGGCGCCGGCCATCGCCAGCGCCATCTCGTCCTCGCCCGTGGTCGGATCGATCTTGTGCGCTTCCATGGCCGGCAATTGCGCCGGCAGCTGCTCCGGCGGCTGCGCCATGATCTCGACGCGCATAAGCTGCGCCGTCACCGCCTCGCGCAGGCTCTGGCTCATCGTCTCGAACAGCGCGAACGCTTCGGACTTGTACTCGTTCAGCGGATCGCGCTGGCCATAACCGCGCAGCCCGACGACCTGGCGCAGATGGTCGAGCATGACCAGATGCTCGCGCCACAGATGGTCGAGCGACTGCAGCAGGATCGACTTCTCGATGTACCGGATGACGTCGGAACCCCACTGCGCGACCTTGGCCGCCATGTGCTCGTCGGCGCGGCGCTCGACGCGGGTGAAAATCTCTTCGTCGGCAATGCCCTCCTCTTTCGCCCATTCGACGGCCGGCAGATTGAGGCCGAGCACCCGGTTGAGCTCTTCCTTGAGCCCCGCGGTGTCCCACTGCTCCGGATAGGCGTTCTCCGGCACGTGCTTGGCGACGATATCGTCGATCACGTTGTGGCGCATGTCGGCGACGACCTCGGCCACGGCATTGTCCTGCATCCACTCGACGCGTTGATCGAAGATGACCTTGCGCTGATCGTTCATCACGTTGTCGAACTTGAGGATGTTCTTGCGGATGTCGAAGTTGCGCGCCTCGACCTTCTGCTGGGCCTTCTCCAGGGCTTTGTTGATCCACGGATGGATGATCGCTTCGTTTTCCTTCAGTCCCAGCTTGGTCAGCATGCCGTCGAGCTTGTCGGTGCCGAAGATGCGCATCAGGTCGTCTTCGAGCGAAAGGAAGAACTTGGAGTGACCGGGATCGCCCTGGCGTCCGGAACGGCCGCGCAACTGGTTGTCGATGCGGCGGCTCTCATGCCGTTCGGTGCCGAGAACGTAGAGGCCGCCGGCGGCGAGCACTTTTTCCTTCAAGCGCGCGACTTGTGCGCGAATTTCCGCGGCCTGCGGTGACTTGTCACGCGCCTGCCAATCATCAACGTCGGCTAATTCCTGACGGATGCGCATGTCGGCGTTGCCGCCGAGCTGAATGTCGGTGCCGCGGCCGGCCATATTCGTGGCGATGGTGATGGCGCCCGGCACGCCCGCCTGGGAGACGATATAAGCCTCCTGCTCGTGATAGCGCGCGTTGAGAATGGCGAACACCTTGACCTTGGTGGCGCCTTCGTCTCCGGAATAGAGCGCGGCAAATGCGTTGGGGTCGGAAAAGTCGTGCTGTTCCCAGCCCTGCTTGCGCAGCATCTCGGCGAGCTGTTCGGATTTCTCGATCGAGGTCGTGCCGACCAGAACCGGCTGGCCGCGCTGCTTGCAATCTTCAATCAGCGAGATGACCGCGCGGTATTTCTCCGCCGTCGTGCGATAGACCTCGTCGTCGTCGTCGAGCCGCACCATCGGCATGTTGGTCGGAATTTCCAGCACTTCGAGGTTGTAGATATCCTGGAACTCGTCGGCTTCGGTCGAAGCCGAGCCGGTCATGCCGGCGAGCTTTTCGTACATCCGGAAATAATTCTGGAACGTGATCGAGGCCAGCGTCTGGTTCTCCGGCTGGATCGGCTGCCGCTCCTTGGCCTCGAGCGACTGATGCAGGCCCTCCGAATAGCGCCGGCCGGGCATCATGCGGCCGGTGAACTCGTCGATGATGATGACCTCGCCGTTGCGGACGATGTAGTCCTTGTCGCGCTGGAACAGTTTGTGTGCGCGCAACGCCTGATTGACGTGATGCACGACCGAGACGTTTTCGACGTCGTACAGTGAATCGGACTTGAGCAGGCCGGCATCCTTCAACCCCTGCTCCAGTCGTTCCATGCCGATCTCGGTCAGCGTAACGGTACGCTGCTTTTCGTCGACGTCGTAATCGGTCTTGTCGAGAGTCGGGATGAAGGTGTCGATGGTGTTGTAAAAGTCGGAGCGGTCGTCGAGCGGGCCGGAAATGATGAGCGGCGTGCGCGCCTCGTCGATCAGGATCGAGTCGACCTCGTCGACGATGGCGTAGACGTGTCCGCGCTGCACCATGTCCTCGAGCCGGTACTTCATGTTGTCGCGCAGATAATCGAAGCCGAGCTCGTTGTTGGTGCCGTAGGTCACGTCGCAGTCGTACTGCTTCTTGCGTTCGGGGTCGTCGAGGCCGTGGACGATGACGCCGACCGTCAGACCGAGAAATTTGTAGATCTGCCCCATCCATTCGGCGTCGCGCTTGGCGAGGTAGTCGTTGACGGTGACGACATGAACGCCGCGGCCGGCGAGCGCGTTGAGGTAGACGGGAAGGGTGGCGACCAGCGTCTTGCCTTCGCCGGTCTTCATTTCCGAGATCTTGCCTTCGTGCAGCACCATGCCGCCGATGAGCTGAACGTCGAAGTGGCGCTGGCCGAGCGCACGCTTGCCGGCCTCGCGGACAGTAGCGAAGGCCGGTACCAGGATGTCGTCGAGCGTCTTGCCGTCCGCAAGTTGCTTACGGAATTCGTCGGTGCGCGCCCGCAACGCCTCGTCGGAGAGCTGCGCGAGCTCCGGCTCCAGCGCATTGACCTCGTCGACGCGCGGCCGATAGGCGCGGATGCGCCGGTCGTTGGACGAGCCGAACAGCTTGCGGGCGACAGCGCCGATCATCGCGGGTTTATCCTTCCGGTCCCGGTCGCGCCTGAACGTTTCGCTCGCGCACGAACTTTTCCCAAAGCCGGGCGTCTATTTTTCGGGATCATGCTTCGCGGTTCCTCGCCATCGGCGCTTGTCCAACCGGCGGAAATTGCAGGGCTATTCGGGCTTCTGCAAGGCAATAGCGGGCGCCTGGATTATGATCGAGACATAGGAGGGGGTGGTTTTGTTGTCAATGCGAGCGGTCTCTTCACGCGGTCGTTAAGCTGTCGCCTCATTCAGCCATTGCCAAGCGAAGGCGATTCGGCGAGTGTCCGCGCCAGCAAAGCCCCGCCTGAACAAGGCGATTTGCCCACTAGCCCAGAGGATTGCGTTCCATGGCCTTCCCTCGCCTATCCGTTTGCCGCGCGCTCGGCGTGCTTGCTTGTGTTGCATTCCTGTCCGCGCCGATCGGCGCTGCCCGGGCGGAGGACGGCGACGCGGTGGTCGCCCGCGCCAACGGCGTCGATATCCACGAGAGCGACCTCAAGTTCGCCGAGGAGGAGATCGGCGGCAACATGCCGACCATACCTCCCGAACAGAAGCGCGATTACCTCGTCAACTATCTCGTCGACATGATCGTACTGTCGCAGGCCGCCGAGCAGCAGAAGCTCGGCGATCGGCCCGACGTCAAGCACCGGCTCGCTTTCGACCACAACAGGTTGTTGATGGAATCGCTGCTGCAGGACGCCGGCAAATCCGCCCTGTCGGATGCCGCCGAGCACCAAGTCTATGACGAAGCCATCAAGCAGGTTAAGACCGAGGAGGAAGTGCACGCCCGCCATATCCTTGTCCCCACCGAGGACGAAGCCAAAGCGATCCTTGTCCAACTGAAGGGCGGCGCGGATTTCGCTACGCTGGCAAAGGAAAAGTCGAAGGACCCCGGCGCGGCCGAAGGTGGCGACCTCGGCTATTTCACGAAAGACCAGATGGTGCCCGAATTCGCCGACGTCGCATTCAAGCTCGACAAGGGGCAGCTTTCCGATCCAGTGAAGACCCAGTTCGGCTGGCACATCATCAAGGTGGAGGACAAGCGCACCAAACCGACGCCGACCTTCGACCAGGTCAAGCCGCAGATCGAGAATTACGTCGCGCATCGCGCGCAAGCGCAGCTCGTCGAAAACTTGCGTAAATCCGCCACCATCGAGCGTCTGGACAAGCCGGCGGCGCCGGACGCCTCGCTCAATCCCGCCGCGCCGGCGAAGAAGTAGTCAAGTTAACGCCGGCACTATACTTTGCCGTCATCCTGAGGTGGCCGCCGGAGGCGGCCCTCGAAGGATGCGAGCCCGGTCCGTCGCCCTTCGAGGCTCGCGGAGCTTGTCATCGGGCCGGCTACTTCGGGCCGGACCCGTTGGCTCGCAACTCAGGGTGACGGATCACCTGTTGCCTTCCAATTCGTGGCTCGCGCCGCGGCATGATTCAACAATGTCCACCACCATCTCACCCCTCGCCCCGGAATCCTTCCCCGAAATGCCGCCGGTGGCCGGCGTGCGGCTGGCGACCGCGGCGGCCGGAATCCGTTACCCCGGACGCACCGACGTCCTGCTCGCGTTGTTTGACCCCGGCACCACCGTGTCAGGAGTCTTCACGCGCTCGAAATGCCCATCGGCGGCCGTCGACTGGTGCCGCGACCGGATCAAAACCGGCAGCGCAAGCGCGCTCGTCGTCAATTCCGGTAATGCCAACGCATTCACCGGCAAATCCGGCGCGGCGGCGACCAAGCTGACGGCCGACATCGCCGCCAAGGCCGCGAATTGCACGCCGGGCGCCGTGTTCCTCGCTTCGACCGGCGTTATCGGCGAACCGCTCGATGCGACGAAGTTCGGCGGTGTCATGGATCGCTTGGTCGCCGACGCCATACCCGGCGGCTGGCATGACGCGGCCAGGGCGATCATGACCACCGACACATTTCCGAAAGGCGCCGCCGCCATCGTGCGCATGGGCCCGAGCGCGGTCACCATCTGCGGCATCGCCAAGGGCGCCGGCATGATCGCGCCCGACATGGCGACGATGCTGTCCTTCGTCTTCACCGACGCGCCGATCGCGCCCGTGGTTCTGAGAAACCTGCTGCGGCAGGGTGTCGAAGACACTTTCAACGCGGTGACCATCGACGGCGACACCTCGACGTCGGATACGCTCCTCGCCTTCGCGACCGGCGCCGCCGAAACCCGGGGCGTACCGAAGGTCACGCGTCTTTCCGATCCGCGGCTCGCGGCATTCCGCAAGGGCTTCAATGCCGTCCTCGCCGATCTCGCCGAACAGGTGGCGCGTGACGGCGAAGGCGCGCGCAAGCTGGTCGAGATCGTGGTCGAGGGAGCGGTGTCGAAAAAATCGGCGCGCCGCATCGCGCTGTCGATCGCCAATTCGCCACTGGTCAAAACCGCGATCGCCGGCGAGGACGCCAACTGGGGCCGCGTGGTCATGGCCGTGGGCAAAGCCGGCGAACCGGCAAACCGCGACCGCCTGGCGATCTGGTTCGGCGGTATCCGCGTCGCGCACAAAGGCGCGCGCGATCCAGCCTATGACGAAGCAGCAGTCTCTGCGGCGATGAAGAAGCCCGAGATCACGCTGAAAGTCGCGCTCGGCCTGGGCAAGGGCCGCGACCGCGTGCTCACCTGCGACCTCACCAAAGAGTACGTCGCCATCAACGGCGATTACCGCTCTTGACGGCACCTTAACCATCGCGGTGAAAGCCCAAGGAGTGCCGACGCCTTTGAAACGTCTTTTACCATACGCTCCTTACATTGAGGCCGGCCGTGAGCGTTAACCTCGTCCTTGTTGCCGCCTGCGCTCTCATCGACGCCGACGGGCGCGTGCTGCTCGCACAACGCCCGGAAGGCAAATCGATGGCCGGACTTTGGGAATTCCCCGGCGGCAAGATCGAGTTCGGTGAACGGCCTGAGCTAAGCCTGATCCGCGAACTCAAGGAGGAACTGGGTATCGTCGTCAAGGAGGAGTGTCTCGCGCCACTAACGTTTGCGAGTCACCTCTATCCCGACTTCCACCTGCTCATGCCGCTTTATGTCTGCCGGCGCTGGGAAGGGATCGTGGAAGCGCGGGAGGCGCAGAAACTGAAATGGGTGCGGCCGCACGATCTGCGCAATTATCCGATGCCCCCTGCCGACGAACCGTTGATTCCGCACCTCACGACGCTGCTGTGAACTGAACAAGAGGCCGAATGCCATGTTCAAGATTTCGACCCCCGCGATCCGTGCATTGCTCGGCCGCATTCTGCGCAACGAGTGCGGCAGTACGGCGATCGAATATGCGCTGATTGCTTCCGGCGTCTCGATCGCGATCGTAGGGACGGTCGCTACGCTCGGCACGACCATCAAGGGCTTCTACAGCAGCGTCGCCACGGCGCTGAAATAATACCGCTTGGGCGCGGAAGGAGCGTAACGCGGTTGGGAATCGCTGCACTGTCCGCCACGCATTGCGCGTTGTTCCTGCGGGCTAGGCACGCCCCGCCTTCTCCCCCGTCGATATTTCGCGGGTGCCCAGCGCGTCGGCGAGCCGCGTCTTTGCCGAGCCGGGCCGCAATGGCTGCTGCTGGCCCGGATGCGGCGCCCAGCCCGACAGCCATAAAACCTCGAACGTTGCGCGTATCCGCCCGTCGTTGTCGGAAAAACGCCGGGCATAAATTTCCGCCATCCGCATCAACGTCGTGCGCTTGAGCGGCGCGCGGCGGCGATCGACGAGGGCGTTGGTCGCACCCATGCGCCGCAGATCGTGCATCAACGCAAAAGCGGAATCGTAGCGCACCGAAACGCGGTCGGCGTCGGCGACCGGGAGCGCGAAGCCCGCACGCTGCAACAGCCCGCCGAGGTCGCGTAGGTCGGCGAACGGCGCGACGCGCGGCGAAGCTCCGCCCTCGACGTCGCTTTCGGCCTCGGCGAAGGATTGTCGCAACTCGGTCAGCGTCTCGCCGCCGATCAGCGCGGCGAGGAACAACCCGTCCGGCTTCAGCGCGTGGCGAATTTGCACGAGCACGCCCGGCAGATCGTTGACGAATTGCAACGCCAGCGCCGAAACGACCAGATCGAACGCGGCGTCGCAAAACGGCAGCGCCTCTTCGTCGGCGACGACAGATTTCGAAGCAAGGGCTCCGCCGCTCGCCGGTATTGCATCGGCCGCCACGACCGTGCCGACTGAGCCGAGACGAGAAAGCGCAGCGCGCACCGCTTCGCCCGGCGTGCCGAGATCGAGCGCAAGCTCGAAGCGCCGCAGCACCGCGGCAAGCCGGTCGGCGAGATCGTCGGCGACGCGATCGAGCAGAAACGTCGCCGGCCCCATCGAAGCCGCGCGCCCGCGCCGGGCGCGGATGAGCGCACGATCGAAAATCAGCGGGCTTGGCGCTGCCGGGCTTTCAGCCATAACTCAATCGTCTCATCGCGCGATTGTCTGACGACGCGATTGTCTCATGACGCCATTGTTTCATGGACCAAGCCGGGTGTCGCGGGGCGGTGACAATCCCGGTGCGGAACGGTAGCGTGATGCTATGGGGGAACCTGCAATCATTGCTGCTGTTGCGCGCCCCAAACGGGCGATCGGCGTTGCGCGCGCAATGCTGCGCCTGGCGCTCGATCTTGCCTTGCCGCGGCTGTGGCCGCCTGCCGCGAGCCGGTCGAGGGGCAAGGGCTTTGTCCGGCATGCTGGTCGAAGCTGTCCTTCATCACGCGGCCCTATTGCGAGCGGCTCGGCATTCCTTTCGTCTACGACCCGGGGCCGGGCATCCTGTCGATGGAGGCGATCGCCGACCCGCCGGCCTATCGCCGCGCCCGCGCCGCGGTACGCTTCGACGAAATTTCGCGTGCTCTGGTTCACGCTCTTAAATATGGCGACCGGCTCGACCTCGCGCCGATGATGGGGCGCTGGCTCGGCCACGCCGGCCGCGAGCTGTTGGCGGAGGCCGACGCTCTGGTTCCGGTGCCCTTGCATTGGCGCCGGCGATGGGCGCGGCGCTTCAACCAATCGGCCATGCTGGCGGCCGCGGTCTCCGCCGAAAGCGGCGTACCGGTGGACGCCGACGCGCTTAGGCGCATGAAGGCCACCGCCCAGCAGGTGGGACTGTCGCGATCCGAGCGCGCCGCCAATGTCCAGGGCGCGTTCCGCGTGCCGCCGGAAGGCAAGACCGCCGTCGTCGGCCGCCGGCTCATTCTGGTCGATGACGTGCTGACGTCCGGCGCCACGGTCGAAGGTTGTGCGCGGGCGCTGCTGCGCGCCGGCGCCGCCAATGTGGACGTTCTGGTCTTCGCCAGGGTTGCCGACCCGGCGCGAACGTCCATATAAAGGTTTGATACAAATAGCGATCTGCCAGAGTTAACGCCGCTTTATGACTTCGGTTGAAATCTACACCAGGCAATACTGCTCCTATTGCCACTTCGCGAAGGAACTGCTTTCGCGCAAGGGCGTCAGCTTCCGTGAGATCGACGTCACGGAAAACCAGGAAATGCGCCAAGAGATGGCCGAGCGTACCCACGGACGCACCACGCTGCCGCAGATTTTTATCGGTGCGACCCATATCGGCGGCTGCGACGAGCTCTATGCGCTCGAGGACGCCGGCAATCTCGATCCCTTGCTTGGGCTGGGCGAAGGCCGGCCGGCATGAGCACGGCGCCGAATTCGGCCTTCAAGGTCGGCCTCGTTCAAATGCGCTCGGGTGTCGATCCGCAGACCAATCTCGCCACGGCGCTCGCGGCGGTCGAAGAAGCGGCCCGCGCCGGCGCGGCCTATGTGCTCACGCCGGAAATGACCAACATCATGGAGACCAAACGCGATCGTCTGTTTGCGGCCATCGCGGATGAAGAGCGCGATCCGACCTTGACCGCCATGCGCGAGACCGCGCGCAAGCTTTCGATCTACATCCATCTCGGCTCGCTGGCGGTGAAGGCCTCGCCCGAAAAGGCGGCCAACCGCTCGTTCCTGATCGACCGCCGCGGCGACGTAGTCGCGCGCTACGACAAGATTCACATGTTCGACGTCGATCTGGCGAACGGTGAGAGCTACCGCGAATCGCGCAACTACCGCGCCGGCGAACTGGCCGTGGTCGCCGACCTGCCCTGGGGCCGGCTCGGCGTGACCGTTTGCTACGACCTGCGCTTCCCGGCGCTTTATCGCGCGCTCGCCGAGGCCGGAGCGTCGTTCCTTTCCATCCCCGCCGCCTTCACCAGACAAACCGGCGAGACGCACTGGCACGTGCTGTTGCGCGCGCGCGCGATCGAGAACGGATGTTTCGTGTTCGCGGCAGCGCAAGGTGGCAGGCACGAAAACGGCCGCGAGACCTTCGGTCATTCGCTCGTCGTCGATCCATGGGGCAAAATCCTCGCCGAAGGTGGCACGGAGCCGGGCGTGATCCTGGCCGACGTCGATCCCGCGCAAGTCGCCGCCGCGCGTTCGCGGATACCGTCGCTCGTTCATGGCCGGCGCTTCGAACTCATCGAGCCGATGGCGGAGCCGACGCATCTGCGCGCGGTGCGGGGGCCGGCATGATCCGCTACGCGCTCCATTGCGAGCACGGCCACACCTTCGAGAGCTGGTTCCAGAGCTCCGCCGCCTACGACAAGCAGGCGAAGCGCGCGCTGATCGCCTGCCCGATCTGCGGCTCCGCCAAAGTCGAGAAAGCAATCATGGCGCCGCGCCTTGGGCGTGCTGAAGCCGCCGAGATGCCGGAAATGCCGCCGTTGCCGGCACCGCCGATGCCGCCGGCGCCCGCCAATGCGCCGGTCGCGGTGATGACGCCGCCGGAGCGCGCGTTGCGGAAAAAGCTCAAGGAGCTGCGCGAGCACATCACAAAGAATGCGGATTACGTCGGTCCGCGTTTTCCCGAGCAGGCGCGCAAGATCCACTACGGCGAGATCGAGCGCCGCTCGATCTACGGCGAAGCCTCACCGGACGAGGCCAAGGAATTGCACGAAGAAGGCATCGCGTTTCACCCGCTGCCGATTTTGCCCGACGAGTTTAATTAGGCCGCAGACTCATTGACGCGTAGCCGCAGCCGTATTCAGCTCGAACTGGATGTATCGAGGCGGGACGTGCGCGCAGATTGGTTTGCACGTTAGTTGTCTTTTTCGTCGCAATCCCACAATGTTAGGCACACGAAAGATGCCCTCTCTTTGAGAGGCCGTCATCGACGGAGCAGGATTCATTGATCGCGCCCGACGCACAATCCGGCTTGCCTCCCGCGCCACAGGCGGTGGTTCAGGCTTTGACTCGTGCCGCGATCTTTCTCGTTGCGACGGTCAATTCCGGCAGCGCGAGTGGTGGGGCAGTCCGATCGTTTTGCGGCGACCTGCCGGCACTGTTACGTGCGGTCGGGTTCCGCGATATTGAGGGAAACCTCTCCTGTGTGATGGGGATCGGATCGGACGCGTGGGACAGGCTCTTTGGCCAACCACGGCCTGCCGAACTGCATCCGTTTCGGGAAATCAGGGCCGGCTCGCGCAACGCCGTCGCCACACCCGGCGATCTCCTCTTTCACATTCGCGCCAAGCGCATGGATCTCTGTTTCGAGTTGGCGACGCAAATCATGGCCCGGCTCGGCGAGGCGGTTACTCCGGTCGACGAAGTGCATGGTTTTCGCTATTTCGACGACCGCGATCTCATCGGCTTTGTCGATGGCACCGAGAACCCGACAGCGCAAACGGCGATCGATGCCGCCTATCTGGGCCCGGAAGATGCCCTCTTCGCCGGCGGCAGCTACGTTGTCGTCCAAAAATATCTGCACGATGTGGCCGGTTGGAACGCGCTGTCCACCGAAGCCCAGGAGCGCATTATCGGGCGCACCAAACTTTCGGACATCGAACTCGACGATGCCGTGAAGCCGACATCCGCCCACAACGCGCTGACGACCATCATCGAGGATGGCAAGGAAATCAAGATCATCCGCGACAACATGCCGTTCGGCAGCGTTGCCGAAAAGGAATTCGGCACCTATTTCATCGGCTACGCGCGGTCGCCGCGAACGATCGAGCAGATGTTGCAAAATATGTTCGTAGGCCGCCCTCCTGGCAATTACGATCGTTTGCTCGATTTCAGCTTCGCAAAGACTGGTAATCTGTTCTTCGTGCCGTCGGCGACTTTTTTGGAAAACGTCGGAGACGACGCTCCGCCAGCCGGGCAAGAGCTGTCGGACCCGCCCGCCGTTGCGTCGCCGCAGCCTGCGCCGAAACGCGACGGTTCGCTTCGCATCGGTTCGCTTAAAGGAGACCACGGCTCATGAATAACCTTCACCGCGAGCTTGCCCCGATATCCGACGCTGCCTGGTCCGAGATTGAGGAAGAAACGTCGCGCACCATCAAACGCTACCTGGCCGGTCGGCGCGTCGTCGACGTGCAGGGTCCAAGCGGCGTCGCGACCCCCGCCATCGGCACCGGCCATTTGCGCAGTGTCGCGGCGCCAGGAGACGGAATCCTCGCACGACAGCGCGAGGTCAAGGCGCTCGTCGAACTCCGCGTTCCGTTCGATCTCGATCCCCAACAGATCGATGACGTGGAGCGTGGCGCTAACGATTCGGATTGGCAGCCCGCGAAAGATGCGGCAAGGCTTTTGGCCTTTGCGGAAGACCGCGCGATCTTCGAAGGCTATGCCGCCGCCGGCATCGGCGGCATTCGCGAGGGAACCAGCAATCCGGTGCTGCCCCTTCCGGCTGACATACGCGCCTACCCGGACGCCATCGCCCAGGCGCTCAGTCAATTGCGACTCGTCGGCGTCAACGGTCCTTATTCAGTGTTGCTGAGCGCCGATGCCTACACGGGCTTGAGCGAGACCAGCGACCACGGCTATCCGGTCCTGGAGCACATCAAGCGCCTCGTGGACGGACAAATCATCTGGGCTCCGGCGATTTCCGGCGCATTTGTGCTCACGACCCGCGGTGGTGATTTCGGTCTGTATATAGGTGAGGATGTGTCGATCGGCTACCTAAGCCATGATGACAAGAAGGTCCGGCTTTACCTTGAGGAGACGTTCACCTTCCTCTTGCTGACAACGGAGGCATCCGTTGCGCTGACTGCCCCTGAAACCAAAGCCGACACCTAATGTCCGCTCAAGTCCCTTGGCAGACGTGACGGAAATGTCCGCTGTGATGTCCGCTCTTTGGGGGTGCAGCAGACATCGCAAATTTATGAGTACACGCCCTGGCACGCTTACCAACAAGGCGGCCAAGCAAGGCCGTGTGGATAGATTTACCGGAGGGAAACGTTCATGCCACTCGAGTTTGGCATTTTCGATCATCTCGACGATAACGGCACTCCGCTCGCCGACCTGTTCGAGACGCGGCTCAAGCTCACCGAGCAATACGACCGGGCGGGATTCCGCTCCTATCACATCGCCGAGCATCACTCGACGCCCTTGGGCATGGCGCCCTCGCCCAGCGTCTTCCTCGCCGCGGTGGCGCAACGGACGAAGCGGCTGCGCTTCGGGCCGCTGCTGTACGTGACGCCGATGTACCATCCGTTACGCGTCGCCGAGGAAGTGGTCATGCTCGACCATATGAGCCGCGGGCGCCTCGAATTGGGCCTCGGCCGCGGCGCCTCGCCGGTCGAGATCGCCGGCTTCGGGATCGATCCGGCGAAAGCACCGGAGATGAACCGCGAGGCAACTGAGGTCATCCTCAAGGCGTTCCGGAGCGACCTCCTCGAT
>Ga0302325_10003513_pt1 | contig 36899 bp, 35 predicted proteins | sample Palsa_T0_2_FD_201948 | JGI IMG/M metagenome (GOLD analysis project Ga0302325, IMG submission 201948) | Peat permafrost microbial communities from Stordalen Mire near Abisko, Sweden - Palsa_T0_2 | ecosystem: Environmental > Terrestrial > Soil > Palsa > Peat permafrost | place: Sweden: Abisko...
CCATGAATTCCAGCAGGTGGAACAGGAACAGCGGCACGTCGGCATACGCGCCGGCGGTGACGTTCGTCATCGAGGAGACCCCGGAGATCCGGGGGTTCAGCTCGCCCAGGTACACCGCGCCGGTATCGATGTCGACGAGCACGTCGACCTCGAGGAAGCCCTTGTAACCCTCCTGGGCCAGCCGGTCGCCCAGCTTACGAACGTGGCTGATCGCGACGGCCCGGTCGGCCTCGGACAGCGCCTCGGGGAACAGGTCGTTGCCGCACCACCCGCCCTTGTACGGGGTGAGCTCGGGGTAGCCGGTTAGGTCGGTCATGAACGGCCCGACGATCGTGCCGTGCCGGGTGATGCAGGCCTCCACGGCCGCGGCCTGGTTGTTGATGCGCTTCATCACCTTGAGCTCCTGGCCGCCGAGATCAGCCGCGCAGGAATCCCAGCCCGGTTCGGAGGCGATGAAGAACGTCGTCTTGCCCGAGTCCCCGTAGGGCGTCTGCACCACCAGGTCGGTGCCCAGGTCGGCTCCCGAGGCCAGCGCGATGAGCTCGGCGTAACTGCTGGCCTTGCCGAGCACGTTCGGGACCGACGGCGCCCCCGCCTCGTTGCCGAGCTGGGTGGTCACGATCTTGGAGTCCAGCCGGCGCCGCAGCGAGTCCGGCGGCAGGATCAGGTCGTAACCCTGCTCCCGGCAGATCTCCTCGGTCTCCTCGTCGAAGAACACCATCGCCACCATCGGCACGCCGCCGCGCCGGCGCAGGTGCTCGCGGACCTCGGCGTCGCGCAGCAGGTAGTTGTTGATCTGCTCGCTTGACTCGAACTCGATGTACGGGCGGTTCTCCGGCGTGAACACCCGGGGATGCTGGCCGTCCCAGGAGTCGTAATAGGCGATGTACTGGAAGTTGCGCACCCAGCGGTCGATGCCGAGCAGGTTGAACGCGGTCGGGCCCACGAAATAGATCGGCTGCTGGTTGGTCCGGAAGTACGTGCGGATCTCGGCAATGCCGTCGAGGTGACGGCGGGAACCATTCGGACCTGACGTAGCAGTCACTCGGCCTCCTCAGCCCTAGGGACGCGCGTCCATATAGCGCCAGGTTAAGCGCCATCTGGGCACCCGTCGAGGCCGCCCGGGTAAGATCACGTTCGGTCGCGGCGGCGGCACGGTGTCGCCTCGGCGGCTCAGGCCGGAGACCACCCCGGCCAGCCCTCGGCCCCGGGTGGGATTCTTCGGGTCCCGGCCGGCCAGCACGCCGCCGAGGGCGTCGAACGCGCGCAGCGTGTCCTCCAGGTAGGCCGGATTCTGCGCCTGCGGCCAGCTGGAGAACTTCACGCACACCGTGTTCGTGCGCCGGCTGACGTGCAGCATCTGGCCGTAGATGCCCAGGCCGAGCAGCACGTCGCCGTAGGCGCCGGGCCGGAACCAGAACTGGTTGCGGTACCAGCCGCCGGGAAACGAGGCCTCGGTCGGCGACGTGGCGAACGCCGAACGAACGTCGGCGTCCACAGCCCAGCCGTCGCGGAGCCAGCGCGGCGGTACGACGCGGCGGGTGCCCCCGGTCCCGTCGGGGACAATTCCCCCGTCCAGCAGCAGCTGGCCGAACCGGGCCACGTCACGGGCGGTGGCGCACAGGCCGCCGTCGTGCACGGCGGTGCCGAGGCCGTCGTGCAGCAGGCGGGCGTCGTACTCGGCCCCCATCGCCGCCCACACCAGCGCGGAGATCAGCTCGGCCATAGGCCGGCCGGCCGCGCGCTCGCACACCCAGCCCAGCACGTCGGACTCGGCCGAGCGGTACAGGAACCGGCTCCCGTGCGGCGCCTCGGCCGCCAGCGTGGCCAGGAACCGGTACAGCCCGCGAGGCTCGCTGCTGCTCGAGCCGTCCCAGCCGATCCACTCATCCAGCCGCCGGATGTCGGATCGCGGATTGGAATACTCCTCACCGAACCGGACCCCGCTGCGCATGTCCAGGACGTGCCGTACCGTGGCACCGGCGTAGCCGCTGGCCGCCAGTTCGGGAACGTAGCTGGTGACCAGGCGGCCGACGTCCAGCTGACCGCGGTCGATGAGCACGGCAGCCACGCAGCCCACCACGGACTTAGACACCGACATCAACGCGTGCGGCCGGTCCGGCGCGCCGAGCGGGCCGTACCACTCCGTGACCAGCTCGCCGTCCTGCAGCACCACGTACGCGTCGGTGAAGGTGTCCGCGAGGATCTCGCCCGCCGTCCCAGCCGACCCGTCGAGGCGGGTGATGGGCAGGCCGAACAGGTCAGGGGCCGCCGTCGCGGCGGGCAGCACGCGCGCCGGGCCGTCGCCCCGGGACACCGCAGCGGTGGGCAAGATGTCGTCCACGTGCCAGAACGCCCAGCGGTTGTACGGCGGGTCCTGCCAGTTGTAGGCGGTGACCGGCGCGCCCGCAGCCTCCGGGCCCCGCTCCAGCGACATAGCCGCATCCTAGGTCACGGCGCCCGGTGCGGCCGGTGCATTAAGGTGCCCATCATGACCCAAGACGGCGCCGGTCCGCAGATCCCGCCCTTCCCGCGGGACGGCGCGCCCGAGCTCATGACCGGCTTCCCTCCGGCGCCGCAGGCCCAGGTCACCCTGGCCAACTGGCAGGATCCCCCGTTCAACCGCTGGGCGTTCCAGCACATGCGCGAGCTCATCCCCACCCACCCGATCCCGGCCGGCCCGCCGGCGCCGCTGCCCGCTGGCCAGCCGCTGGGCAACCCGGTCGTGGTGCGGGTCGACGGCAGCACGGCGACGGTGGAGGACGTGCTGGCCGGCACCTACACCGACGCCTACCTCGTCCTGCACGAAGGGCAGGTCGTTGCCGAGCGGTACCACGCGGGGATGACCGCCGGCACCCGGCACCTGCTCATGTCGGTGTCGAAGTCGATCCTCGGGTGCGCGGCCGGGGTGCTGGCCGACCGGGGCCTGCTCGACCTGCACACCCCGGTGACCGCCTACGTGCCCGAGGTCAGCGGCTCGGGTTACGCGGGCGCGACGATCCGGGACCTGCTGGACATGCGGACCGGGGTCGCCTTCGACGAGACCTACACCGCGCTGGACGCCGAGGTCCGGGTCATGGAACGCTCCATGGGCTGGCGCCCGGCGCAGCCCGGCGACCCGCCCGGCGCCTACCCGTACCTGGCCAGCCTGGGCAGTGCCGGGCCGCACGGCGGCGAGTTCAGCTACCGGTCGGCCGACAGCGACATGCTCGGCTGGGCCTGCGAGCGGGCTAGCGGGACCCGGCTCGCCGACCTCATCTCGGCCCTCATCTGGCAGCCGATCGGCGCCGAAGCCGACGCCGAGATCACCTGCGACCCGCTCGGCTCGGCCATTCCCGACGGCGGGATCTCGACTACCGTCCGTGACCTGGCCAGGTTCGGGCAGATGCTGGTCGACGACGGCGTGGCCCAGGACCGGATCGTCGTCCCGGCGGCCTGGCTGGCCGACGTCCGCCAGCCCGAGCCCGGGGTCCGCGAGGCCTTCGCCCGCACGGACAACGAATACGTGCTGCCCGGCGGCTGGTACCGGAGCCAGTTCTGGGTCATTCCAGGTGCCGGCAGCCCGGTCATGGTCTGCCTCGGCATCCACGGCCAGCTGATCTACGCCGACCGGGCCGCCCGCACCGTGGTGGTCAAGATGTCGTCCTGGCCGGACGCGCAGAACACCGCCTACCTGGTGGACACCCTGCGGTCCTGTGCCGCCGTGGCCGCGCACCTGTCAGCGGGTCGCGTCCCGGAAACGGGGCCCTGGTCCGGCTGAGGTCGTGCTCACATGTTCGCCTCGTCCAGCGCGTTGGTCCCGTCGTTGGCGATGAGCAGGCCCTGCTGCGTGGTGATGATGCCGAACAGGTCGCCGGCGCCGTTCTTGATCAGCGTCCGCGTCGCGACCTGCTTACCGGCCGGGGTGATCTCGACCGCGTTGCCGTTGTTGCCGTTAACCACCACCAGGTCACCATTGGGCGCCACGGTCATGCCCAGCGGAGCGTTCAGTGCGCCGCCTATCGAGAGGGTTCCGGCCACCGCGGTGATCGCGCTGGTCCGGGTGAGCGCCGCGGGTATGGCCGACACGGAGTTGGTCTGCGTGTCGTCCACGTACAGTGTCCCGTCGCCGCCCAGGGCCAGGCCGGTCGGCGCGAGGACGAGCGCCGCCTTGTTCGCGCGCCACGGGAAGCCGGTGCCGATCACGGTGCTGGCGGTGAGCTTGGGGGGCGACGCCGGACTCAGGGCCAGGTCGAGGCGCACCACGGTGCAGTTCCCGGTCATCGGCACGCCGTCATGGGTGGTGGTGTTGCCGCCCAGCGCGTTGGACACGAACACCTCGGCCGACGTCGCGCTCGACTTCACGGTGAGGTCCCAGGGGCCGACGATGTCGGGATTGGTGATCGTCTCCGCCACCGTCCCCTGGTCGTTCAGCACGATGAGGCAGCCGGCCGGATCCAGGCCGGGCAGCACGCCCCCGTGAGAGGTTGGCAGGCTGCCCACGATCACCCAGCCGCCGGGCAGGATGCCCAGCGCCGTGGTCAGGCCGATCCCTCCTGGGCAGGTCTGGCCGGCCGGCAGCGCGGCGATGCTGGCGAACACGCTGGCCTGGCCGGCCGGGGAAACCTGGACGATGGTGTTCCCGGTGCCCTGCACGTTGGCCTTGTCGTTGAAGTTGGTGACCAGGACGTCGCCCGCGGTCAGCCGGCCCCCGGAGGTCGGGACCACCGCGACCCCGTACGGGTTTACGTCGCCGTTGCCCGGAACCGTCGAGGCGACCTGGGTCAGCCCGTGCAGTTGGCCGAGGAACGCGGCCGACTGCGGTGCCGCCGTGCGGGTCGTGGTCGGGGTCGTCAGGCTTGATGAACTTGAGGTCGATGTCGATGAACAGGCAGTGGCCGTAAGGCCGAGACCGATCATGGCGGTCAGGATTTTGGCAAGGCTCCGCGACTTCACCGTGCTCCCCTTTCGGAAGGCCAGCGCCTTCCACGTCCAGCCGACGCGTTCCGTCCGGCTGCTATCCGTCCGGGCAGGCGTCATCGCCCGCCCGTGGTCCCGACCTAATACACGGGCGGGCCAGCCGCGCGGTTCACCACCCGCTGTACGCCCAGCTACAGGACTGCGAGCAGAAGTTTTGGCCGAACGGCCGTGGTTTCCGCACTCCGCACGACGTAACGATCCCGTATCGCTCGCGTCCTAGGCTGGCTCACGTCTACGCGCCAGATCAGCAAAGGCCTGTGATGACTGCGAGCGAGCACCGAGGGCGCCGTCGCCTCGCGTCTCCGCCGACCGCGCTCGTGCTCGGCGGCCTGGTGATCGCCCTGCTGGCGGCCTCGATCCTGACCGCCTCGGTCAACCACATCTTCGCGCTGCGCGACATCCCGGCCGTGGTGCTGATCACGACCACCACCGCGGTGGGCGTGGTGGTCGCCCGGCATTTGCCAGCTAATCCGATGGGCTGGCTCATCCTCGGCATCGGCGTGTCCGAGATCCTCAGCGTCGAGGGCACGATGTGGCTGACCCTGGACTACGGCCGCCATCACGGACGGCTGCCGCTTGGCTGGCTGGCCCTGCTGCTGCAGCCCGGCTGGGGACCGGCCTTCGTCCTGTTCGGCCTGACCATCCTGCTGTTCCCGGACGGCCGGCTGCCGTCGAGTCACTGGCGCTGGCTGCTCTGGACCTACCTGGGCGCAGCCGTGGTGTACCTCGGCGGCACCTGGGAGATCTCGATCGCCGCCATTGCGGGACATCACATCAGCGTGGACTCGAGTGGAGAACTCGCCAGCCTCGACAACCCGGGTGCTGCGACGGCCTGGTGGGCCGCGGTCCAGAACGTGTTCTTCTTGCTGCTGGCTGTCAGCCTGCTGGCCTCGGTGGGTCGTCAGCTGGCCGGCTTCGTGAAGTCGAGCGGCGAACGCCGTCAGCAGGTGAAATGGGCGCTGGCCGGGACCGCCGTGAGCATTACCTGCGGGTTCGTCGCTCTCAGCCTGTCGGACAATTCCAACGCGATCGTGTCGGCGATCGGCAACGCCGCCATTGCCGGTGTGCCCGCGCTTCCCATCGGGATCGGCGTGGCGATCCTGAAGTACCGGCTGTACGACATCGACCGGGTCATCAGCCGGACCCTGGCCTACGCGATCGTGACCGGACTGCTGGCCGGGGTGTACACGGGCGTGGTGCTCCTCGCCACGCAGGTCCTGGAGATCAAGTCGCCGGTGGCGGTGGCCGCGGCCACGCTGGTCGCGGCGGCGCTGTTCAGCCCGCTGCGAACCCGGGTCCAACGGCTCGTGGACCGGCGCTTCAACCGGACCCGGTACGACGCGGACCAGACGGTGGCTGCGTTCGCGGCGCGTCTGCAGGACGCGGTCGACCTAGACGGGATCCGGGCCGACCTGGTCAGCGTGGTAGATCGCTCGCTCGAGCCCGCCCACGTGTCGATGTGGTTTCCACCTGATGGCGCAACTGCCCGCAGAACGCCTCACCGAAGCCGACCTCTTTGATCTAGATGAGCGTCTCACCCGGGAGGATCGGGCGGGCCGGTAACCCGGTCGTAGACCTGCTGCTTCACAATGTCTGGCAGCTCGGGATGCTCGCTGGCGAAGACGGCGAAGTCCTCCGTCGTTATGACCAGGGCCAGTACCGGCTCGATCGCGATGACGGTGGCGGACCGGACACCACCTGGAGCCGTGCCGCGCTCGCCGACAAAGTCGCCAGGCATACGTTCGGCGATGACCCGTTCCCGGCCCCTCTCCTGGATGCAGACTTTCGTCTGCCCGTCGAGGATCACCATCACGCTATCGGCCCGTTCGCCCTCGCGCATCAGCGCGGTACCAGCTGGAAAGGTTCGCTTTTGCGCGGTCGATACCAGGTCACCCTGCTCGGCAGTTGTGAGGGCGGTCCAGAAGGTTGGCGGGTCGGCCCCGCGCATGGTGAGATCGCGGACGGCGCGCACCAGGCGCAGGGTCTTCCCTATATCGAATTCAGGGACTCTTTCATCACGTCGCCTGCCTTGTGTATGCATACGGTCGAGAATATCCCCGTGATCGGCTGCATCTGGATGTGTCCCATTGCTCATTCCCCTTCCCCCTCCCCGATATCGGGCAACACCCCTTTTAGGTATTCCCTTGCGTTACTCATATGGCTGCGTACCGTGCTTACGTGTATACCTAGCATTCCTGCTATCTCCCCGTACTCGTAACCGGCCGTGTACAAGACCATCACTCTGCGGCACGTCGCAGGCAACTTGTAGATAGCCTGCGAAGCGAGCCGAAGACCTTCTCGTGCCTGCACCTGCTCCACTGCGTAATCAGGGACCTGCAATTTCTCCGCCATGTCGGCATCGTCGTATTCTGGTCTACGGTCGCGCGCGCGGATAATCTGCAGGGCTTCGTTCGTAACGACTTTGAACAGGTAGGCGCGCTGCCGTCGTGCCGTTTCGAATGTGCTCACGCGGAGCCATTTCAGCATCAGCCTGACGTAGGCATTTTGCGTCGCGTCCTCAGCGTCAACGTTCCTGCCGAGAATACGAAAGGCAACCCTGTGGCACTCTTCGTACGTCGCGCGGACCAGCGCCTCGATGTCCTCGTAGGGGCCTTCCGGCGGTGTGGGAGGCCCCTCCGACGCCGTGTTCACGGCAGCGACTGCTCGCGGAGAGCGCCGGATATGGCCCTGCCCGTGGCGGCCCGCTCATGGCCGGCTGATTCCGGAATGATCAGCAGGACGCTCCCGTCCTCGAGGCTTTCATACAGGATGGCGCCACTGGACCCCGCCGTCTGCATCTGGATGCAGTGCGACGCGGCGCGTGCTCGTTCCTCGCGGATCGCGCCTACGACACTGATCAACTGCGATATAACCTGAGCCCCAGCGATCACAGTGATTGACAACCACGTGCTCACGTCGCCCGTCCTTCTGGCTCTCTCGGGTGAATGTTTCCCCCGTCAATCAAGATGCCATCATCACGGAAAACGTCCAAGAGATTACGCAGCGATGTGCTGCGGGGCCAGAGCTAGCTGGACCCGCAGCACATCAGCCGGGCCGTCCCCCGTTACGCGGCGGCCCGCCGCCGCGGCATCAGCCGGGTCAGGGCGGCCACCACCAAGAGCAGCGCTGCCATCTGCAGCGTGCTGCGCTCGAAGGCCAGGGCGTATCCGTGACTGAGGGCGCCAAAGAACAGCACGCCGGTGACGGCGACGCCGACGGAGTTACCGACCTGCTGGGCGGTGGACAGGGCCCCAGCCACCGATCCGGCCGTCGCGGGGTCGGCGTGGCTCAGCACCGTGGTGGTCAGCGGGGTGATGCACAGCCCCTGGCCGGCTCCGAGCAGCAGCAGCCCGGGAAACAGCCAGGCGACCGGTCCGCTGGTACCGGCGTGCGCCGTGGCCAGGTACAGGGCGGCGTCGCCGAGAGCCGCGATCAGCGCCCCGACCGCGATCACCGAGCGGCCGTAGCGCATGGTCAGCGCCGGGGCCCGGAACGACGTGGCCAGGTAACCAGCGGCCAGGAAGGTGAACACTCCGCCCGCCGCCAGGGGCGACAGCCCGCGTCCCTGCTGCAGGTACAGCCCGAGCACCAGGTACCCGGCGGCCTGCTGGCACCAGAACACCGTCTGGGTGAACAGGCCGGCGCGCAGCGGCCAGGACGCGAAGATCCGCGGGTTAAGCAGCGGCGTCCCGCCACGGGCAGCCTTGCGCCGCTGGTGAACGGCGAACACCACGGCGAGCGGGACGGCGGCGCCGAGCATCGCCCAGGACCAGGCCGGCCAGCCCGCCTGCCGCCCCTCGACCAGCGGCAACACGACCGCGACCAGGCAGGCGGTGATCAGGACCACCCCGGTCAGGTCCAGCCGGGACCCGCGCTCCGCGCGGGATTCGGGGACCAGGCGCGGAGCGGCCAGCAGCGCGGCCACGCCGAGGGGCACGTTGATCCAGAAGATCGTGCGCCAGCCCAGCCCGGCCACGTCGGTGCGGATGAGAATCCCGCCGATGAGCTGGCCCGAAGTGGCGGCCAGGCCCATCACCATCCCGTACACGCTGATCGCCCGCACCCGGGCCGGCCCGGTGTAGACCACGCCGAGGATGGACAAGATGTTCGGCGCCATCAGCGCCGCCCCGACCCCCTGGACCACCCGGGCCGCGACCAGCACAGCCGGATCGGGCGCCAGCGCGCACCCGGCGGAGGTGATGACGAAGATCGCCATCCCCAGGGCGAACACCCGGCGCCGGCCGAACTGGTCGCCGAGGCGGCCGCCGGTCACCAGCAGGACTGCGATGGAGATCGCGTAGCCGGCCACCACCCATTCGATGGCGCCCTCTCCCGCGTGCAGGCCATGCTGGATGGACGGCAGGGCTACGTTCACGATGAAGAAATCCAGGACGAACATGAACGTCCCGGACATCAGCACGATCAGCGCCGACCAGGGGTTACACGTCACCCGGCCGGGCGATGACGGACTGGGTTCGGACTGGACAGATCGGGAAGCAGTAGTCGATGTCGTCATGCTCCCGAGCCTGTCGTCTCCTCTAAGAGGAGAGTCAAGTCGCGTAAGGAGAGAGTCAAGGCGCGGCCGTGTGGAACACCGGCCAGCAGATCTCGGTCCTTTGGTCCTCAGCCGGAGTCGGCTCGGTGAGCGGGGAGAGGTAGTACTCGCGGATCGGCCCGTCCACTCCGATAGCTCGCTCGGCCACCACGGTGCCCAGGTGGCCGTAGGTCTGGTCGAGGTCTCCGATCGGCCCGCAATGCAGCATCACCGCCGCCTCCACGCCGGGGATGGTCAGCGGCCGGACCCGCCCGGCCGCCGGGGGCACGTCGTTCACGGGAACGAACGCGGTCAGCTCGGCGCGCTCCAGTTCGAAGAAGCCGGCCGGGAACAGCGCCCCGCCCGGGCCAGCGGGTGACAGGCCGGCCGCGCCGATCCGGCCGTAGATCTCCTCGAAGGCGCCGGTGCCCCACGTCCAGGCCTCCTGCGCGGTTACCGTGTCCCGCACGGCCAGCGCCGGCGTGGCCGGGATCGACCGGAACTCCACGGCCGGGCCGACCGGCGGCCCCTCGAGCAGGGCCCGCAGGCTGGCTACGCTCATCTGCATCTCCGCCAGCTTGGCTTCCATGGCGGTCAGGTGAGAGATGATCTCCTTGGTCCTGGTCTCCACGTCGGGGGCCTGCAGCACCGCCCTCACCTGGTCCAGCGGCATGCCCAGGTCACGGAACCGGCGGATGACCTGAGCCACGGGGACCTGGCCGGGCTCGTAGAAGCGGTAGCCGGTGAACGCGTCGATCCGGGCTGGTTCGAGCAGGCCCTGATCGTGGTAGAAGCGCAGCGCCTTGATGGACAGGTGAGTCATGCGGGAGAAATCGCCGATCGATACCAGGACGCTCATGACGTAAGGCCTACCTGTTCGGTGATGACAATCGTGGCCGTGATCTTCGATCCTCCCCTAACAGGAGGGTCAACGGCCGACCGGTCATGCGGGTCCGGGTACGGGCAGCGGGCGCGGCGGGACCGGCGCCGAGTGCACGATCGAGGTGGTGGTGCGGCCGTGCGGAGTGAACAGGTCCAGGATCGGTTCCAGGTCGTCGATGGAGTGCAGGTAGACCTTGACGAAGTAGCAGTCCTCCCCGGTGACCCGGTAGCACTCGGTGACGTTGGGCACCTCGCGGGCGATGCCGGGGATCAGCCGCAGTCCCCCGCCGACCGGGCTGATCCTGACGATGGCGCAGATTGTGTAGCCCAGGGCGCGTGGGTTGACCTCCGCGCGGTAGGACAGGGTGCCGCTTTCTTCCAGCCGCCGTAGCCGGTCGGCTACCGCCGGACCGGACAGGCCGATCCGGCGGGACAGCTCGGCAATCCGGAGCCGGGGGGCCGCCTGCAGCTCGGCCACGATGCGCCGGTCCACGGCGTCCAGCGGAGCTTCCGGGATTTCGAAGGCCTGGCGGACAAAATCCCTTTGTTTTGACGGCATTTCCATGCTTGCTCCCGCACCTTTGCTCTTCCGCGTGGCGGCGTCAGCTTCATATGCTGCGCCCGTGGCCGACAGACGGCAAGCTCCCGGACGGCTCGACCGGCTGCCGCCACAGTCGTTCTTCCTGGTCAGCGCCGTTTTCCACTATCTGGGGCCGTCGCTGGCCGTGCTGCTGTTCGCGCGGGTCGACGTGCTCGGGGTGGCCTGGCTCCGGGTCGCCAGCGCGGCGGTCGTGTTTACGCTCTGGCGGCGGCCCTGGCGGCTCATCGGCCGTCTCAGCGTCGGCGAGCGCTGGAACCTGGTGACCATGGGCCTGGTGCTCGCGGTGATGAACTCGGTGTTCTACCTCGCGGTGGACCGGCTGCCGCTGTCGACGGTGGGCGCGATCGAGTTCCTCGGCACCGTGATCCTGGCCGCGGCCGGCGCGCGGACCCGTCGCAACGCCGGAGCCCTGCTCCTGACCACGGCGGGCGTGGTCACCATCACCTCGATCCGCGTCACCGGTCAGTTGCTCGGCTTCGTCTTCGCCTTCGCCAACTGCGCGCTGTTCATGCTCTACATCCTGCTCGGCCACCGGATGGCGAACGCCGGCGGCCGGGGCGCCGCGCAGGAAGGACGGCCGGCGAACATCGACCGGCTCGCGGGGGCCATGGTCGTCGCGGCGGCCATCGCGACGCCGTGGGGGCTGGGCGGAGCGCTGCCCGCGTTCGGGCACCCGGTGTGGCTGCTGGCCGGGGCCGGGGTGGGTGTGTGTTCCTCGGTGATCCCCTACGTGATCGATCAGCTGGCCATGGCCCGGTTGCCCCGCGCGACTTTCTCGTTGATGCTGGCCCTGCTACCGGTCTTCGCCACTGTCATCGGCGCGATCGTGCTGCGCCAGATCCCGACCGTCCTTGACGTGGCGGGCATCGCCCTGGTCGTGCTCGGCGTCGCGATCCACCAGGGAACCGCGATTCATCAGAAACAACAAACCAACCAGAAGGAGCAGCGTGGACTACGTACGGCTGGGATCGGCCGGGCTGAAGGTATCCCCGATCTGCCTGGGCATGATGAGTTACGGCACTGCGGCCGAACGCGCCTGGCACCTCGACGAGGCCGCGGCCGAGCCGATCGTCAAGGCGGCCATCGACGGCGGCGTCACGTTCTTCGACACCGCCGACACCTATTCCGACGGTGTGAGCGAGCAGATCACCGGACGCCTGCTCGGCAGGCTCTTTGACCGCCGCGAGGACTACGTGCTGGCCACCAAGGTCTACTTCCCGATGGGGACCGGGCCCAACGACCGGGGCCTGTCCCGCAAGCACGTGCTCTCCGCGATCGACGCCTCGCTGCGCCGGCTCGGCACCGACTACGTCGACCTGTACCAGATCCACCGGTGGGACTACCAGACGCCGATCGAGGAGACCATGGCGGCGCTGCACGAGGTGGTCCAGGCCGGGAAGGCCCGCTACATCGGCGCCAGCAGCATGTTCGCCTGGCAGTTCGCCAAGGCTCAGAACCTGGCCGAACGCCACGGCTGGAGCAGGTTCGCCTCGATGCAGAACCACTACAACCTGATCTACCGGGAAGAAGAGCGGGAGATGATCCCGCTGTGCGCCGACCAGGGCGTCGCCGTGCTGCCCTACAGCCCGCTGGCCCGCGGCGTGCTGGCCGGCAACCGCGGCAGGCAGGGCGAACGCCGCACGACCCGGGCCGGAACTGACCCGCTGTCCGACGAGCGGTACAACTCCCCCGGCGACTTCGACGTGGCCGACCGGCTGGCCGAGGTAGCGGCGGCCCGCGGCGCCCCGCCGGCCCAGGTCGCGCTGGCCTGGCTGCTCAGCCGTCCTACCGTGACCGCGCCGATCGTCGGCGCGACCAGGCTGGGCCACATCAGCGACGCGCTGGCCGCCGTGCAGCTCACCCTGACCGAGGAGGAGGTGCGCCAGCTGGAGGAGCCCTACCTCCCGCACCCGGTACTCGGGCACAGCTGACCGGGCTCCGGGCGATAGCCTGCGGGCGTGTCCGATCGCGAAACGCGCAGGCTGTCCTTCGGGTCGGTGGCCACCGACTACGACCGTTACCGCCCCTCCCCGCCGCCGCAGATGCTGGACTGGCTGATTCCGCTAGGCGCGCGGGCGATCCTCGACCTCGCGGCCGGAACCGGCGCCGTGACCAGGGAGCTGATCGGGCGGGCGCCGCGGATCATCGCGGTCGAACCGGACGAGCGGATGCGCGCGGTGCTGACCGCCCGGTGCCCGGAGGCCGAGGTCCTGGCCGGCCGCGGCGAGGATATCCCGCTGCCGGACGCCTCGGTAGACGCGGTGGTGATCTCCTCCGCCTGGCACTGGCTCAATCCCGAGCAGGCCGTGCCGGAGATCACCCGCGTGCTGCGGGTGGGCGGCGTCCTGGGTGTGCTATGGATCTCCCGGGACGTACGCGTGCCCTGGGTGACGGAGTTCAACCGGCTAGCTCGCGAGTCACGCGAGGCGGACCGCAGCCCCGGGGGCGCGCCGGTCGGCCGCCGCCGCCGCGAGGTGACGTTCCCGCCCGGGACGCCGCTGTCCGCGCCCGAGGAGCACACGGTGGAGTTCTCGCTACCGATGACCAAGGACGAACTGGCCGGGCTGCTCGGCACCTACAGCGGGGTGATCACGCTCGACGCCGAACAGCGAGCCGACTTCTCCCGGCGGGTCCGGGCCTTCCTGGACCGCCAGCCGTGGGATCGGGTCGATCTGCCGCTGATCTGCCGGTGCCTGCGCAGCACCCGGCTGGCGGGCTAACTCGCCTGTGGTCGTAGCCCGCGATCGATGAAGCCGATCATCCACTCGAAGCTCTCGTCCGGGTCGGCGTCCCACTGGAAGCCGCCGGAGGCCTCCAGGATGGCGAAGCCGTGCATGGTGCTGCGGATGGCGCGGATGGCGTGGGTCATCTCGCCCTCGGCGATGCCGTAGCCGCGTAGCACCGCGGCGATCGAGGCGATGACGCGGGCGCTCGCGACCTCCAGAGGGTCATCTGGCCCGGTCGTCTCGGCACCGGTGGTGGCCGCGTAGCGGCCCGGGTGCGCACTGACGTAGCCGCGCATCGCGATCATCATCGCGGCCAGCGCGTCGCGCCCCGCCTTGCCCTGCACGGCGTCGCGGACCACCTCGCCGAGCTCGGTCAGGGCCAGGGTGGCCAGCCGGTGCTGAAGGTCGGCCAGCCCGCCGACGTGCTTATACAGGGACGGCGATCGGACGCCGAGCCGGCTCGCGAGCAGGCCCATGGTGACACCCTGGAACCCGATCTCGTCAGCCAGCCCGGCAGCCGAAGCGACCACGTCGTTTCCGGTCAGACCGGCTCTAGGCACGCGCGTTCTCCTTCAAGAATCCAATCACCAGCGCGGCCACCTGGTCCGGGGACTGCGCGTGAGGGTAGTGGCCGGCTCCCTCGACCATCGCCACCGTGCCCAGCCCGGACGGCATCGCGGCCACGATCGCGTCGCCCTCGGCCCGCGGGTCGGCGAAGTCGGGATCCAGCGTACCCATGATGACCAGGGCCGGGACGGTGATGTTGGGCAGCTGGGCGCCGGCGTCGGCGGGCGTGGACTTCCCGGTCTTCATGAACTCTGCCATCCGGCCCGGCTCGCGCAGCTTGGCGGCCAGCGCCGCCATGTACTCGGCATAGTCGGCGGGCTTGGTCGGGTACGCCACGTCCAGGTAGCGCAGCCATATGCGCAGGCTGTGGAACAGCTGCATGCCCCCCAGCCGCGAGATGCCCTGACGGTAACGGCGGATCCGCACCAGGGCGCCCAGGCTGATCTTCTGCGTCTTGGTGAACGGATTGATCTCGACGATCCCGCTGACCAGGTCCGGCTGCTGCGCCGCGGCGATGGTGGCCGCCCCGCCCGAGATCGAGTGGCCCACGATGACCGCGGGACCGCCCAGGTGACGGATCAGCGCGAGCAGGTCGCCCGCGATGTCGGTCCGGCTGATGGCGTCGGTGCCGGTGACGGACTTCCAGCCCATGCTGGACTCACCGTGCCCGCGCAGGTCCGCGCTGACCACCCGGTACCCGGCCTGGGCCAGCATGGGCGCCAGGAACCGGTAGGCCTGCCGGCGGTCGCCGATGCCGGGCGACAGCACGACCAGCGGCCCGCTACCGGTTACGTCGTATGCGATCCGGCCGCCCTCGATATCCAGGAACTCGGTCATCATGATCCCTTCGTAGCTAATCTCCGTAGCCTTAAAGCTAATCTAATTAGCCACGTATGTCAACCGTGACCACCGGCCCCTTGCAGCCGGGCCCCGGCGGGTCGGCCGTATCGCTCGCGATGCAACTTAAGAAGTCTTGCGCAAGATATCTTGTGCAGTATTCCTTGCTCAAGATATCTTGATAATTATGCCCGGACCCCAGAGCCGAGACGCGCTCACGCTGCGCGCGCTGACCCATCCCCTCCGCTGGAAGCTGCTCGACCTGATCGGCAGCGAGCTGTCCGCCACGGCTACCCGCTGCGCCGAGGTGCTCGGCGAGAGCGTGGCCAGCTGCAGCTACCATCTCGGCATCTTGGCCAAGTACGGCTATATCGAGCTGGTCCCCGACCAGGCGGGCCGGGAGAAACCATGGCAGCTAGCCCGCCGGGAGCAAGACCTGTCCCCGGACGGCCTGGACGAGCCCGGCGCGCTCGCCGCCCAGGACGCCACCGAGATATTCCTGGACCACGAGCTGGACCGGATCAAAGACCGGCTCCGCCGCCGCGACCACGAACCCAGCGAATGGCGCGAGGCCAGCCACCTCCTGGGCACGACCCGCTGGATGACCGCAGCAGAACTCCAGGAAATAAAGAGGCAACAGCTCGAGATCGCCAGCCGGTACGCCGACCGCGACGAGGAGCCGGACCGCCGCCCGCCCGGCGCCCGCGAAGCCCGCATCTTCGTCGCCACCTCCGTCGCACCGCGCCCGGTCAAGCCAAGATGACCAGGCTGCGCCCGACGGGCCCGTTCGCCGACCCCCGGTTCCGGCGGCTCCTGGCCGGGCAATCCCTGTCCAGTTTCGGCGACACCGCGCTCTACTTGACGCTGGGGATCTGGGCCAAGTCACTGACCCACAGCAACGCCGCAGCGGGCGCCGTGTTCCTAGCGCTGGGCATTCCCGCCCTGTTCGCCCCCGCAGCCGGCCACCTCGCCGACCGGGTCCGGCGGCGCCCCCTGCTCCTGTGGGCCAACCTCGTCACTGCTGTCATGGTCCTGTCGCTCCTGGCCGTACACTCACCGGGCCGGCTGTGGATCATTTACCTGGTGGCGTTCGGCTACGGAATCGCCTTCACCGTGCTGGGCAGCGCCTTCGCCGGCCTGCAAAAAGACCTGCTCTCCGGCGAGGACCTGGCCGCCGCGAACGCTGCCCTGACCAGCTTTGGCTACGGCCTGCGGATCATCGCCCCGCTGGTCGGCGCCGCGCTCTTCGCCGCGTTCGGCGGCGGCGCCGTTGCGCTGCTCGACGCCGCGACGTTCATCGCTGCCATCGCCGCGCTGGCCAGCATCCGCCTCACCGAGTCCGCACCTGAGCCCAGGGCGACCGGATCATTCCGCCGGGAACTGGCCGCCGGATTCCGACATCTGCGCGCCGTGCTGCTGCTCGCTCAGATCACGGTCGTGACCGCCTGCGCCTTCGCCGTCCTGGGACTGAACGAGACCGTCATCTTTGCCGTCATCGGCCAGGGACTTCACCGGCCGCCCACGTTCTTCGGCGTCTACAGCAGCGTCCAAGGCGCGGGCGCCATCGCCGGCGGGATCATCATGTCCCGGCTGCTCCGCCGGATGGGATCGGCGCGCATGACGGGCCTGGCCATCGCCGGGGTCTCCCTTTCTTCACTCGCCTGCCTGACCAGTTCGACCGCCGTCGTACTCGCCGGAGCCGTAGCGGACGGCATCGGGCTCGTCTGGCTCGTGGCGGTGGCCGGCGCAGCAATCCAGCGCTACACGCCCCCACGGCTCCAGGGGCGGGCCACCGCGGCCTGGACCATGCTGGTCATCACGCCCCAGACCATCTCCATTGCCGCGGGCGCGGTCCTGATCTCCTACATCGATTACCGCATTCTGCTGCTCGCCGTCATCGCCGTAACCGGCGTCTGCGCTTTCCTGCTCGTGCTACACCCCACCCCAGAGCCCGCAACCGACTCACCACCCGGCAGCGCCAGCCCGGCGGCCGCGCAGGAGCAGCCCGTTCCACTCACCTAGACTGCCCGCATCCGGAACCGGCACCAGCGGGGCAGGCCTGGTGCCCGGAGCCCGGCGAGGGATCAGCGGGAGAACGGACATTGCCGGCCAGCGACACCAGCGACGCTGTCCTGCTCGAAGAACTGCGCGCACTGGGCCGGGCCGACCGGATCGGCGCGCTCGGCCGCCTGACCGGCGGGACCCTCGCCGACGTGTGGCTCATCACCTATACGGACGGCACCCAGGTGATCGGCAAGACCGTCACCGGCGCGCCCCCCGACCTGTTCCAGGCCGAGGCCGACGGGCTCATCGCGCTGCGCGGCACCGGGCACCTGGCCACCCCGCAGGTCCTGGCTGTGACCGGGCGACTGCTGTTGCTGGAGGCCCTGGTGGCCCGCGACGACAGCGAACGATCCTGGGAGGAGTTCGCCCGTGATCTGGCCGCCGCGCACCGCAGCACCACAGGCACCAAGTTCGGCTGGGACCACGACGGCTACCTGGGACGGTTCCGCCAGGTCAACACCTGGACCGCGAACGGCCACCAGTTCTTCGCCCAGCACCGGCTGCAGCGCTACCTGAGCGAACCAGCCGTCGAGCAAGCTTTGACCGTCGCCGACCGTCGCGCCATCGAACGGCTGTGTGACCGCCTGCCCGAGGTCATCCCGGCCATGCCCTCCGTCTTGACCCACGGCGACCTGTGGTCAGGTAACCTCGTCAGCCAGCCCAGCGGCCGGATCACCGTCATCGACCCCGCCGTCTCGCGGACCTGGGCCGAAGTCGACCTGTCCATGTTGTGGGGCTCCCCACGCCCGCCGGCCGCCGCCCGGTTCTTCGAGATCTACCAGGAACTCAACCCCTCCCCGCCCGGCTGGGCCGACCGCATGCCTATCCTGCACCTGCGCGAACACCTCAGCGTCATCGCCGCCTACGGCCCCGCCGCCGCCAGCACCATCGACCAGGTCCGGGACATCCTCGCTCCCTTCTACCCCCGCTGACCACCGCAAAGGGATGTCAACCGGCCGTGCGGGGCTGTCAACAGCCGATCGGACGTGCGGTCATCTGGGGCCCGCGGGGGCCGTTGTGCCTGCCGGGACGCCAGCACGGCCGCGACTGCGCTCGCCCCAGTCAGGCCAGGATGACCGGCATCGTGGACACCTACCTCATCCTCAACGAGGTAAAGGTCCACGCTTATCCGGATGGCACACGCCAGGGACAATTGAGACAGCTGAGCTGTGCCGGCGAGCCGCTGGCAAAGCGCATTGAGGCAAACGTGGCCGGGCACGAAACTAGGACAAGGCGGTGGCCACCTGGGTGTAGAGCTGCTCGAAATCCGTGCCTTTGTGGATCTCGGGGGTCAGGGTGTTCATGTCGGCCAGCACGCCCATGATCCCCGCGATCGTGTTCCTGATCTTCTCGTAGAGATCGAGTTCCTCCCTGATGCCCTGCAGATACTCCTGGCCGACTTGCCTCATCGCCTGGTCCAGCGCGGTCCGCTGGTCTTCCCAGTATTTGACGTACCCGAGCCTGCTGATCGGGTCGAAGACCGCGGCGTCTGGCATGACGATGGGATAGACGCGGGACGCGAATTCAGGGCGGCCGGCGATCTCGGTCAGCTCGAACATGCAGTTCTTCGACTGCAGGTATTCCTTGCTCAGGATTAGTATGACGCATTTGCCAGTGCCGATCCGCCGCATGAACTGCTCAATGGAATCGCGGTACCTGACCTCGCTCTTGTCGCGAGTGACGAGTATCCCTCGTTCTTCCAGCCTGCTCTGGATTTCATCGACCAGGGCCTCGCTGTCACCTCCCCATTTGTAGGAGATGAACACCTCCGGCTGGATCGGTGCGTCCCGCCCGGTGGCCGCCTGCGTCTCCGTGGCGAGGTCAGACGCGAGCGCACTTAGCAGCATGAGCGGGTCAAGAAGCTTCCGGCTAGCCCGGCACTGGATCATGTCACCAGTGCGGGCGAAATCCTCCAGATCGCTGACCTTGAACGTGCTTGGCTCGCTTGAGGCGGAGCACCTAGCGCAGTCGCATGACATGAATTGCTCGACCTTGACGCCCGGATAGGAACGATGGATGAGCGCCAGCTCGCGATCGATCATGCCGAGGAGGACGCGCGGGTCACCGCCTCGGATCCGGACGCTCAGCAGCCGTCGGCGGTACTGCTCGATGACCTCGGCCCGGCTGGCGTCGTATTCGAATACGGCACCGTTCCGCCAGAGGAAGTCGCCGGGGGCGATCAGATCGTGCAAGGCTACGATGAGCCGCCGGACAATGCCCTTCGGCATCACTTCGTACTCATAGGTCAGCACCAGGCTGTCGGTCTCATCCCAGTGATACGTCGGCTGGCTCGGGGTGAGCAGCTGCGGGGCGATGAACGTATCCGAGCCCGGAACCTGGAAGCACAGCCCGAACCTGACCATCAACTGCAGCAGTTCGTTCTGCATCGACTCGTAGGCCGGATCGGACCAGATCCGCTGCAGGTCAGCCCGGCGGAAGACGCCAAGGGACCGGGCGGTCCCGGGGTCGTCGAGCACGCGGTAGACGGCACCCGTGCCCCACTCGGGCTTGAGGATGACCGTCTTGGACAGCAGTGGATCATCCTGGAAGAACAGGCAGATGCCCAGGTCGTGCAGGTAGCCGCCGAGTTGGCTCATCTCCAGCCGGTCGGTGAAGCCGTTCGACCGGCATATCTCGAAGAACTCCCCGGCCGGGATGTAGTTCCTGAGGTCGGCTTCCAGGGCCACCCGGACGTCCCGCCAGGTCTTCGGCAGCGAGGTGCCGATATGCGGCAGTTGCTCCAGTTCCCGGCGGACCTTGGCGACGGCGGCCTCCAAGCCTGAGTTGTCGGCCAAGTCCAGGGTCACCGTGCCGCACAGGTTCGGATAACGCTGCCGCAACGCGCCGAGGTCGATCCCTTGCTGACGGCCCTGCTTGCGGTTCTGGACGATGACCAGCGGGCTGCCTCCGCTGAGTAGGTTCACCACCTCGAGCCAGTACTCGAAGTCGGTGTCTTCCTTGCGCTCGTCCGTGACCAGAACGTAGACGGATCTCTTGGTCAGGAAGAACTGGTGCGTGGAGTGATAGATCTCCTGCCCGCCGAAGTCCCAGATGTTCACCCGGAAGTTCCGCTGGATGACCCGCTCGCCTCCCTCGTCCCGCACCCGGATGGCCGCCGGGAACTGCCACGCCAGCACGTTGATGCCCTCGGTGGAACCCTCCCCCGCGTCCAGCACGTACTCCGGGTCGAGGATCTTCTTGGCCAGCGACGTCTTGCCTGCCCCCGATTCGCCTACGATCAGCAGCTTCGCCTCGGCCAGGTAATCGGGGCCGACATCGCGTTGCTGAGACCAGTAGCGCTTGATCGCCTCGATCCCATTCGCGGCGATCTCGGGCGGGGGCGTGATGAGCCGACCAGCATCAAGTTCCAGGCTGGCAAGCCGCCTGAGATTAAGAATATCTGCCGGTATCTCGGTGATCGGACAGTTGCGTAGATTGAGTTCCTCAAGTGACTCCAGCCGCCAGAAACTGGCCGGGATCTGAGTGAGGGGATTACCATACAGGTCGAGAAATTTTAGGTTGCGTGCTCGGCCGATGGACTCAGGCAGATCCGTAAGGCCGCTGTAGCGAAAACTAAGTTTGGTCAATGCGGGAACTTCGAAAAGCCAGTCCGGGTAGGTCTCGGGCCATAGATGCACCAGGGCCAAGTCGGTAAGGTGTTGCAGCGTGCGTATAGCCTCCGGAACCCGCCCGAGGGGGCATCCCCAGATGTGAAGGAAGAATAGATCCCGCTGAGACTCAAGAAATTTCTCGATATTCGATTTAATCCGGTCAAGGGCAGGCCACCTGGCTTCGATCGACTGACGGCTCTCGCTGTTCCAGACGTAATTGCCTATCGATAGCCCGGAAACGCTGAGCATTGAGCTTCGAGCAAGATCGAATGTTCTTCGCGCAGCCTGCGATGATGTATCAGGAGTTATACAGATCGCACAAATTTTAGCAGGGTTAAGCGTGTCGTCGCATCGAATTATCGTCTCGGCATCGACAGACCACTGAACATTCGGCAGGTCAGGAAGTGCAGCCATCGGATGACTGCTTATATCGATCACCTCAAGATGCGGGAGATCGGCGAGCCAGGACGGGAGCGTTTCGATTTCTCCACTGTCGACGACCAAGGACCGCAGGCCCTCCAGCTCGCGGATCTCGTCCGGAACTTTTGTGAGACGGCCCTTTAGTGTGATGGAGGAGGCGCGCCCAGCCCGAACCTCGTCGATCTCCCTCTTCAGCCGCTCAGATAGCGGGCGGGCCGGGGCTTTTTTCCGGAAAGGCACGCGGTAAGCGTAGCGTCACGCCGGGGAGCCGAGGTAGTGGAGGACGGCGAGGACGCGGCGGTTGTCGCTCTCGTCGGGGGGCAGGCCGAGCTTGGTGAAGATGCTGGCCACGTGCTTCTCCACCGCCCCGCCGGAGACCACCAGGTCGGCTGCGATCGCCGAGTTCGACCGGCCTTCGGCCATCAGCGCGAGCACCTGGCGCTCCCGCGGGGTGAGCGTGGCCAGCCCGCCACGCTGCCGGCTGGCCCGGAACAGCTGGCTGACCACCTCGGGATCCAGCGCGGTACCGCCGCCCGCCACCCGTTCCAGCGCCGCGGCGAACTCGGCGACGTTGGCCACCCGGTCCTTGAGCAGGTAGCCGACCCCGGCCGCACCGCCCTCGAGCAGCTGCGCGCTGTAGGACGTCTCGATGTACTGGGAGAACATCATCACCCCGACGCCGGGAAAGGCCTTGCGCATGGCCAGCGCCGCCCGCAGTCCCTCGTCGGTGTGGGTGGGCGGCATTCGGATGTCCACCACCGCGACGTCGGGCTGGTGCTCGCCCACCGCGGCCAGCAGCGCGTCGCCGTCGGTCACCGCCGCGCACACCGAATGGCCGCGGTCCTCTAGCAGGCGGGTCAGCCCCTCCCGCAGCAGTGCGGCGTCCTCCGCGATCACTACCCGCATCACATGCTCCCCTAGGCCGTCAGCGGCAGTTCGACGGTAACCGTGGTCGGGCCGCCGGGTGGGCTGGACACGTCGATCCGCCCGTCCACCGTGGACACCCGCTGGGCCAGTCCGGTCAGGCCACTGCCACGGGCCGCGTCCGCCCCGCCGATGCCGTCGTCGATGACCTGGAGACGGAGCACCCCGGTCCGTTCGGTGAGGATATTGATTTTGATCTGATTCGCGTAACTGTGCTTGGTCGCATTGGTAATCAGCTCGGCCGCGCAGAAGTACGCGATCGTCTCGATGGCCGGAGCGGGCCGGGTGCCGATGTCGGCGGTGACCGCGGCGGGGATGGCACTGCTGGCGGCCAGGGTGGCCAGCGCGCTGGCCAGGCCGTTGTCGAGCGCGGGCGGGTGGATGCCGCGGGCCAGGTCACGCAGGTCGGCCATGGCGTCCACCGCGTTGCGGTGCGCGGCGTCGATCAGTTCCTTGACCGTCGCGTGGTCGGCGTGCTCGTCGTCGCCCAGCTTCTCCTGGGCCATGCCGAGGTTCATGGCCAGCGCGGCCAGTCGCATCTGCGCGCCGTCGTGCAGGTCCCGTTCGACCCGCCGCAGCGCCGCGGCCGAATCCTCCACCGCCAGCGTCCTGGTCCGCTCGAGCTCGCTGACCCGCTCGGACATGCTCCTCGGCCCGAGCAGGCCACGGAGCAGCCGCCGGTCCCCCGCGTTGATGGCCCGGGCCAGCCACGTCGCCGCGAGCACGCAAACGACGCCCGCGATGGCCGCGAGGTAGGTGCCGGCAAAGCCGTAAACGTGGAAGGTTCCGATGAACGGGAAGGGGAACACGACCGTCATCGGGCTGGTCGTGTCGTTCCGGAACAGCACCCAGTCGACCGGGTAGGTGATGTCCACCAGCCCGATGCAGGCGATCGTGATGGCGTACAGCTGCACGGCCGCGACGGGCAGCTTGACCAGGCTGTAGGAGACCGCCCGCCAGGCGGCCCGGTCCCGCAGCCGCCTGTCGAGCCGGTTCAAGATGCCGGTGCCGGGCTGGAACTTCGGCGCCGGCTCGACCCGGTAGCGCAGCAGCCACCCGGCCAGGCGGCGGTGCAGCGCGCCCAGCCGCCCGCTGACGCGCAGGGCCAGGGTCAGCAGCAGCAGCCCGATCACGGTGCCGACGATGGACACGGAAATGCTCAAGCCCACGGCGAGCATGGCGATCGTGATCTCGAACCCGATCACCCCGGCCAGGCCGCCGACGCCGCAGTACAGCAGCTCGCGAACGGTCCGATGGGTGAGCGGGGCACGCAATACGATGCCCGTCACCCGCCGGATGTCCTCGTCCATGGACCTTATTGTCTCTCGCTAGCGGCCCGCGCTCACGCGTCGCGGCGCGCTACGGCCCAGGTGCCCACGGCCAGCGCCACCACGGCATACCCGCACAGCAGCGCGAACCCGACGCCGGGCGACAGGCTGTGCGCCACCGGCTTTACCGCGGTCAGCGAGTTCTCCGCGATCAGCATCGGCATGAACTGCCCGGCCGAGTTCTGGATCGAGGTTCCGAGCGGGACCAGGATCAGCGGCAGTACGAACAGCACCCCGACCACGGCACTGATCGCGCCCGCTGTGTGCCGGATGAGAGCGCCGAGGCCAAGGCCGATGAGTGCGATCAGCGCCGGGTAGGCGCCGGCCATCAGCACCGCGCGTAGCACGCCCGGCTGGCCGAGGGCGGCGTGCGGCGCCGGGCTCTTGAGCACCGCTTCGCCGACCCCGAACGCGACGAAGGCCAAGATCTCCCCCGCCACCAGCGCCACCGCGGCGACGATCGCCGCCTTGGCCGCCAGCACCAGCGGACGCCGTGGCGCCGCGGCGAACGTGGCACGGATCATGCCGGAGGAGAACTCGCTGGTCACGGCCAGCACGCCGAGGACACCGAGGGCGAGCTGGCCGATCGCCAGCCCAGCGTAGCTGTCGTTGGTCGGGTCGAAGGAGGCCCGGTCCGCGGCTGACATGGTGGCCCAGCGCTGGTGGATCATGACCAGGACGGCCAGGCCGATCATGCCGGCCGCGAAGACAAGCAGGGTCCACCAGGTGGAGCGGACACTGCGCAGCTTGAGCCATTCCATCTGGGCCACGGCGCGGAAGCCGTAGCGTCCTTGGATCCGGCCGGGAGTGGCGGCGCGGTCGAGCGTCGCGGTGGTCATGACACGCTCCTCAGGGGGTAGTTGGCCCCGTAGTGGGCCGCGTAGCTGGCGGAGTACTCGGTGCTGCCGTCGGTGAGCTGGAAGAACGCCTCTTCCAGCGAGCTGCTGCGGGCGCAGAGCTCGGCCACGGTGGTCTGGGCCAGCAGCCGGCCCTGGCCGATCACGATGAGCTGGTCCGCAGTCTGCGCGATCTCGCTGATCAGGTGGCTGGAGATGAGCACCGTGCGGCCGTGCGACGCCAGGTTCTTGAGCAGGCCGCGGATCCAGCGGATGCCCTCCGGGTCCAGCCCGTTGACCGGCTCGTCAAGCAGCAGCACGGCGGGGTCGCCGAGCAGCGCGGCGGCGATGCCCAGCCGCTGAGCCATGCCCAGGGAAAACTTGCCCGCGCGGCGCTCCGCGGCCTTGCCCATGCCGGTGATCTCCAGCACCTCGTTGACCCGCCGACGCGGGATGCCGTTGCTCGCCGCCAGTGCGGTGAGGTGGGCCCGGGCCGAACGCCCAGGGTGAAATGCCTTGGCCTCCAGCAGCGCGCCGACTTCACGCAGCGGCCAGCGCAGCTCGTGGTAGTTCTTGCCGTTGACCCGGGCCGTCCCGGCGTCCGGCCGGTCCAGGCCGAGGATCATCCGCATCGTGGTGGATTTGCCGGCGCCGTTCGGGCCGAGGAAACCGGTCACCGTGCCGGGCCGGACGTCGAAGCTGAGGTTGTCCACGGCGGTGGTGGGGCCGTAGCGCTTGACCAGGCCGCGTGCCTCGATCATGAAGTGCCTCCCGTAGTTTGTGGCCTCGTCGTGCGGGAGCGTGCCCGGCCCCCGTGCGGCGGGCACGCTCGTCTGCACCTGAGGTTCACGCTAGGGACTGGGCCGCTGAGCGGGAACGCGGCTTCCACCCCTCTTTGGGGTGGGGTTTGCCCCCGTATACCGGGGATCATGGACGCGCTGGTCATCGACGCGGCGCTCACGCTGCGGCGCGTTCGACCAGGCCTACCCGGTCCACTACGCTGCCGGACGTGGCCGCGCTCAACTCCCGGCCCTCGCTGACGCCGTGACTGTTACCAGTGGTGCGTCGTCGCGTAGGAGTGGTTGGTGATTATGTCCGTGTCCTCGGGTGCGGCGTACATGGACTGCACCGCGACCCGGCCGGGACCGAACAGCCGAAGCCAGATGCTGCGGTAGCTCCACCGGTTGTTCCAGAAGGCGAAGCCCATGTTCCGGGGGTACTCCAGGTGCAAGGACATCCGGACCGACACATCTCGGTAGAGCAGGGCGCTCGGCTGGATCAGCAGGGTCTGGTTGGGCTGCAGGTCGCGGACGAAGGTATTGCCCGGCGAGTGCAGCAGCAGCAGCCCCGGTCCACCGGTAGCGGCGAACGTGTCGCCGTACTGACCCATCGGATAGCGGGTCTCCTGGTCATCGCCGGTGCCGGTGGTGTACCAGACGCCGGTGGGATGCCAGTCGTACTTGACGTTCCCCGTTGCGGTCAAGAAGCGGTGCTCACGGACCCAGATCTGCTGGTTGTGCTGCAGCGGCAGGGCCACGACCTCGCCCGCGTGGTTGTCGGACAGCGCTAGGTGGCCGGGACCGCGGCCCTCGACCATGATCAGCGGCAGGCCGGCCAGCGTGCGGTTCCACCCGCCGCGCATCGGCATGTTGGTCAGCTTGGTGCCCGGCTCGGTCCACAGCAGGACGTGGTGGGAGAAGTAGATCCAGTCGTTCGCCGCGAGGCTGAACTCCGCGACGGGCACGGTGGTGCCCGCGATCTGGATGTGGGACTGGCCGAACTGGAGCCGGGCCATGTCCTTGATCGGCGGCTGCTGGACCCACCCCGAGTCGCTGACCGAGGACCGGATGTCGACCGGCGCCCCGCACAGCGGGCAGGTCGGTGAGCTCGGGTCGCTCGGCTGGCGGCAGTACCGGCAGATGTATGTATTCATCTCAGTATTCAGTCGGCGTGGTGGTGGACGTACATCGACTGGATGCCGACCCGGCCGGGCCCGGTCATCTCGGCCAGGTACATGCCGTGCCGCAGCATGCCGGTCTTGAGCGGCATCTGCGCGGCCTGCATCTGCACCGTGGAGTCCTTGTAGAGGAAACCGCCGGGCTCGACCAGGATCTTCTCGCCCGGCCGCAGGGTCCGCTCGAGCACGTTCCCGTTCCCGTGCAGCAGCAGCATGCCGGGGTAGCCGGTCGTGACGAAGCGGTCCACGTACATGCCGTTCCCGCCGTGCAGCAGGTTGACCAGGCCCTTGATCCGCACGAAGGAGTACTGGACGCTGTGCGAGGCAACCAAGAAGGCGTGCTCGCGGACATCCAGTTCCATGCCGGGGTGCAGCGGCAGCACCACGAGCTCGCCGGGCGCGTCCCGGGAGAACGCGATCCGGCCCGGGCCGTTGGCCACCGTCACGATGTGCGGCATGCCGCCGATCGTGCGCTTCATCCCGCCGCCGGTGTTCATCGACGACAGCGGCACCGACTCGTCCTTCCACAGCAGCACGTGGTGCTCGAAGTACACGCCGTCCTGCGGGTGGAGGCTGATCTCCGCCACCGGGACGAGCTCGCCTTCGACCTGGCAGGTGCTGCCGGAGAACTGGAACTCGGTCATGTCGCGCAGCCGGGGCGCCTCGCGCCAGCCGGAGTCGCTGACCTTGTCCCGCTCGTCGAGTGGAGCGCCGCAGGTCTGACAACTGGTGGCGCCCGCCTGATTCTGGGCGTGGCACCACTGGCACTGGATCATTTCCACGCTCGGAAGATAGCAGGGAAGTGACCTTTGACATCGTCTTATACCTCAAAGTTCGGCAGCGGGTATGGTTCTGCCATGGCACTGCTCGGGCGGGAGTTCATCGCCGTACCTGATGACCGCAAAGGTCAAATCGTCTTCAAATGGCCGGACGTCACCATCCGTCGCTACACGCGTGCGATCGTCAACGCGGACGAGATGGCGCTGTTCGTCAACACGGGCCAGGTCGTGCAGACCCTGGGCCCAGGCCGACACCAGATCGACGCCAACGAGCTGCCTGGACTCGGCGCGATCATCGACGTCGTCAGCGGCGGGAACGCCTACCGGGCCGAGATGTACTTCGTCGGCACCCGCGAGTACACCGGCTTCAAGTTCGGCGGGCGGGTCGATGACGTGCAGGACCCGCGGACCGGGCTGGTCGTGACGCTTCGGGTGTTCGGGGACTACGCGCTGCGCGTCGCCGACCCGGTGCGGCTGATCACCAACCTGACCGCCACGGTCGACGTCACCGACAACGAGCGGATCGCCGGGTGGGTCAGCGATCAGCTGCTGAAGGTGCTGCGGACCCACGTCACCACCCAGATCGTCCGCAACGGGTGGCCGATCCTGGGTCTGATGGCGTACTCGGCGGAGATCGAGCAGAACACCATCGACGCCGGCAACGGTCAGCTCGCCGCCTACGGCGTCCAGCTGACCCGGATGGGCAACTTCGACGTCAACCTCTCCCCCGAGGACGAACAGCAGCTCAAGCAGCTGGCCAAGGACACCAGTTACTCGCAGCTGGCCGGCGGCTTCCAGAACTATGCCGCGGGCGAGATGGCGCTGGGTGCCGGGCAGGGCCTGGCCAAGGGCGGCGCCGGTACCGAAGGCGCGTTCCTCGGCGCCGGGTTCGGTCTGGCCAGCGCGTTCGGGGCGCAGCAGGCGCAGGCCATGCAATCGCAGCAGGCCGAGGCGGCGCAGCGGGCGGCCGCCCAGTACGGCGTGCCGTACGGGCAGGGTGGTGGCCAGCCCCAGGGTGGTCCGCCTGGTCCGCCCCAGGGTGGTCCGCCGCAGGCTCCGCCAGCCCCCCAGGCTCCTGCGGCTCCTGCGGCCCCGCAGACCGCGGCCGGAGCGGTGTGCGCGTCCTGCCAGGCCGCGAACCCGGCCGGTGCGAAGTTCTGCATGAGCTGCGGGCAAGGGCTCGCGCCCGCCGTTCCGCATTGCGCGGAATGCGGCAACGAACTGCCCGGCGGGGCTCGCTTCTGCGCGAACTGCGGTACGCGGGTCGGCGGCTAGACGGTCACCTTCTCCGGAGCGCGCTCCGGCTGCTGGCGGATCGCGTTGGCGATCCCTGCGCCGGTCAAGCCCATCACGGTCCCGATGAGCGGAAAGCCCACGAGAAGGGCGAAGTAAGCGGTCACGTCCTGGCTCGCGTAGAGCTCACGGCCGTAGACCGCGGAGGCGGTCAGGTGCTGCCCGTGGTAGAGCAAGTCCCGCACCCAGGCCGACTTGACCAGCAGCGCGGTCGTGCCGCTGCCGAATACGGTGACGAACAAGGCCCCGACGCCGCCGGATACCAGCCCCGCGGCCAAGCCCTGCCAGGCCCGGGCGACGGATGCCTGGCCGAGGTCGTCCGGCACATGGCAGCGCAGCCCCGCGATAACGCCGCAGGCCAACGGCGCACCGAACACCAGGATCCAGGCCAGGGCCACGAACGCGTCAACCGCGGAACCGGGCGGCCATGGCCTGGTTGGGTACTTGAAGTTGAGCCCGAGCGGTGCCACCGCGTACATCACGGCGCCCAGGGCCAGGCCCGCGCCGGCACTAATGGCCAGCGTGGCCGGGGCCACCGGGGCGCGGCGCGCGGTCAGCGCCAGGATGATCGCCAGGTAGCAGGCCGTGAAGATCAGGATCCCTATCTCACCGGCCCAGTCAGGACCGCCGGACGAGCTTCCTGGCACCCCCGGGCCCTGGAAGACGTCGAAGGTATGCCGATCGATACCCCCTCGCGGGACCATGCCCACGAACAGCCCGATGGCGCCCTGGGTCGGCATCACGGCCAGGATCGCGGCGTAGAAGCCGGCCCTGAGCCACCGGGCCGCCCGGCTGTCGGGCGGCCCGAGTACCAAGCGGGTCAGCAACGGTAGGCCGGCCAGGAGCAGCACCGTAACGATAATGCCGCCTTGGACCGCGGCGCCATGGCTGACCCGGGAGCCCGGCCAGGCTCCCCAGGCCGCCGCCCCTGCGGCCGCCGCGAACAGCAATAGGATGCCGGTCCTGCGTACCATCTGCGCCTCCTTCGCTATCAGCCGCACTCCGCCCGCCTGCCAGGCCAGCCGCTGCCAGCCCGCCGGCACCTCATGCGCCTCGGCCCAGACCGCCTCCGCCCAGTCCCGCCGCGCCGCTGGCACCAGCCGCAGCACGCCTCGCCCGGCCGTGGGTGCAGCGCTGCCCAGCCTGGCCGACGCGGCAGCGCTGGCCAGCCCGTCAGTGGTGAGCCAGTACAGGTGTCGGCGCGGTCGGCCCGGCATCGGCTCCTCCTGCCAGCACGGTCGGTTCTTCCGCATCGACGTGCCGGCCGCCGTCGGGCGGAGCCGGCAGCGGCTCGGGCGCACCGGGACCCGGCGGGCCCCCCGGGCGGCCGCCGTCCGCCAGCCGAGGGTTCGGGTTGGCGATCCCCGTGCCGATCAGGCCCATTATGAGCCCGATAAACGGGAAGACGAAGAGGAGGAGGACGTAAGTGGGGACGTCCTGGCTCGCGTAAAGCTCACGGCCGTAAACCGCGGAGGCGGTCACGTGCTGCCCGTGGTAGAGCAAATCCCGCACCCAGGCCGAACTGACCACGAGGGCGGTAGTGCCAGCGCCGAGCACGGTGACGAGTGCGGCCCCGACGCCGCCGGACACCACCCCGGCGGCCATACCCTGCCAGATTTGGGCCACGACTGCCTTGGCGGGGTCGTCGTCGACCCTGCAGCGCCGTCCCGCGAGGGCTCCGGCGACCAACGGCGCGCCGAACAGCAGGATCCAGGCCAGCGTCCCGACCGCGTCAGCTGCGGAGCCGTGCAGCCATGGCCGGTCTGGGAACTTGATGTTGAGCCCGAGCGGTGAGATTGCATACATCGCCACGCCCAGCATTAGGCCCGCACCGGCGCCGATAGCCAGCGTGGCCGGGGCCACCGGCGTACGACGTGCGGTCAGCGCCAGGAGGACCACCAGAAAGCAGCCCGTGACGACCAGGATCCCTATCTCGCCTGCCCAGCCCGCGCTGCCGGACACGGTGCCCGGCACCGCCGGGCCCTGGATGACATCGAAGATATGCCGGTCAATACCTGATCGCGGGTCCGCGCCGAGGAACAGCCGGATGGCGGTCTCGGCTGGCATCACGGCCAGGATCGCGACGTAGAAGCCAGCCCGGAGCCACCGGGCCGCCCGGTTGGCGGGCGATCCGAGCACCAAACGGGTCAGCAGCGGAAGGCAGACCAGCAGTGCCAACGTGATGATGATGCCGCCTTGGACCGGGGCGGCATGGCTGACTGGGGAGCCTGGCCAGGCCCCCCAGGCCGCCGCCCCCGCCGCCCCCGCGAACAGCAACCAGCTGCCGATCGTGCGTGCCATCTGCCCCTCCTTCGCAATCAGCCCCAGACCGCCCGCCCGCCAGGCCAGCCGCGGCCAGCCTGCCGGCACCTCGTGCGCCTCGGCCCAGACCGCCTCGGCCCAGTCCCGCCGACCTGCGGGCACCAACCGCACCGCACCCCGACCCACCGCGGCCGCGATCCGGCTCCGCCATCTCATGGCACTACGGGCGCCGCGACACCGTGCCCGCGCCGGGCGCTCGTACCCGGACGCGCCGTGGTGGCGGGCCGCTCCGCCGCAGCTAGTTCCGCCTCGGCCAGGGCTGTCCTGGCGCTGGCCAGCCCGTCGGCAGTGAGGCGGTACAGATGCCGGCGCGGCCGACCCGGCACGGGCTCGTCCTGCCAGCACGCCTGGACCAGGCCCCGGTCGGCGAGCCGGATCAAGATCGGGTACAGCGTGCCCGACTTCAGCCCGGTCTCCCGAGCCAGCGCGTATCCGTGCTGCCACGCCGACGGCTGTCCACTCAGCGCCGCCAGCACCGCCAGCGTCTGCGGCGAGAACTCAGACCGCGATCCCATGAGTGGCACTCTACCTATATAGACATTCTCTGTCCATCGGTAACCCCGCGGACGGAATGAAAAACGGCCTGGCTCGGCTTGTCGATGGCATGACTATCGAATTGGGCAGGATCGGTATCTGGAGGCACCCTTCGGGGCTCACCCCGGACCTCGCGGCCGAGGTGGAGGCGCTGGGCTACGGGGCGATCTGGGTGGGTGGCTCCCCCGCCGGCGACTTGGGCGTCGTCGAGAACCTGCTGGCCACGACGGACCACATCGCGGTAGCCACCGGGATCGTCAACGTCTGGAAGGACGACGCCACTACCGTGGCCGCCTCCTATCACCGGATCACGGCCCGGCATCCGGGCCGCTTCCTCCTCGGCCTGGGCATCGGCCATCCCGAAGCTACCACGCAGTACCAACGGCCCTACGCCAAGCTGGTCAGCTACCTCGACGAACTCGACGAGCTCGAGGTCCCGGCCGAAGGACGGGCGCTGGCCGCCCTCGGCCCGCGGGTCCTGCGGCTCGCCGCCGACCGGTCCGCGGGCGCGCATCCCTACCTGGTCACGCCGGAGCACACCCGCGAGGCCCGGCAGATCCTGGGCCCCGGACCGCTGCTCGCGCCCGAGCAGAAGGTGGTCCTGGACACCGACCCCGAGCGGGCTCGCGCCCTCGGCCGACCGCGCGTGCAGAACCCCTACCTTGGCCTGACCAACTACGTCAGCAACCTGCGCCGGCTCGGCTGGGCGGACGCCGACCTAGCCGACGGCGGCAGCGACGCGCTGATCGACGCGCTGGTCGTGCACGGCGACGCGGAGACGCTCGGCCGGGGCGTGACCGCGCACCTGGACGCGGGCGCGGACCACGTCGCGGTCCAGTTCCTCGAATCCGATCCGCTGCCCGCGCTGCGGGCCCTGGCCGCCTCGCTCGACCTCGTGTCGTCGTGACCCAGCCCGGTTGGCCATCGTCCGGCATCGGCGCCGTGGCGCTGACCGACCTGCTCGGTCGCTGGCCAGCTGCGGAAGGTCCGCTGTACCGGCTGCTCGCGACCCGGATCGCCCGCCTGGCCGACACCGGCGAACTGCCCGCCGGGCTCCGGCTGCCCGCCGAACGCGACCTGGCCGCGGCCCTTTCAGTGAGCCGGAACACGGTGTCCGCCGCCTACCAGGTGCTGCGCGACGAGGGGATGGCCGAGAGCCGCCAGGGCGCGGGCACTCGCATCGTCCCGCACCGCACCACCCCGGGCGGCGTGCACCGGGCCAACGGCTTCTTCGCCGGCCTGCTCTCCGAAGCCGTGGTCAAGGCGGACCTCAGCCTGGCTGCGGTGGACTGCGCGCCGGCAGTGGCGGCGGCCCTGACTGATCCGGCGACCCTCCTGGACCGGGCCGCACGCGACGCCCTGACCAGGACCTCCGGCTACTTCCCTTACGGGCTGCCGGAGTTGCGCACCGCGATCGCCAGCCATCTGACCGAACGCCTCAGGCTGCCCGCCAGCCCGGCCCGGATGATCGTCACGACCGGCGCCCAGCAGGCCCTGGACCTGCTGATCCGGTCCGAGGTCCTGCCCGGCCAGCCGGTCGCGGTGGAGGACCCTACCTACCCTGGCGTGCTGGACGCGCTGCACCGGGCGGGCGCCACGGTGATCGGGATGCCAGCCGACCAGGGCCTGGATCCGGACCGGCTGGAGCACGTGGTCCGCACGCACCGCCCGGCCATGGTCTACCTGATCCCGACCTACCAGAACCCCACCGGCCTGGTCATGCCGGCCGGGCCCCGGAACCGCGTGGCCGCTATCGCCGCCGCGCATCCGGACACGCTGTTCGTCGACGACATGACGCTGGCCGAACTGCCGCTTCACGACGGGCCACGGATCCCGCCGCTGGCCGCGTTCGGCCCGGACCAGCCCAACCTGGTCAGCGTCGGGTCGCTGTCCAAGCTCTACTGGGGCGGTCTGCGCACCGGCTGGATCAGGGGCAGTGAGGGCCTGATCGCCCGGCTGGCCGCGGCCAAGGCCGCTGCTGACCAGGGCAGTGCCGCTTTCCAGCAGGCGATCGTGGCGGCGCTGCTGGGCGGCCAGCACGAAGACATCGTCAAATGGCGCGGCGAGTGGCTGCGGACCCGCTACGACGCCCTGGCCGGTGCGCTGCGGGCCAGCCTGCCCGGCTGGACCTGGCCCGAGCCGGACGGCGGCCTGTGCCTGTGGGCGCGGCTGCCCGACGACGCGGACAGCAGCGCGTTCGCCCAGGCCGCGCTCAGGCACGGCGTCGCCGTGGTGCCAGGCCGCCTGCTGAGCGCCAGCACCGAGGCCAGTTCCTACGTCCGTCTGGCCTTCATCCAGCCGCCGGACGTGCTCAGGTCCGCGGTCCGCAGGCTGGCCGCTATACCAGCGCCGTCCCGATAAGCCCGTTCCTGGTCACCAGGGCGGTCAGCTGCTCAGCGTCCAGCGCCTCGGTCCCGACCGGACGCGCGGGTAGCACCATATACCGGGCCTCCGACGTCGAGTCCCAGACCGAGATCTGGACGGTGTCGGGCAGCGTCACGCCGAACTCGGCCAGCACCGCCCGCGGCTCGCGGACCGTCCGTGACCGGTACGGAAAGCTCTTGTACCAGCCCGGCGACGGGCCGAGCAGCGACACCGGGTAGCACGAGCACAGCGTGCAGACGATGACGTTGTGGGTCTGGTCGGTGTTGGCGACCACCCGCAGCTGGTAACTCAGCCCGTCGAAGCCGGCTTGCCCGGCAGCCGCATTCCCGTCCGACAACAGCAGGTCACGATACCGCGGGTCGGTCCAGGCCCGGGCCGCCATCCGCGCCCCATTGACCGGGGAGGCGCTGGCGTACAGCCTGGTCAGGAACTCGTCGATCTCGTCGTCGCTGGTCAGCCCGGCGGCGATCAGCCGTTCTTCCAGCTGCCGGGTGCGCACCGCGGCGGAGGAGTGCACATGGTCGTCATGGCTGGTCAAGGTAGGACTCCCACAGGTCCACGGTCACGGTGTGATCACCGCTCCCCCACAGGTCCGCGGCGGAGAAGCGAACCGCATAGCAGGTCTCGACACGAGGCGGGAGACCGCGCGCGCTGTCATCGGGCACCGGCCACCGGTCCAGGGCCGCGACGATCTCTCCGACGTGCCCGCGCACGTACCTCGGCACGCGGGTGTGATGGTCGGGATCCCCGGCGCGGACCCGGACCCGGCTGCCCGCCGCGTACCTGGACATCACGCCACGCCCTTCTCCGCGACCAGCATCTCGATCGCGCCCAGCCAGCGCTCGTAGTACGACGCGCCCAGGTAGACCTCCGGCGGCAGCCGCTCGATCGCGTCGCGCAGTTCATCGCTGTTGAACACCCCCCGCCGCCGCAGCACCGCCGCCAGCGCGTACACCCGCGCCTCCCAGTCGGCCGCAAACGGGGGGCCGCCGTCCGCGTCGACTGGTACCGGCCCGAACCCCGTCTCACCGCCCATGTCATGAACCCGGCTCACCCTCGTGACCCTAACATTTATGCCGAACGGCCCATGGTGCTCGCCCCTGGCTCCCGTGTTAGTTATGTACTCATGACGGCAAACGGTGAACTCCGCAGCACCCAGTGGTTCGGCGCGACCGGGCGGAGCGGCATGGCCCACCGGTCCTGGATGCGCAGCGAGGGGTTCACGCCCGAGGTTTTCGACGGCCGGCCGGTGATCGGCATCGCCACCACCTGGTCCGAGCTGGCTCCGTGCAACGTCCACCTGCACCGGGTGGCCGAGTCGGTCAAGCGCGGAGTGTGGCAGGAGGGCGGATTCCCGCTGGAGTTCCCGGCCATGGCCCTGGGCGAGACGCTGCTGCGGCCCACGGCCATGCTGTACCGGAACCTGCTGGCCATGGAGGCCGAGGAGCTGATGCGGGCCAACCCGCTGGACGGCGTGGTGCTGCTGTCCGGGTGCGACAAGACCACCCCCGGACTGCTGATGGCCGCGGCCAGCGTGGACCTGCCCGCGGTGATGGTCACTGGCGGCCCGATGCTCAACGGCAAGTACCAGGGCACCGACGTGGGCTCCGGCACGGCAGTCTGGCGGTTCGAGGAAGACCTGGTGGCTGGGCGGATGACGCAGGAAGAATGCGTCTTCGCCGAAGGCTGCATGGCGCGGTCCAACGGGCACTGCATGACGATGGGGACGGCGTCCACGATGGCGTCGATGGCCGAGGCCCTGGGCATGCAGTTGCCGTACTCGGCGACCTGGCCCGCGGTCGACTCCCGCCGGTACGAGACCGCGCAGCGGGCCGGCCAGGTGATCGTCGGGCTGGTGCGGCAGGAACTGCGGCCTTCGGCCATCATGACCAGGGCGGCGTTCGAGAACGCGATCCGGGTCAACGCGGCCATCGGCGGGTCGACGAACGCGGTGATCCACCTGCTGGCCATCGCCGGGCGACTGGGCGTGCCGCTGTCCCTCGACGACTTCGACGTGCTGGCCCGGGACGTCCCGACGCTGGTGAACCTGCAGCCGAACGGTCAGTACCTGATGGAGGACTTCTGCTACGCAGGCGGCCTGCCCGCGGTGATGCGGGAGCTGGCCGAGGCCGGCCTGCTGAACGCCGAGGCGATCACGGTGACCGGGTCCGCGATCGGCGCGAACGTCGCGGACGCCCCGTGCTGGAACCGCGAGGTCATCATGACCACGGCTGACCCGTTCCAGCCCGCCGGGACCGGGACCGCCGTGCTGCGCGGCAACCTCGCGCCCGGCGGGGCGGTGATCAAGCAGTCGGCGTCCTCCCCGCACCTGCTCAAGCACCGGGGCCGGGCCCTGGTCTTCGACTCCCCCGAGGACTACTACGCCGTGTCGAACGACCCCGAGCTCGACGTCGACGAGGACACCGTGCTGGTCATCCGGTACTGCGGCCCGCGAGGCTACCCCGGCATGCCCGAGGTATCCAACGTGGCGCTGCCACGCAAGCTGCTGCTGCGCGGCGTCCGCGACTTGGTGCGGATCTGCGACGGCCGCATGTCCGGCACCGCGTACGGGACGGTCGTCCTGCACGTCGCCCCGGAAGCCGCGGCCGGAGGTCCGCTGGCCCTGGTCCGGACCGGCGACTGGATCACCCTGGACGTCCCGGACCGGACCTTGACCCTCGAGGTGAGCGCCGAGGAACTGGCCGAACGCCGGGCCGCGTGGCGCCCGCCCGCGCCTCACGCCAGCCGGGGCTGGACCCGGCTGTACTGCGAGCACGTGCTGCAGGCCGATTCCGGCGCCGACCTGGACTTCCTGATTGGCGCCAGCGGCCACGAGGTTCCCCGCGAATCGCACTGACCCGCAACCCTGGGTTACCCACCGAAGTGGGCGGCAGCGACGGGATCCCCAGGCCCGAGTTATCCACAGGCTCGGTTCGCAAGTTCCCCAGTAACACGCAGCATCGTCCCCACGATGTCCACAGGACTATCCACAGCGCGGCTGAGGGGTCTTACACGTCCGCGGGCCGGGCCGGTGCGGTCTTCGGGGCCAGCCCGCGGCCCAGCAACTCGAGCACATCGTCGAGCACGTCCTCGGGGACCCGGCCGCCGGCCGTCCACTCGGCCCAGCGCATGCCGACGAAGTTGCCGATCCCGGTGTAGGCGTACGCGATGACCTCCGGGTCGTAGCGTGCGTCGATGTCGCGATCCATTTGAGCGGCCCGCACGCCGCGTGCGTATCCCCTCGCCAGGTGCTCGTAATACTCGCGGAAGAGTCCGGGGTCGACGAACTCCGACTCCCGGACGATGCGGTCGATCCACGGCCGCGTGGACAGCATGTCGA
>Ga0302325_10003514_pt1 | contig 36884 bp, 38 predicted proteins | sample Palsa_T0_2_FD_201948 | JGI IMG/M metagenome (GOLD analysis project Ga0302325, IMG submission 201948) | Peat permafrost microbial communities from Stordalen Mire near Abisko, Sweden - Palsa_T0_2 | ecosystem: Environmental > Terrestrial > Soil > Palsa > Peat permafrost | place: Sweden: Abisko...
CCGCAGGGACTTCGATGTGGATGTCAATGCGGTCGAGCAGCGGGCCCGAAATTTTCGAGACGTAGCGCTGAATCTGCGCGGGCGAGCAGTGGCATTCGCGCGTGGAATCGCCGAAGAATCCGCAAGGACAAGGATTCATCGCGGCAGCGAGCATGAAGCGCGATGGAAACGTGACGGAAAGCGCAGCACGAGCGATGGTCACGCTGCCTTCTTCGAGAGGCTGGCGCATCACTTCCAGGACGTTGCGCTGGAACTCCGGCAACTCGTCAAGAAAAACGATGCCGTTGTGGCCGAGCGATACTTCTCCAGGGCGAGGCACCGCGCCGCCGCCGATCAGTCCCGCATCACTGATGGTATGGTGCGGAGAGCGGAAAGGCCGCGTGCCGACCAGACCGCGCGACGCCTCAAGGACTCCCGCGACGCTGTGAATCCGCGTGGTCTCGATGGCTTCCTCGAGCGACATCGGCGGCATGATCGTGGGGATGCGCTTGGCCAGCATGGTTTTGCCGGCGCCGGGAGGGCCAATCAGCAGAATGTTGTGGCTACCCGCGCAGGAAACTTCCAACGCGCGTTTCGCGGACATTTGGCCGCGCACGTCGCGCAGATCGACGGAATACTGGCCGGCTTCGGCGAGCATCTGGGAAGTATCCACAGCGACGGGCTTAAACGATTCCGGCGCGTTGACCATATCCACAGCCTGCGGCAGAGACTTTACGGCGAAGACGTTGATGCCTTCGACGACGGCGGCCTCGCGCGCATTCGCTTCGGGGACCACGACGTTCTTGATGCCGCGATCGCGCGCGGCCAACGAAGCGGAGAGAGCGCCGCGCACGGAGCGGACGCTACCGTCCAACGAGAGTTCGCCGAGAAACACGTGGGTGTCGAGAATCTTTCCGAAAAACGTGCCCTGGCATCCCACCAAACCAAGGGCCATGGGCAGATCGAACGCGGAACCTTCCTTTCGAATGTCAGCGGGCGCGAGGTTGACCGTGACTCCCTGATTCATCGGGAAATCGAAGCCGCAATTTCTAAGCGCGGATTTGATCCGCTCGCGGCTTTCTTTCACCGCAATGTCCGGCAGTCCGACGACGTTGAAATTGCCCTGGTAGCTGGGGCCGATGTCTACCTCGACTTCCACGAGATAGGCATCAATGCCAAACACGGCGGCGCTAAATGTTTTGAAGAGCATCCGAAGAGGCTCGGGACCCGGAGGGAGTCCGTTTGCGCTGTGCAGCGTAACCCAAAAGGCCAAGTGATGCCAGCGATACTCCCGGAGCGCAGCTATGGAGATTTGGCGTTATGCTATCCTCGCGGCCGGGAGAATGACGCAATGAGGAAAGGGCCTAGCTGGACCGTCTGTTTCCTTGCGCTCATTTTTGTGTTCGGTTCGAGTCTCGCTGCACGGGCGCAATCGCCGGGCGATAACTCCGACGCAGTTTCTCTGAACAATCGCGGGCTGCAACTTTTCCAGCAAGGGAAAGTGGACGAAGCGATCGTTCAATATCGGCGGGCGCTGGCAATCCGGCCCGATTTTCCCGAGGCGCTCAGCAACCTCGGCCTTGCGTTGGATGCTAAAGGTAACGACGTCGAGGCGCTTACCGACTTCGACAAAGCGCTCACGCTGAAGCCGGCAGACGCCGTAACCGAGAGCAACCGGGGCCTCGCGCTTTATCACGAAGGAAAATACGACGAATCAGTCGCGGCTTACCGGCAGGCTATTTCGTTTAACGCCCGCTTTCCCCAGGCTTACAACGGAATGGGGGCAGCGCTGCTTGCGGCCGGCAAGCCGGACGAGGCCATCGCGGCGTACCACGAGGCTCTGCGGCTTCAGTCGAACTACGTGGACGCGATGAACAATCTCGGCGCCGCGCTCGATTCAAAAAAACAATGGGACGAAGCAATTCTGGTTTACCAGCAAGCATTGAAGATCGAACCTAAGGCCATGGACATCCGCGCAAATCTTGCCACCGCGCTGCAAGGTGCGGGCCGCACAGACGACGCCGTCTTCGAGTACCGCGAAATTGTGGCAGCGCGTCCCAATGACGGCCACGCGTTCTTTCAACTGGGCCATTTGCTGTACGAGCAGGGCAAGTTCCCGGAAGCCATCGAGGCCCTGGAAAAGAGCTTTGCGCTGCTGCCTCACGAGCCCGAAACGGCGTTCAACCTTGGGCGGGCTTATCAGGATGCGGGCAATCTTTCGGCGGCGGTCCAAGCCTACCAAAAGGGCCTGGTCTTGAACCCTGACGACCTGCATGGGCTATACAATCTGGGAAACGCCTATCTGAGCTTGAAAGAGCCGGCCAAAGCGGAGATAAGTTTTCGCAAAGCGCTCGACCTTCAGCCGGATTTCGCGGTCGCGCTGCAAGGCTTGGGAATCGCTCAAATGCAGGCGGGCGAACTGGATAAGGCGGAAGCTTCGCTCCTGAAGCTGACCGCGATGCAGCCGGATAATGCCGACGCGCATTTTAATCTCGGGAATGCACTCTTCAACAGAGGGAAATATGCAGCGGCGGCGGACGCCTACCGCGAAGCCATTCGCCTGAATGCGAACCTTGCACACGCGCATTACAATTTGGCAATGTCGCTTTTGCGCTTGAACGACCCGGTCGCAGCGGATAAAGAATTTCGCGAAGCGGTTCGAATTGACCCCACACTGATCCCGCCGAAATAATTTTTCCCATTCCGAAAAAAGAAACCGGGAGCGCGCGTGGGCATCTAAAAGAGCATGACTATGAAAAAGGTAAAGCTTGGTTCGCAGGGCGCGATCGTGTCCCGCATGGGGCTCGGCTGCATGGGGATGAGCGAGTTTTACGGCGAGCGGAACGATGTAGAGTCGGCTGCGACGATATTGCGGGCTCTGGATCTGGGAATCAACTTGCTCGATACCGCGGATGCTTACGGGATTGGCGATAACGAGGAGTTGATTGGCAAGACGATTCGCGGGCGGCGCGATGAAGTGTTCCTCGCGACGAAGTTTGCCAACGTCCGCAGGAAAGATGATCCGACTCACTGGTCGATCAGCGGCAAGCCCGAGTATGTCCGCTCGGCGTGCGATGCTTCCTTGAAGCGGCTGGGCGTGGATTACATCGACCTCTACTACCAGCACAGGGTGGACCCGCAGACTCCCATTGAAGATACAGTGGGCGCGATGGCGGAGCTGGTGAAGGCGGGGAAGGTGAAGTACTTGGGATTGTCAGAGGCCTCGCCGGCGACGATTCGGCGCGCGCATAGAGTGCATCCGATTACCGCGCTGCAGACGGAATATTCGCTGTGGGAGCGGCATGCGGAGGCAGAAATCATTCCAGCGGTGCGGGAGCTGGGGATTGGATTTGTGCCGTACAGCCCACTCGGGCGTGGCTTCCTGACCGGAACGATCACGAAGAAAAGCGATTTGGGCGATAAAGACGCGCGGGCCCAGCGGTATCCCCGGTTTGAAGGCGAGAATTTCGAGAAGAATCAGGTGCTGGTCGAGCGCGTGCGGGCAATTGCCGGGCGCAAGCGCGTGACGCCGGGCCAGTTGGCTTTGGCGTGGGTGCTCGCGAAAGGCGAGGACCTGGTGCCCATTCCCGGAACGAAGCGAAGGAAATACCTGGAGGAGAACGCGGCTGCAGCGGAGATCAAACTGACTCCGGGCGAGATAGCCGAGCTGGAAGCTGCCGTTCCACAGAATGAAATTTCGGGAGAGCGATACGCTGCAGCGAACATGAAGGCGATCGACCGCTAACGTTCGCTGCACCTTGGCGGTAACAACATTCACCACGAATAAGCATACCTGCAGCAATTGACCCCGCGCTGGCGCCTCCCAAATACATTTGCTGATCTTTACAGCAGGACGCGTACACCGTATGCTTGCCGCAGTAGAGATTTCGCGTACTGGCTTGGGAGGAAATGTGATCTGGATACTTCTGGCGATTGTGGTCCTGGCCGTGGTTTTCGTCATCAGCATGTACAACGGCTTGGTCAGCCTCAAGGTGCAGTGCGACAACGCGTGGTCCGATATTGACGTTCAGCTCAAACGCCGCTACGACCTGATTCCTAACCTGGTGGAAACGGTGAAGGGCTACGCAGCGCACGAGCAAGGCACGCTCGAAGGAGTAGTGGCGGCGCGCAACCGCGCCATGAACACCCAAGGGCCGGCCGCGAAGGCGGAAGCGGAAGGAGCGTTGACCTCCGCACTGCGCCAGGTGTTTGCTCTAGCGGAAGCGTATCCGCAACTGCGCGCGGTGGAATCTTTCACCCAACTTCAAAACACGCTGAACCAGATTGAAGACAGCGTTCAGAACGCGCGGCGTTACTACAACGCGGTGGTGCGCGACTTCAACACGAAAATCGCGCAGTTCCCCTCCAACATTATTGCCGGCATGTTCAATTTCAAGCCGCGCGAGTTTTTCGAGATCAGCGCGCCGGCCGAGCGCGAAGTTCCGAAAGTGAGCTTCGGCGGGGCCACGTCTTAGGCCGCGTTGCGACTCCCTCGAAAATGAAATACGTACGCCTTTTCGCGCTTAGCCTGACCGCATTCCTCGTTGCGTTGCCTGCGTTCGCCGCAGTTCGCCAGATTATTATTCAGCACTTCGATGATGAGGTGGTGGTCGGCGAAGACGGAACCATCGACGTGACCGAAACGATTGAGGCGCGTTTTTCCGGCGAAAATTGGCATGGCCTCTACCGCTCGATTCCTATCGAGTACACAAATCCTCAAGGCCTGAATTACACGCTTTTGATCGACCACGTCAGCGCCACCGATAGCGATGGGCGTACGCTGAAATGGGAGCAGAACAGCGAAGGCCGCTATTCGAAGTTTAAGATTTACATTCCCAACGCGGATGATTCGACGCACACCATCGTTTTCCACTATCGCGTGCTGGATGCGCTGCGATTTTTTGAAGATCACGATGAACTGTATTGGAACGTGACCGGCAACGACTGGGAAGTTCCCATTCAATCTGCGAGCGCGCACATCGCGTTGCCCGCCGGCGTCACGGGGCTTCACGCCATCGCGTACACAGGAGGCATCAATTCGCGGGCGCAGGACGCGGTAGTGGAGGTGAAAGATAACTCCGTTGATATCCACACCACGCGGCCGCTGTCATTTCACGAAGGGCTGACCGCCGTGGTCGGGTTTGACAAGGGATTCGTTCACCCGCCGAGCGGCGCCGCGAGATTCATTCAATTCCTTCGCAGCAACATACCGCTGCTGATTCCCATTATCGTTTTCTTCGTGATGTTCTGGTTGTGGTGGACGCGTGGGCGCGGGCCCGAGCGCCAGGCCATCGCCGTCCAGTACGAGCCGCCCGATAAGCTCACACCCGGCGAGTGCGGCACGCTGGTGGACAACGAAGCGGCCATGCGCGACATCACCGCGACGCTGGTCGATCTGGCCGTGAAGGGCTACATGACAATCGAGCAGAGAGACGAGAGCCATTTGCTGGGTCTGAGCCATAGCAAAGAATATATTTTTCATCTGAAAAAACCTCCAGCGGAATGGACGGCCGCGCGCCCGCACGAACAGCAGATGCTGTCCGCGCTATTTGACAACGGCGCCAGCACGGACGTGAAACTTTCGGATTTGCAGAACCACTTCTATACGCAACTGCCCGGGATCCGCGACAGTATTTTTCAGGCATTGATGAGCGATAACTATTATTTGCACCGTCCGGATACGGTGCGCCAGGGATATTTCGGCGCAGGGCTGGCCATTGGATTTTTAACAGTGGCGGGAAATGTTTTCTTGGCCCGGGCCACCGGGATTGCTTCGGCTACATGGATCATTGCCGGCGTGGCGTCGGGCGTGGTCATTTGCGGTTTCGGCTATTTCATGTCCGCGCGGACAGTCACAGGGCAGCGTGCGCTGGAAAAAGTTCTCGGCTTCGAAGATTTTCTCGGTCGCACGCAGAAGGATCAAATCGATCGATTGGAGAAGACTCCCGAACTTTTCGAGAAGTACTTGCCCTACGCCATGGCGCTGCACGTGGAGAAAAAATGGGTGCAAGCGTTTTCGGGTATCGCCATGCAACCGCCTAGTTGGTATCAAGGTTCGTACGGAGGTGCCTTCGTACCCTACTTGCTGGTGAGCGATCTGAACATGATGTCCATGCAAGCGGGAAGCACCATGGCCTCTTCTCCTCGCAGCTCGGGCGGATCCGGCTTTGGCGGTGGTGGCGGAGCGGGCGGCGGCTTCGGCGGCGGCGGTGGAGGCGGCTTCTAGAATTCGAATATCTTTCCTCTTTCGAGCGACTTGAAATTTTCTGACTTCCCGCCTTGGCGGATTTTTGTCCGCGTTCCGGTTGGGGAGAGCTCGCCTAAGGATTCTAGCGCGACAATTTCCGCATCCTTTGATTTCGATGGTCATCTAAACACTTGCCATTGCACAAAAGGCCCGCGCACAACTGCCCGGCCCGTTTCTTACCGAATCAAAGGAGAATCCCGTGAATCGTTTGAAAGGAAAAGTCGCCGTTGTTACCGGCGGAAACAGTGGTATCGGCCTGGCCTCGGCCCAGCGCCTCCAGCAGGAAGGCGCCCGCGTCGCCATTTCCGGACGCAGCCAGAAAACCCTTGAGGAAGCGTCGAAAATTCTAGGCAAGGACGCGCTCGTCGTTCAAGCCGATGTCGCCAAACTTCCCGAAATCGACAAACTTTTTTCCGCAGTAAGCGCGAAGTTCGGAAAAATCGACGTTCTCTTCGTCAACGCCGGCGTTGCCACGTTCGCTCCTTTTGCCGGATTTACGGAAAAGGCGTATGACGAGCTCTTTGACATCAACGCCAAGGGCGCGTTTTTCACCGTTCAAAAAGCGCTTCCGTATTTGAACGATGGCGCTTCCGTCATTCTCAATACCAGCGTCGCTGGCCACGTTGGTAACCCTCTGGGTGTCGTGTACGGAGCCACGAAAGCCGCGATGCGTTCGTTTGTGCGTTCGATGGCCGCGGATCTCGCCGGCCGGAATATTCGCGTAAATGCGATAGCGCCTGGGCCGATCGACACACCCATCTTCGGCCGCATCGGTCTGCCCAAGGAACAGGTGGATCAAGCGATTCAGGGATTCATCGAACGCGTGCCCTTGAAGCGCATGGGTAAACCGGAAGAAATTGCCGGCGCCGTGGCATTTCTCGCGTCCTCGGATTCATCCTTCATGACCGGTACTGAGACCAACGTTGGCGGAGGCGTGGGCGAAATTTAATTATCAAACGAGGAGACCGATCCGGCGAGCGCGTCGGCGTTTTACAGGTCCTTGCGGAAGGATTTTTGCGTCTTGACGTGCTTGTAACCGTGGCGCTCGTAGAAGGCGTGCGCGCGATCGCGGATTACGTTTGAACGCAGTCCGATCGCGCGGCATCCTTTTTCTCGCGCCCAGCGTTCCGCGCGGGCCAGAAGATGCATTCCGACTCGCTGCGAGCGGTAGCGTTCGTCAACCACGAAGCCACTGATCTCCGCGCGCGCGTCCGCTTCCACCACGCGATAGACAAACACAGCAACCCAGCCTGCGATTTCGCCGCCTAGTTGCGCCACGAACACAGCGTTCTCGTTCGAATGCTGCATGCCATCGAACCGTTTGGCAATTTCATCGGCGGAAGAAGGATAGCCGAGCTGGCCGGCTAGCTCAGCGATTCGCGCGTAATCTCGCGGCTGGGCTTCGCGAATTTCGACCGCAAATTCTTGCGCGGAACCGCCCGTCGCTGACCCTGCTGTTTTGTCCAAGGGCGTCATGCGAGCGCTCTCTTCAAGACGGCAATTTGCCCGGCGTGATACAGATCGTGCTGGACCAGGCCTTGCAACAACACATACTGGGAATAATTTTCACGCTTGACCATTTCGTCGAGCTGGTCGTCGCGCACGGTCTTGACGTGATTTCTCAGGCGAGTCCTGTTGTCGCCAAGATTTTCGAGCGATCGTTTCCAGGCAACTTCGTTCGCCTCCCAGACGGGCGGCCAGTCCATCTCGGCCGTCACCTTGATTGGTTCGCCTTTCGATTTCTGCTGCACGATCGTGTTCCACGCTGCGATGTGGTTCACAAGCTCCCAAATGGAATGCGCGCCGGGAACGGGATGTTTCGAGGCGTCTTCCGCTGAGACGCCCTTGAGCAGCAGCATGAGATCAGGTCCGTGCCAAGCCTCGCCGGAAAAGGCGCGGTCCATTTGATCCAGTATTCTGTTGATTTCGCTCATTGGCGTTTCTCCGGGAAGAGCGTAAGCCACAGGAAAGGCTCGCGCAAGTGGAACAGATTCCGGATGAAGAGATGCGATTTTTCCGATGAAGAAACGCGGGGCTAGAAAGTCTTATCGGAATCCAGGAGGATCGTCACAGGGCCGTCGTTCGTGAGTTCGAGTGACATGTGCGCCTGAAACACGCCGGTTTCCACGCGCACACCGAGCGCGCGCAATGCGAGAACGAACTCATCGTAGAGCGCCTTGCCCAATTCCGGCGGAGCAGCTTGAATGAAACTGGGCCTGCGCTGGCCGCGCGCGTCGCCGTACAGAGTGAACTGTGAGACAGCGAGAATTGTGCCGCGGGAATCGAGCACCGAGCGGTTCATCTTTCCTTGATCGTCGGCAAAGATTCGCAGGTTCACGATTTTCTCAGCCATCGCGGCAGCGGTGGCGGACACATCCTCGCGCCCTACCGCAATCAGCACGACGAGCCCAGGCCCAATCTCGCCGGTTACGCTACCATCCACGATAACGCGTGCGCGGCTCACCCGTTGCAGCACTGCTCGCATAAATTTTCTCTCGCTAGGGCCGGTGGAACGGAGCCGTTAATTTCCCGCAGGGGCCGTCGGAGCCGGAGCGGGCTTGCGCGGCAGGAGATCCGGCAATTGCGCCACGTTGTAAGCCCACGCGGCCATCACCTGCGCGCCTTCCACCAGATCGGCTTCGTGCGCCTGATCGAAAGTATCGGCTTGCGAATGATGCGTCTCAAAATACTGCGCGGGATCCTGCACGCAGAAAAATCCTGGAACGCCTGCTTCTTCAAACGAAGCGTGATCGCTTCCGGTCATCCATCGTTCGGTTAATTCCAGCAGGCCGAGCGAGCGTAATGGCGCAACAACTTTTTCCATCACTTCGCGGTCCTGATAATTCCGCATCAAGCTGATGCTTACGACTTTCCCTGTGCCGGTATCGTGGATCAGCGCGGCGGAGATTTTGGGCAATTCGTCTTTGTGCGCCGTCACATAGGCGCGTGAGCCATTCAGGCCTTGCTCTTCGCCGGAGAATAATACGAAACGGATGGTGCGCTTTGGTTGCAGTCCGAGCTTTTGAAGAGCCCGCGCCGCTTCGAGCACCACCATCGATCCGGTTCCATTGTCGGTTGTGCCAGTGCCGAGATCCCAGGAATCGAGATGCGCGCCGAGGACAACGATCTCGTCAGGCTTTTCGGATCCGCGAATTTCAGCAACTGTGTTGTAAACCTCCACGGGCTTGTCTCCGATTGAATTCGTTAGATTCAGCTCCAGATCCACCGGACCGCGTTGAAGCAGCCGCCAAATAATGCCGTAGCTTTCCGAGGAAACAAACGCGGCAGGAATGGCGGCGATATCGTAATTTCGCCCGCCCATGCCGGTCATGTTGAGCAATCCGTCGGGTTTTCCTGAATCCGTCAGCGTCGCGACCGCACCTTCATTTTTGAAGAACTCGATGCGCGCCTGCATGAACTGGCGGAATCCGGGACCGAACGCAGGCGGAGGCGGACCAGGCCGGTGCGGCGCGACCAGCAAAAACGAATCTCCGTACGGGATATCTTGCGGATCGGGCGCCGGTTGACCTGCGGGCGGAAGCAGAGCCGGCTCCGCGGAAATCACAATCGCGCCTTTTAATTTGCCCTTATATTGCGCGAGATCATCCAGGGAGCGCGCGGTGACGTAAACCACATGGCCGCGCACAACGCCATTCGTGGAAGGCGCCCAGGCGTAGGATGCGATGGTCAGGGGATGAACCGAGGGGCTGACGATTTGCCCGGTCGCGCTCACGCGCGTCCAGGTATGCGCGATGGTCCAGGGTTCCAGGTGCGGATTCGCGACGCCATAGTCTGCGAATTTCTGGCGCGTCCAGTCGTTTGCCTTCTTTAGATTTTCCGTGCCGGTCAAGCGCGCGCCGATAACGTCTGAAAGATATTCGAGGTTGCTCATGATCTCGTTGTGGTCGTGAATCTCGGCAAGAATTTTTTCGTCCGCTTCGGCTACCGCATCTTTCGCCGGCGCGGCCTGCTGAGCGTGAACCGCGGTGCGGCCTGCCACCATTCCAAACATCACAATCAAACCCAGAGCAGTAACACGTCGAACATTCATTTCGCTCGCTCCCAAAAAGTGCAGTTTGTTCGTTAGGAACCGATAATTCTAAGTGTAGAGCAGATCGAATACAATCTGTGACGATCGCACTGTTTAGTAGGCGCGTGACGCGCAAAAAACGGTTCGCATGCGGGTTTTCACACGGCCCCAAAATATGCTAGAACAAATGGCAAAGCGGACGAAGGCGGCAACTTGAAGATCGCACTGATTGGCACACATGGCGTGGGCAAAACAACCCTCGCGTACGAGGTGTGTTCGCTGCTGAAGAAGTCTCACTATAACGTAGAGCTTGTCGCCGAAGTCGCGCGCCAGTCTCCGTTTCCCGTGAATGCGGAGACCACGCTGGAGGGACAGCTCTGGATCCTGCACGCACAAATCGCGGCCGAGCTTGAAGCAGCGCCACGCGCGCCAATCGTAATTACCGATCGCGCCGTACTCGATAATTATTGCTACCTGGTGAACAAATTTGGCCGACAGCCGCACTTGGAAACGTGGCTGGCCTGGTGGATGGAGACTTACTCGCTGCTCATCGGTATTCCAATCGTCGAAGAAGGAATCCCGCGCGATGGTTTCCGATCCGAAGACCGCGCGTTTCAATTGCGCATCCACGATTTACTGATTGAATTGCTCGCTTCCGCTCCATTCAACCGCTTGCGTGCGCCCGCAATCTGGCTTGACGCGCACGACCGCAGCTATTGGGCCGAGAGAATCGTGAGTGCGGCCTTGCCTCTAATCGAAAGTGCGCCCGCGACACATCTTCGCAATCGGTCGGCCCGCTAATTCCTGTTCCGAATATGGGCGAAAGTTCCAGCGCGGGTTCATCTGTACCGGCGAAACGCTGGCTCACCCGCGGCGTGCTCGGCATCGGCCTCGCCAGTCTGTTCTCGGACTGGGGGCACGAAGCTGCTACCGCGATCCTGCCCGCATTTCTCGCAAGCCTGGGCGCTCCGGCGTTTGCGCTTGGCGTGATCGAGGGCGTATCCGACGGCCTTTCGAGTTTTGCAAAACTGGCCGGCGGCTGGATCGCAGATCGTCCCAGATGGCGCAAACCCACCGGAATCGTTGGATACCTGGCCACTGGCCTCTCAACGTTCGCTTACGCCTTCGCGCAAAGCTGGCCGGCAGTACTCGTCATGCGCGCGCTTGGATGGACCGGGCGCGGCAGCCGCGGGCCGTCACGCGACACGCTGCTCGCGGATGCTGTAGCGCCCGAGCAGCAAGGCCGCGCATTCGGATTCGAGCGCGCGATGGACACCGTGGGCGCCGTTCTCGGGCCGCTTTGCGCCACTGCGTTGATCGGACTCATCGGCGTGCGCGGCGTTTTGAAATGGACGCTCGTCCCCGGACTTGCCGCCGCCGTCGCGTTTGCGTTTCTCGTGCCCGCCGCGAAACGTGCCGACGGATATCACGCTCAAAGCTTTGCCTCCAGCTTGGGACAAATGCCCAAAACCTATTGGCATTTTCTCGCAGGCGTTTTCGCGCACGGCCTCGGCGATTTCGCGCCCACGCTCCTGATTCTCCGCGCCAGCCAGATACTTACTCCGCAACTTGGTGTGGCACGTGCCGCCACCGCGGCAGTAGCTCTTTACACGTTTCATAACTTGGTGAACGCGGCGGCGTCTTATCCCGCCGGTGCGTTGGGCGACCGTATCGGCAAACGCGGTTTGCTTGCCCTCGGCTATCTGACGGGAGCGGTCACCTACGCGGGTTTCATTTTTGTGACGCCGACGATTGCAGTGCTCGTTATTTTGTTTGGCCTCGAGGGAGTGCATGGGGCCATGCAGCAGTCGCTCGAAAAATCGATGGCTGCGGAGTTGCTTCCCGCTAAAGTGCGCGGCTCTGGCTTCGGCGTCCTTGCTACCGTGAATGGAATCGGCGATTTGGTCTCGAGCATCGCCGTAGGAGTGCTGTGGTCGAGTGTGAGTCCAAACGCAGGCTTTCTTTATGCCGGGATTCTCACTTTGGCTGGAGCGCTGCTGATTTATTTCTTTACCGGGCGGGTGCGCTGACGGCGGCGGCTTCCCATTGTTTTGGAACGAGTTCGCGGAGCGGGCTGGCAACGCGGACAAAAATAGCTGCTGCGGCCGGCGACAATGATGCGACGAATCGGCGTCCCGCAGCGAGAACACTTCTTTCCTTCGCGTCCGTAGGCGCGATGGCGAATCTGAAATTCTCCCGCGTTGCCTTCCGCGTCCACATAATCTGAAATTGACGATCCGCCTAAACGAATTGCTTCGTTCAGCACCCGGCGGACGACTCCGTGAAGGCGATGTATTTCCTGGTCATTCAAATTTGCGCCGAGCCGCCGGGGATGGATGCGGGCACGCCATAGGCTTTCATCCGTATAGATATTGCCCATTCCGCGCAGGACGCGCTGGTCGAGCAGCAGCGCTTTGATGTGCGCGCGGCGCGAGCGAAATCTCGTACGAAATTCTTCCTCCGTCGCTTCCAGAGGATCGAGGCCCAGCTTACCAAGAACGCTTTCGTGCGCCGTATTCGCGAGCATCGCCATCCGGCCAAAACGGCGAATATCCGTGTAACGAAGCTCGCGGCCGTCGTCGAGCGCGAGAAACACATGCGTGTGCGGCGCGACCGGAACTTCCGGCGGGCACGTTACGATCTGCCCCGTCATGCCGAGATGAATCAGAAAAGATGATTCATGCTTGCGTCCGTTCGCGGATTCAAGCTCAACGACGATAAATTTGCCGTGACGCCGCACGGCGACGATGCGGCTGCCGGGAAGCTGCAATTCCAGCGCGGCAGGATCGTCGATGAAATCCGTCTTGCCCAGCCGCACGTTCAAGATCCGCCTGCCAGGCAACACCGCTCGCAGACCGCGAACGACTGTCTCGACTTCAGGTAACTCCGGCATGATTCTATTCTACGCCGGAGGCAGCAGCGCGAACACACGAACAGGTCCGCCGGAACCGCCTTCGAGTTTTATCGGCGCTGCGATCAGAAACGCTCCCGCTTCCGGCAGTTGATCGAGATTCGCGAGATTTTCCAGATTGTAGAGTCCCGCGGGCAGATCAGTGTGATGGACTTCGAAATCCTTTGACGCCCCGTAGTCGATGCTGAGCGTATCGATGCCCAGGCCCACGGCTCCGCGGGCGATGAGCAATTTCGCAGACTCCACAGAAAATCCCGGGAAATGCATCACTTTGTTTTCGTCCATGTTGCGATAGCGCGCTTGATCGGGCCAGCGCGAAGCCCAGCCGGAGCACATCATCACAATCGCGCCGGATGGAACGCGTCCATGCGCAGCCTCCCATTTTTCGACGCGCGCCGTGCTCAGGCGGTAGTCCGGATCTTTGCTCGTTTCCTCGCGCACATCAATCACCACGGCCGGGCCGAAAAAATGCGCCACAGGAATCTGATCCAGCGTGAATTTCCCCGGCGGAAAATGCGCAGGCGCGTCCATATGCGTGCCGTAATGTTCCAGCATCCAGAAGCTGCGGGCCAGGTAACCATCTTTTTCCGGGGTGGCGACAATTTGCGCTTCAAACGTTTTCTCGTCGCCGGGCCAAGCCGGTAATTTACCGTTGATCGCATACGTCATGTCCACAATACGGGTTGAACCGGTTGTGGCGCCGCGCAATAGATCTTCGGGCCCGGCTGTTTTCTTTTGCTGGCCAAAAGTTCGCGGGGCCGTCGCGTGCAACATGATCGCCAGAGGAAAAGCAGCAGCCAACGATAAGATGAATGAAATGAACTTTCCTTTTCGCATTGGAAAACCCTCCTGTGGAAGCGGAAGCTAATCCGAATCTTCTTCGAAGCGCCGCGTATCGCGTCAGGGCAAAGGAATGCCGGGCGAAGCCACGATGCCGGCCATGCGCAGGATCTCGGCATACTCTTCGTCGGTGAGCGGGCAGATGGTGAGGCGCGTATTCTTCAGAAATTTTATTTTGCGCAGCAAACGATTTTCGCGCAGCTCAAGGAGCGTCACTTGGCGAGGCAAGCGCTCAATCGCTCGCAAGTCCATTACCATTTTTTTCGAATCGTGATCGTGCGGGTCGGGATAGGGATCGCGGCTGACTTCGGCCAGGGCGTACAGCGCATGCTCCGCTTTGCCGTGGTAACAAAGCGCGCGGTCGCCTCGCTGAACCTGCTTTAGTTGGCGCAGCGCGTCAGGACGGTTCCCGGCGTGCCGCCACATTTCCTTGCCCTTCACGAAAAGGGTATCCCAGTGATAAACGCGAGGGTCTACGGCGAGCAGCCAGCGTTTTGGTTTGGAGGGAGGTTGTGTCATCCGTCAAAAAGTGCCGCGCGCAATATACACGGAAAGGTATGCAAAATGGATAACTTTATTGGCGGAAATTTTGAGGTAGGCACGGAACCAGTAAAGTTGCGCCTAAGTGCAGCCTTAGCCTACATCTACGAAGATATCGTCGCCGCGGACTTCCACCCCATACGTCTCGCAGGCAACGGCGGGGTTGGTGACCAGCTTTCCCGTGGTGACGTCGTACTGCCACCCGTGCCAGGGGCAGGTGACGATCTGCCCGTGAAGCTCGCCCTGGCCCAATGGCCCTCCACGATGGAGGCATAAGTTATTGATGGCAAACAGCTTACCGTCAACGTTAGCTAGGGCAAAGGTCTTCCCGTCGATCTGAAACTCACGAATCATTCCGGGCGGGATCTCGTCCTTCTTCGCTGTGCGCAGAAACGCCATTGGTTGGCCCTCTAGTGGATTTAGCGCGGTTGCGGCGACTGGGCAACCATCACGCCGCTCTTGAATTCCTCGACCATCTCCGGCTGCAAGCGGACTTCGGTGGGCCGCTTGGCCAGCGACATCAGGTCAATCTTGTCCTGGAGCTTCAGGAGCGCGTAAAACAGGGCTTCAGGCCTCGGCGGGCAGCCAATCACGTACACGTCCACCGGAACGATGCGATCCACGCCCTGCAGCACCGAATACACGTTAAACGGCCCGCCTACGCTGGAACACGCGCCCATCGATATACACCACTTCGGCTCCGGCATTTGCTCCCATACGCGCTTCAGCACCGGCGACATTTTTAGAGTCACCGTGCCGGCTACGATCATCAAGTCCGCCTGGCGCGGCGACGGCCTGAAAACCTCCGCGCCGAAACGCGCAATATCGAATCGCGAAGTGGTCGAAGCGATCATTTCGATGGCGCAGCACGCCAGGCCAAACGTCAGTGGCCAAATCGCGCTCTTGCGCGCCCAATTGAAAACGTAATCCACCGTCGAAAGAACGTAGCTGCGTTCAAACCGATTGTCTATAACTCCCATGCGCCTATTCTACCTCACGAATCTGCCTTGCAAAGACGCGAAGTATATCCGCGCCAGTACAACGAGTCAAACCTGCCACGAATAGATTTAAGATGGCTCGCGAGCCAGCCGTCACCAGAAATCCCATGGAACAATTTCATGGAACTTCTTTATGGCACTTCGATCAGGACGAGCGACATGTCGTCGGCGGCTGGGCCGCTACGCCAGGCTTCGATTCGATCCAGAATCTGGCGCTTCATTTCAGGCAGCGGCAACTTCGAAGCCTCCCGGATGATTTCTCCAAAGCCGTCGACGCCGAGCATATCTCTGTGCTTGTTGAAAGTTTCGGTGAAGCCGTCGGTGTAAATCACCACGCGATCGCCTGGTCGCACCGAAACCTCTATCGCCGCTTCGTTGTCCACGGCGTCATCCAGCAAGCCGAGGACTGCGCTGCGCGATTCAAGCAGCCGCGGCGTCTCTCCCGGCTGAACGATCATCGCTGGAGGGTGGCCAGCGCCGGCGAATTCCAGGCTGCGGTCTTCGTAATTCAGGCGCGCAGCCACCATGGTGAAGAAGAACACTGAGCTTCCGAGATTCCCTTTCACGAACGCGTTGAGGTGTTTCATCATCGCGCCGAGCCCCACACCGCGCTCTATTTGAGACATGGTCTCGGTGTAGATGCGGTTAGCAACGAGCGCCGAACCGATGCCATGCCCCGAGACGTCGCAGACCATCAGGCTGAGCTCGCCTCCGCGCGGCGCAACCAGCCCAAAATCTCCGCCAATCGTGCGCACCGGCTGATAAAACGTCTCGACAGAGACTTTGCCCCAGGTCAATCGGCTGGGAGCGAGACTCTGCTGTACGCGCGCCGCGAGCAATAAATCTTCCTCAATCTCTCGATGGCGCTGTTCGAGCTCGGCATTCGCTTCGCGTAGGGCATTTTCGGCCCGCTTCTGTTCCGTGATATCCGTGGTGGTGATCACCGCAAACTTGTTGCCATCGGGATCTTCGATTCGCTGCGCAGTTATCAGCACCGGCAATTTTTCGCCGCCTTTTTGCGGCAGGTAAAACTCATGCTGGCTGTGCCCTTCCGCCTGTCTTTTCTCGATGCGCTTCTCCAGCACGGCGGCATCGTCGGGTGGATACAATTCGGTGACCGGGCGCCCCAGAAGCTCTTCTGCCGGAAGGCCCATCATCTTCAGGAAAAGTCGGTTTGCGAAGACGATTCGGTTGCGATCGTCATTGATGATTACGCCCTGGTTCAAAGTCTCCAGAACGCATTTCATTTCGTCGATCCACTTATGCTGCGTGTCGTTCAAAGCATTCTCCGTACCGCACAGGTTCTGACTAATCTCGCTGCACTATTCGATGCAAACATACTGCGCCTCGTTCCAAGTTTATTCGGGGTCACACACAAAATGGGCTCAGCGCCCGGCCAACGCTTACTTTGTGCCGTAAATCAGGAGGGCGCCGATGGCGCGGAAGGCGGCCAGCTCTTTTGCGTCGCGGAACCAGCGGCCGTTGTAAACCTCGGGAGTGGGTGTCGGGTCCGGGAGCAGACGATGGGCAACATTCGCAAAACCGGCGTCGCGAAACAGTTTTTCCCATTCCTCGGCGGAAAGCAGGTGCGTGGGGACGGCAAGTTTTTCGCCCCACTGATGGCAATACGGATTGTCGCGGTAATAGTTGATCAGGATCCACGCCGAGCCGTTTTCGTGGAGGACGCGATAAATTTCGCGGATGCCCTTGGCGGGGTCAGGCCAGTAGTAGGAAGATTCGACTGAAATCGCGCGGGTGAAAAAATTCGCTTCCCAGGGAATTTCGTTCACTTCACCGACGACGAAAACCAGGTTCGCGAGATCGACGCTGGCCCGGCGCGCGTGATGGATCATCTCGTCGGAAATGTCCATTCCGACCACGCGGCCTTCCGGAACGCGCTTGGCGAGAATGCGCGAAAGCCAGCCCGCGCCGCAGCCCACATCGAGGATATTGTCGGTGGGCTCAATCTGCATCAGGCCGAGAGTAGGCTTGGCGATGGGCCAGTGGTCGTGCTCCATCGATTCGCCCTTGCCCGCATCGGCCCAGCGATTGAATTCTTCGCGCAGGGTTTGATCGGCTTCAGGACCCGCCACTAGCGCACCCCGCCGGATGCGCGAATCATGTGAGTTACAACGGGCGAGCGCAGGTTGGGCAGAAATGAGCGCCAGGCGTCATCGCTCCGCACCGGGTGCAGTAACGCGCCGGACCAGCAATTGCATAAATTGGCTGCTGCTCGCCGGCCGCGCAAGCCCAAATCATCGCGATAATCCATCCGATCACGGTCCAGCCAAGCAGGAGATTCAGGATAAAAATGCCGGTGAAGTCCCGCTTTTTGTGGCCGATGATCGAAGGCAGGAAATACAACAGCGTCACAGAGAGTAGAAACATCATGGCCCCTCCACTCTGTACTACGATCTAAGTCGCCAATTTGTTTCATCAGTCTTGCTATTCCCCAAGCTATGAAACTTTGCGTCCCGTGCTCGTGCCGTGGCCCATTTGGACAGCTTACGGTTTCGCGACTTTCGCTAGGAGCTGAGTGAATCTTTGCTCGCGGTCCTTTTGATCGAACCCCTGGTAGATTTCGGCGATTTGCGTCGCGTTCATGGAACAGAATTTCGGGCCGCACATGGAGCAGAACTTTGCCTCCTTGTAAAAATCATCCGGCAAAGTTTCGTCGTGCATCGCGCGAGCGGTTTCGGGATCGAGCGAAAGCTCAAATTGCTTGTTCCAGTCAAACAGAAAACGCGCGTAGCTGAGTGCGTCGTCGCGATCGCGCGCACCCGGACGATGCCGCGCCACATCCGCTGCGTGCGCTGCGATTTTGTAGGCGATCACGCCCTGGCGAACGTCGTCCGCATTCGGCAAACCGAGATGCTCTTTCGGCGTGACGTAACAGAGCATCGAGGCTCCGTGCCAACCGATCATCGCCGCGCCGATGGCGCTGGTAATGTGGTCGTAGCCCGGCGCGATATCCGTAACGAGCGGGCCGAGCGTATAAAAGGGCGCTTCATGGCACAGCTCGTTCTCTTTTTTCACTTGCAGCTCGATTTGGTCGAGCGGGATGTGTCCGGGGCCTTCGATCATTACCTGCACGTCGTATTCCCAGGCCTTCTTGGTGAGTTCGCCGAGAACGCGGAGTTCGGCAAATTGCGCTTCGTCGCTCGCGTCCGCTAGGCAGCCGGGGCGAAGTCCGTCGCCAAGTGAAAAGCTGACGTCGTGCTTCTGAAAGATTTTGCAAATGGCGTCGAAATTCTCGTAAAGAAAATTCTGCGCTTTGTTGAAACTCATCCATTGCGCCAGCAGCGCGCCTCCCCGGCTGACGATTCCGGTGATGCGATTGCGCACCAGCGGCAAAAACTCGCGCAACACGCCCGCGTGGATGGTCATGTAATCCACGCCCTGCTCGGCTTGCTCTTCGATCACTTCGAGCATCACGTTCAGATTTAAATCTTCGGCGCGGCGAACGCGTGAGAGCGCTTCGTATATCGGCACCGTGCCGATGGGCACGGGCGACGCGTCAATAATCGCTTTGCGGATCATGGCGATATCGCCGCCGGTGGAAAGGTCCATCACCGTGTCCGAGCCGTAGTGCACCGCGCGATGCAGTTTTTCGAGCTCTTCGTCAACGTTCGACGTCGTCGCAGAATTTCCGATGTTCGCGTTGATCTTGCAGAAAAACGCGACGCCGATGCCCATGGGCTCCAGGCTCTTGTGGTGGATGTTAGCGGGGATGATGGCGCGGCCGCGCGCAACTTCACTGCGCACTAGCTCGGGCTCAATTTTTTCGCGCTTGGCGACGTACTCCATCTCTTCGGTGATGACGCCGTGCCGCGCAAAGTGCATCTGCGAGAAATTCCTCGGCCCGCCGTTCATCGCCGCCGCACGCTTTTCGATCCACGCATCTCTGATTCCCATAGCACCCCCGTAGTGCATCAAAACTGATTCGTACTCCGCTGTGGCGGAGCCATTATCGCACCGGCTTCCACATGCAGCAACCCGCGCCGAGAGGTACAGGCATTTCGGAACTACGGCGCGGTTGCTGCACCGGAAGCAGCCGAAGCGACTTCAGTGAGTAGTGCCTTCAACTTTTCGGAGCTAGTGACGGGCGGGTGGCAGGTGGTCTCAATGCAGACGAGCGCTTGCGGCTTTGCGGCGTCAAGATGCGGGAGAGTTTCGCGGAGCGCTGGAGCGAGCGATGCGGAAGTCAGGCGTTCAGGAGTAACGCGCAAGACCGCTTTACCGAAGCGATAGACTTCGTTGGCTGCGTTTTCAAGCGCGGCGGCCTTCGGATCATCGGCGGAGCCAAGCACGACAACTTGAATCGGGTGGCGGGAATGTAGCAACGCCGCCAGACCGTACGTGGCGGCGAATAATCCGTATTGCGGAATCAAACCGACAAACGCCTCCAGAGTTTTCTCCGCCCAATCGCGATAGAGCTTTTCGCCCGTGAATGCGTAGAGCCTGTCGAGAACGATCACCGCGACGGAGTTTGTTCCCGGCGTGGGCGAATCCTGAAGCGGTTTGCGCCGAACTTCGAGGCCGCCCATCGGCGCGGCGTCCTTTGCGCGATCGAAAAATCCTCCGCCGTCGGGATCGCCGAAACGTTCGACGGCAAGCCGCACGGTGCGTTCAACCTTTTCGAAGTATTTAGAGTCGAGCGTCGATTCGTAGGCATCGAGCAGCGCAGCCGCAGCGAAAATCTGGTCATCGAGCGTACCCTCCAGACGCGGGCCCCCCGCGCGATGCAGGAAACCTTTGGATTCATCCCAGGCTTCCGCGATCAGGCGATCCAATGTTTTGAGCGCGAACTGACGGCAATCTTTGCGGCCCAGGACGCGCGCGGCTTCGAGATAAGCAGAAACAAACATCGCATTCCATCCAACGTAGATGGTGGTGTCAATTGCGGGCGTGGGATGCCGTTGGCCGCGCGCCGCAAGCAATTTCCCTTTCGCGCGAGCGAGCAGAATTCGCGTGTTCGATTCGTCGAGCCCCATTTTCGCAGCGAGCTCGGCGACGCTCGACGCGACCCAGAGAACATTCTTCTCCGGATTGTGATGCATTTCTCCGCGCTTATTGACGTCGTAATACAGTTCCACCGCGCGGGATTCTTCCGCGGAAAGCACGGCGCGCACCTCCGCCTGCGTCCAGGTGAAATAATCGCCGTCGTCGTCCAGAGTCTGGTCAGCATCCTGGCTCGCGTAGAATCCGCCGCGCGCTTGATCGGACAGGACCTCGTTCACCCACGAAATAATCCCTTCCGCCGTTTCGCGGAAAAGAGGCTTGCTCGTCACTTGATAGCCGTGCAGAAAATTCTTCAGCAACTCCGAATTGTCGTACGTCATTTTTTCGAAGTGCGGCACGCACCAGCGTTCGTCCACGGAGTAGCGGTGAAATCCGCCGCCGAGCTGGTCGTAAACGCCTCCCAACGCCATGGCTTCCAGTGTGCGGTCGGCAACCAGCAGCAAATGCGGATCGCGTGTGGATTGATACCGCTCGAGCAACAAATCCACGGCGCTGGCGTGCGGGAACTTCGGCGATTGCCCGAAACCGCCGTTGTGCTCATCAAACAGATGGAGCGCCGATTCGACGACAGCATCTACAATCCCCGCATCGAATTCACCGCGCGCCGCTCGAAACACTTCCGACTTGGCGACGGCTTCCTCCAGCGCCACTGCCGAAGTGTCCACTTCGGTACGCCGCGTTTTGAACGCTTCGGCGATGGAGGCCAGGATGCGCTTGAAGCCCGGCCGGCCCATGGCGTCTTCGGGCGGGAAATAAGTGCCGCCGAAAAACGGTTTTCCATCGGGCGTAAGGAACGCAGTCAAGGGCCAGCCGCCTTGCCCGGAAATTGCGCTGATTGCGGATTGATAACGCGAATCAACGTCCGGGCGTTCGTCGCGATCCACCTTCACCGGAACGTAAAAGCGGTTGATGATCGCCGCGATCTCAGGATTTTCGTAGCTCTCGCGGTCGATGACGTGGCACCAGTGGCACCAGACCGCGCCAATATCCAGCAGGATCGGTTTATTTTCGGCGCGTGCGCGCGCAAATGCTTCTTCGCCCCACTCGTGCCAGTCGACCGGCTGGTGCGCCGCGGAACGAAGATAGGGGCTGGTAGAATCTTTCAAGCGATTTTCGATGGGATTGGTCACGAGCCCTCAGCTTAATCTTGCGGCGAATGGTTTACCCGGCGCATTTACTGGACTGGGCTGCTGTAGCCGGAGTCGCGTGGGTCGATGGGCTTGCGCGCCGAAAAACCTTCGTCCTGCCGGTGATAAAACCGGATGCGATCTTCGCCCAGCCGCCAGCACAAATAAACTTCCTGATTGTTAATGCGCGCGGGAAAGTCCAGCAGGCCGACGTCCAGATCCTTCACCACGCAGCCGGTGGATTGAATCTGCTCGAGCGCAGAGCGCACAGCTTCCTCCGAGCGATTGCGATCCAAGCGCATGCGCGCGGTTTTCTCGTAGGAAATCAAAAGGCCACCGGAGCGCTGGATGCGTTCGGCGAGCGCGTTCAGTTGCTCTTCCGCTTCGCCCAATTTGCGGCGCGACTCCATGGCTTCGATCAACACCGGCTCGAGCTGAACGCGAAGCCGTTCGGCTTCGGTGAGCGAGAAATACTTGGATTCCTCATCCGCCATTTAAGCGGGCTCCTGGGTATTTTCTGAGAATGAAAGTCTGCGGCAACAGAGCTTCGCAGCGAAACGCGAACTACCCGCCGATAAAAACCATGGTGCGCGAAGGCGGAATGAAATCCGCTTCATTGATGCGGTGCCCTTTCTCTTTCTTGTGCACGATCGCAATAATCGCGTCGCCGATTTCCCGGTCGGTGGCGCCGCCGCGCAACATAAATTTCAAGTCGTGATCTTCCTTGCTGAAAAGGCAGGTGCGCAGTTTTCCATCCGCTGTAAGCCGGATGCGCGAGCAATGGCCGCAGAACGGATGCGACACCGGCGCGATGAGCCCGATTTCGCCGCGGCCGTCGACAAACCGATACTTGCGCGCCGTTTCGCTGCGCTCGTGAATGACCGGGATAAGCGGCCAGCGTGCGGAAATGCGCTGATGGACTTCCGCGGCGGTGACGACCTGATCGCGAGTCCAGGTGCGGTCGGCATCAAGCGGCATGAATTCGATAAAGCGCATCACGATGTCGTGCTCGCGCGCAAATTCCGCGAACGCTTCAACCTCGCCATCATTTATTCCGCGCACCAACACGGCGTTCACTTTCACCGGGCGCAGCGGAGAAGCCTGCGCGGCCTTGATTCCCGCGAGCACCTGGTCGAATGTTTTTGTGCGCGTAATTTGTTCGAACTTTTCGCGGTCCAGAGAGTCAAGACTGATGTTGATGCGATTCAGTCCCGCCGCCACCAGGCGATCGCAACGTTCCGCGAGCAAGTGGCCGTTCGTGGTCATCGAAAGATCTTGTACGCCCAGCGCTTTCAGCTGCGCGACAAAGTCTTCGACGCCGGGACGCACCAAGGGTTCGCCGCCGGTTACTCGAATTTTGCGAATCCCCATACTGACCAGGATGCGAGCCAGCCGCTCGTACTCCTCCCATTCGAGCAGAGCGTGCTCCGCCATGTGGTTCTCGGGATTGGCCGAGCGGCAATAGACGCATCGAAAATTGCAGCGGTCGGTGACCGAGATGCGCAAATCGGTTATTTGGCGTCCGAATTTGTCAGCGAGCGGCATTCACTCCTTTGGATAAGTCACAAACCACCAAGTCGCAACCAGATCGAAGAAAGACGCAGCGGCCAGTATACCGCTCGGGCCCGCATATCTCCTACCGTTCCGGAGCACCAGGCCAGATTCCGGTTTTTCCGGGCGGCGGCAGCGTTGCCGGGGGCCGTAGGCTGGTTGGATGTGGTAAAGTTCCGAGCCGATGCGGATCTTCGTTCTGGGTGTGGGCGGCACCGGCTCGCTGCTGGCACAATTGCTGGCGCGCCAAGGACACACCGTGTGGTGCGGCGATCGCGATCCCGAACGCGCGCGAAAGTTTCTGGGCAAGAAGAGTGAAATAAAAGTCGTCGAAACAAACGCGCGAAATCTATGGTCCATCGTTCGCGCGGCTCGCGGCTGCAATCTGATCGTCAATGCTTCGCCCGCCGTGTTCAACGAAATTATCCTTCGCGCTGCGCTGCGCCTGCGCGCGCACTACCTTGATTTGAACAGCCACCTCACGCGCAGCCTTTTTAAACCTGAACAATTGCGATTCAACAAACGCTTCGTGGCGAAAAACCGGGCAGCGCTGATTTGCACCGGGGCCGCTCCGGGTTTAACCAACCTTCTCGCCAAGCGCGGATCGGAACTGCTCGATTCGGTCGAGTCGATTCAGTTGCGCCTGTTCGAGAGCACGGAAAGCAAAGACCCGGTTTCGACCTGGTCGCCCGAAGGCGCTTATGACGAGGCGATTTCAAGGCCCAGGATTTATCGCAACGGCCGGTTCGTTTTGGCCAAGCGATTTGCCGACCGCGAAAAATTCCGCTTCCCGCCCCCGATTGGCGAGACCACCGTTTACCTGGCGGCGCAGGACGAAGTCTGCATGGTGCCCTACGTGATCCCGATTCGCGATATGGACGCGAAAATCGGCGGGAACGATTTCGATCGCTTGTACCGCTGGTTCCGCCAAGGCAGGCTGAACCGTTCGCAGGGGATCGTCCGCAAACGGTTTCCCAAGACGCTTACGCCCAAGAATGTGGCGGCACTGATCCGGAGAGGAATCCTATACAACGCAAGGTTTGCAGCAGCGGTATTGTTGCGAGGCATGAAGGACGATCAGCCTTTGCTCGTGCGATGGGACGCAAGCTTTCCTTCGCTTTTTCAGATTCGCCAGCGCGGATTGATCGCGACGCCCATCTCTTATGCCACCGCGCATATAGCCGCAGTTTTCATCAAGCATTTTCCGCGCGACGAATCCGGCGTGCTGGAACCTGAAATGCTGTCCGCGGAGACGCGCCGCGCAATTCTGGCGGAAGTGCGTTCGCGCGACTTCCGAATCAAGTTGAAAATTACAAAGCTAAAGAAAATTGAGGAAGAATTCTAAGTGCGAGCGGTAATGCGCTCAGAATGGCGAAGCCAGCGGTTTCAGCAGCCCGAAATCCGTCAGGCCGTTCGCGACGAACTGTACCGCCAGCGCGACCAGCAGCAATCCCATCAGACGCGTCATAATGCGAATTCCCGTATCTCCGAGGTAGCGCCGCACGCGGTCAGCTCCCGCCAACACCAGATACGAAACAAACGACACGAGAATAATCGTTGCGTAAATCACTCCGTGTTGCCATACGGCGTGCGATTCGCCGACTAAAACCATCACGGTTGAAATTGCTCCGGGGCCGGCCAGCATTGGCATACCTAAAGGAATGATGCTCGCGTCAGCTTTGGTCGTGCTCTCCTGAGTTTCTTCCGGCGTGACTTTGGTGGTGGACTGGCGCGCTTGCAGCATGTCCAGGCCAATCCGCAACAAGATGATTCCGCCGGCAATTTTGAAGGCGGGGAGGGTGATTCCAAACATTTTGAAAATCAAGCTGCCGGCCAGAGCGAACGAACTCAGCACAATCGCGCAAGTCCACGCGGCCCGGCGCGCCACTTGCCGGCGTTCGGATGCGGACGAATCTTCCGTGACAGAAACAAACATCGGAATCACGGTGAACGGATCAACCAGAAAGAATACGGACGTTACCGCCAGAAGGATGAATTCGAGGACCACTGTGGAATTCGCGCCCATTTCCGTATGCCGTTTTACCCCGCAAAAAGCGGCTGGGCCAAGGTAGCATTTTTGCGCGGAAGTTTATAGCGCTCTGGCCCGTTCTCTTCGTGAGCTAGTTGGGCGATGGCGGCTGGGACTGGGCGGGTTTCGGAGCGGTTGCGGGAGCGGCTGAGGGTGCCGCAACGGCGCCTTCTTCCGGCTGATTGTGAGGCTTGAAGCCCGTGGAGCGTATTACCAGGCGCAGAGGCAGCTCTTCATCATCGGCGCCCTTGACGTAATCATCGGAGCGCGTATACGTGGGCAGCCAATACTTTTCCTGAAAATTCTCGCGGTAGGTTTCAAACATGGTAAAGGGCAGGCTTGTTCCGTTGCCCGAAATCTCGCTGACAAACTTGCCATAGCTCTTCACGATCGCAAAATCGTGATCATCCACCCAGATGAGTCCCTCAAAAAAACGCTGTTTGCGGCTCAACAGCTTCGGCTTTACTTGAAACACGTAGGTGGTCAACTGATCGAGCTTTTCCTGTCCCACATATTTAAAATTGTAGTTCACGATTTCCCGCGAGGTAAGAGCAAAAAGCGGCAAGGTCGCAATCGTGTGCACATCCTCCAGCGAGAAATGCTCCACCTTCAGATCGGATTCGGGCTGCTTATCGACGCGCATATATCGCTGTCCGTCGGGACGGGTATACACCTCTCCAGTCACGCTGAACTTTCCACCCGGGTTCGCCATTTCCTCGATGCGAATTGTTTGTGTAAAGTCGTAGGTTTCGTACTTCTGCTTCATCACGTCTTCGTTGGCAGCTAATTTCTGGATAATTTCCTGTTCTGGGACCGGAGGAGGCCCGGGATGCGGCTCCGATGGGAGGCGCTTCACTTCGTATTTTGGAGGAGGCGCGAGCGGTCCGGTGCTGTCTTGCGCGCGGGCGCTTGCAGCAAAGAACAATAACAGCGTCGATAAAACTATGAATGAGAAGCGTCTTTTCATTACGCGTTCTTCCAAGACCTTTCTGAACCTTAGATGCAATTTCCTTTCCTCAGGGTCAAGCGCGAGGGCCCTATTATCTCCATAATTTCGAAACTATCACATGGAAGGCTCCCGCGGTGGAAATGGCTGTTCCCCTGCAACGGGAATGCGCAGATATTTCAGGCTAGGATGCGCCTGTGCCTCTGATAAAATCTGTCGTTCGCAATGTCCGAAAGTCCCATCCATGAAGGCCGAGAATCGTACCAGGCTCGTCGCTACCGCGTCAGCGGAAAGGTGCAAGGTGTGGGGTTTCGCTATTTTGCGAGTCGCGTGGCTCGCCAGCTGGGCGTAACCGGCTACGCAAAGAACCTGCGTGATGGCAGCGTGGAAGTCTATGCCTTCGGGACTGCCGCGATGCTTGCGGCGCTGCGCAAGGAACTTCAACGCGGGCCACGCTCAGCCGCGGTCTCAAACGTGACGGAAGAAGATGTGGCGATCGAGTCCAAATTCGAGCGCGGCTTTTCAATCGAACGCGATGACTTCTGAAATACGAAGGCATTTAAAGAGGAGACGATGGACGACCTGAAAAAACTCATTCGCGAAATCCCGGATTATCCCAAGCCGGGAATCCTGTTTTACGACATCACCACGCTGCTGAAGGATCCGAAGGGTTTCCATTCTCTCGTGGACCAGCTCTGCGAGCATTACAACGGGCAGAAAGTGGACCTCATCGCCGGGATCGAAGCGCGCGGATTCATTTTTGCTCCGGCGCTCGCGTACCGCCTGGGAGCGGGGTTCGTTCCGGTGCGCAAGCCGAAAAAGTTACCGGCGAAATGCGTATCCGTCACCTATCAGCTCGAATACGGAACGGATCAACTCGACATTCACGAAGACGCCGTCAAGCCGGGCCAGCGCGTACTGATTTGCGACGACTTGCTCGCCACCGGCGGCACAGCCGCAGCCGCTGTTAAGCTGATACGCCAACTTGGCGGAGAAGTTATAGGCGCAGCTTTTGCCGTGGAGCTGAATTTTCTCAATGGCCGCGCGAAGCTTCCCGGCGTCGATGTCTTCTCCCTGTTAAAATACGACAAATAACCAGACCGCGGAATTGTAATGCCCGTTCCGGGCCCGGCGCGTATTTGGTTTTCTACTTTCCCTTTTCGGATTTCTTTCCGGAACGTTGGCGGACAACTTCGAAGAGGACGACACCTGCGGCGACGGAAACGTTGAGGGCGCGGACCGGGCCGCTAGTGGGAATCGAGACGAGAAAATCGCAGCGCTTGCGCGTTAGTTCGTGCAGGCCTTCGCCTTCGCTGCCTAGCACGATTCCGACTTGCCCTGAAAAATCCGCCTCGGTATATTTTTTCTCGGCGCGCTCGTCGAGTCCAATCAGCCAGTAGCCCGCTTCCTTCATTTCTTCCATGGCGCGAACGAGATTCTTCACGCGCGCCACGGGCAGATGCGCCAGAGCTCCAGCCGACGCGCGTTCAACGGTGTCGGTTAATCCAACGGCGCGCCGTTCAGGGATGATCACGCCATTTGCGCCCGCAGCCAGCGCGGTGCGAACAATCGCGCCGAGATTGTGCGGGTCTTCAATTCCATCGAGCAGGACGAGAAGCCCTTGCGGAGTCTTCGCCGCGAGCAAGTCTTCGAGCTCGAGCGCCGGCTTCGCCGCCGCCAGCGCGGCGATGCCTTGATGTTCGCGGGTGCCGGCCAGCCGGTCGATCTGCGAGCGCTCTTCAAATCGCACCGGAACGCTTTTGGACCGAGCGAGCTGCACCACTGCTTCCACGCGCTCTCCGTGGCGGCCCCGAGCGATCACAATTCGATCGAGCGCGCGCCCAGCCGCCAGCGCTTCCTCCACCGCGTGAAACCCAGTGAGCCAGTTCATCGTTCCTTTGCGTCTCTCGCGAGAATCAGTTTTTTAATCGAGCGCGGCACAGAATTCAAGCATGCGCTGCCGCGTGCTTTTCACATCAACCGCAAAATTCAGTTTTGCCGCGCCATCGAGCAGAAGAATCACGCGATCAAGCTCGCCTGCGCCCGAGCTGCCTGATAGCGCAAGGCGAATCGGCTGAAACAATTCGCGGCTGCGGTATGGAGTTGCGGCCTTCATCGCCTCAACGATTTCCTTGAAGCGATCGGAATCCACGTCGCAGCCGTCTAGAATCAGGTTAGCGAGCTGCCGAATCACTTCTCTCGCACCGGAACGCGCGAGCACGGCTTGGCTTTCATACTCTTTCAAAATTTCCGAAGCTTCATAGCGAAAAATCAGTTTCAGAAGTCCCGACCGGTTCGTGGAGTATGGCCCCAGAAGTTCTGCGGCTCGCGTGAGCCACTCCAGCAGGGAAGAGTCATCGCGAACTTCGGCGCCGGCGCCGAGCCATCCGTGCTCACGAAGGATTGCAGCGACGTCCGCAGCTGTGAAATCGCTCGCAGGCACATTCGTCTGAATTGTTTCCGCGGACGCATCAGGTGTCATAGGCAATTCTCTCGCAGTCGAAATACAGAAGGGAAACCGTCATCCTTCCAGCGTGGCGATAGTGTAGGCAGCGATAGCTTCCCCGCGCCCGATTTCGCCTGTGCCTTCGTTCGTCTTCGCCTTCAGATTAATTTGCTCCGGCGCGATGCCAAGCGATTTCGCCAGCGTCGCGCGCATGGCGGGGAAGTGCGGACCGAGTTTAGGACGCTCACAGATCACCACGGCATCGAGATGGCCGATGCGGAGATGGCGCTCGTCCAACAGCTTTCTCGTGTGCTCCAGAAACAGGAGACTCGATGCGTCCTTCCATTTCGGATCGGTGTCCGGGAAATGCGTGCCAATATCGCCAAGCCCAGCCGCGCCAAGCAACGCGTCGCACAAAGCGTGCGCGAGCACGTCGCCATCGGAATGCCCGACCGAACCTTTGTCGAACGGGACTTCGATTCCGCCGATCATCAGCTTGCGCCCCTCGGCCAGCCGGTGCAAATCGTAGCCAATTCCAGATCGCGTCATTTCGGGCGGCGCTCCTGCTCGAGATAAAAACGGGCTAGGTCCATGTCAGCGGGGCGCGTAATTTTCAGGTTGCGCTCGGAGCCCAGAACTACGAAGACGTCGTGACCGAAGCGCTCGACCAGCGACGATTCGTCCGACGCCGTGACGCCGTCCTGCTGCGCCTTGCGAAACGCGTCGCGCAGCAGCGCGTACGAAAATGCTTGCGGCGTTTGCGCCAGCACGATTCTTTCGCGCGGAATGGTTGATGTAATCAGCACGACGTCTTCAGGCAGACTCGCACGTTTGACTTCCTTCACCGTATCGATCGCCGGTATGCCGAGAATCGCCGCTCCGCGCGTCCGCGCTTCCGCGATCACGCGGCCGATCTGTTCGGGAGTCACAAACGGCCGCACCGCGTCGTGTACCAGAACTATTTCGGTTGCAGGGTCCACTTGCGCCAGCGCGTTCGCGACGGATTGCTGGCGGGTGTCGCCGCCATGAACCACGCGGGCCGGGCGGCCCAGCGCAGCTTTGCCGACTTTGTCTTGCAATGAAACGATGTCGTCAGCGCGCGTAGCAATAAAAAAATCCGTGATTTCCGGACAAGCCGCCAGCCGCCGCAATGCAAAAATTACCAGCGGCATGCCGTCGAGTTCCAGAAACTGCTTCGGCGTTTCGGCGCCCATGCGGGTGCCGAGTCCGGCAGCAGGAATAATAGCGGCGATGCGAGTCATCGAAGGGCCAACAGTCTATCGCAATTGCAGAAGAAGGGGGAGAAAAGCCCGCGCCGCAAGCCGCACTTCAGGAGCGGCCCGGCTCGGGATATAGAGGGCGCGGGGGACGCTCACCGCCCGTGCGATCCTCCACCGCCCGGGGACCAGACTGTGGCTCCGCCGGAGATTGCGTGACAGCCGAAATCGGACGCGGAGCCATCTGTTCGCCGCGTTCGTCGTAGCGCCCGAAGATCATTTTGCCGGCAGTAGTCTGGTGCACGGACGTCACGGTGATGTCGATCGTTTTGTTGATCATTTTGCGCGCGCCGTCCACCACCACCATCGTGCCGTCGTCGAGGTAGGCGACGCCTTGGTTGTATTCCTTGCCTTCGCGCAGTATGAAAACGCGCATGCTCTCGCCCGGCAGCACAACCGGCTTCAGCGCGTTGGCCAACTGGTTGACGTTGAGGATTTCGATGCCCTGCAGCGTCGCGATTTTGTTCAAGTTGTAATCGTTGGTGACGATTTTTGCGTTGTGGCGCTTGGCCAGCTCGATGAGCTTCAAATCCACTTCCGGCACCTGCGGGAAATCTTCATCGACGATCTGCACTTCCAGATGCGCCATTTTCTGGATGCGCTGCAGCACTTCCAGGCCTCTGCGGCCGCGCTGCCGTTTCAACGGGTCTGCCGAATCGGCCACAAGTTGCAGTTCATGCAGGACGAATTGAGGAATGATCACCGTGCCATCGAGAAACTGCGCGTCGGCGATGTCGGCCACTCTGCCGTCGATAATCACGCTGGTATCCAACACTTTGAAGGAATGCTTCAAGCTGCGCTCACTGCCGAACAGGCCGCCAAGCGCCTGCAGATTGAGCATGTCGCCTTTATTCGCACCGAGGATCAGGCCGATATAGGCCATCACCAGAAAAGTAGCCAGGCTGAAGAACGAGCGCGTGCTCTCCGGCATCGAAGTGTGCGAAAGGACCAGCGTGGTGAAATAGGCGCCGACGATTCCGAGTATCGAGCCCGTGGCCGCGCCTATCAGCCGGCGCAAACTCGCGCGGCGAAGCCGGAGCTCAAAAAGTATGACGGCTATCGCGAACAGCAACCCAACGGCGGAGCCATATTCCTTGGAAACGCTGAACGGACGAAAGTGGAAGCCCGCGGCAACACAAATCGCGGTGAAGATGATGCGGATGCCAAGCATGTCCCAAAAGCTGCCGACGCTGTCGTGAGCGGCAAGGGCATGATTGTTTGTCTTTGAAGCAGGAGTTTCCGAAGCGGGAACTGCCGGCGGACGGCTGGGTACGTTAGGAGGCCTTTGCATGGTTGCACCCTTATGAAGCGTATGAAAAAACAGCTACATTATATTAATTCGGTCTCTATGCTCTTTCGAATACTCGGCTATATGAACTTTTTTAGACGCCGAAATAAAAGTGGAAGCAAATATGAAACGTTATAGGCAGCACTATAACACCAGGGTGGAGTTCGAGCAATTGCTGCGCGGACTGGAAAGTCGTGCTAGGAACCGAATGTACCGCGGGACTAAAGGTAGAATTTTGGAACGCGACGGCCCAACGCGCAGAGCAGATCAGAGGTGACCGTGCCGATTTCGCGCGCCACCTCGGAAACTTCAATCGAAGCTTGGCCATCTTTGCCGTAGAGCGTGACTACATCGCCGAGTTTTGCGTCCGGCGCGTCGGTTACATCAAGCATGGTTAAATCCATCGAGATGGTTCCGACCAGTGGAACCCGGCGCCCGCGCACCAGCGCCCATCCACGGTTGGTTCGCGCGCGCACGATGCCGTCGGCATAGCCCGCATTGATCACGGCAATCCGCGAAGGGCGGCTGGTGACGAAACGAGCTCCGTAACCTACCGCCTGCCCCGCGGGAACCCCGCGCAGCGAGATGATGCGCGCTCGCAGCGAGAGGCAGGGCTCCAGAGGCATCGCGCACATCACTTCCTGTTTTTTCTGCGGTGGGTCGAACGACTGATGGTACCCGTACAAAATTGCGCCGGGGCGAACCATGTCTCCCCAGGTGCTCGGCCGCGCGCAAATCGCTCCGCTGTTGGCCATGTGCACGATCCCGGGCGAAACTCCCAGCGCACGCATCCTGTCGAGGCAATCGCGGAACAGTTGCTCCTGCACGGCGGTTTGTTCCGCGGTGAAATCTTCCGCCGAAGCAAAATGGGTGTAGGTGCCTTCGAGCCGGATGTGCGGGCAATCGGCAAGCGCCAGGCAAAACGCGTCAATTTCATCCGGAGAAATTCCCAAGCGATTCATTCCCGTATTTATTTTCAGGTGAAAAGGAACGCGCGAAGATTTTCCACGTGATTTGCCGCGCAGAGATTTTGCCGCGCGCTCGATGTGGCGCAAGTCGTCCACGCGCGAGACGGTGGGCGTTAGCTGATTCTGTATCAGCCGTTTTTCCTCGCCGGGCCAGAAACCGGTGAGCACCAGGATGCGCTTGCGAATCCCCGCTTCGCGCAGCTCGATGCCTTCGTTCGCGCAGGTGACGCCGAACCATTCCGTCCCGGCCTTCTGCAGCGCTTTGGAAATTGGCACGGCACCCAGGCCATAGGCGTTTGATTTCACGACCGCGAGTATTTTTCGCTGTGCGCCCACGTGGCGGCGAATAACTCGCAAGTTGTGCAGGATGGCCTTGAGCGAAATCTCCGCCCAAACCGGCCGGCCCTCGAAATGGATGGCTTTCGGCATCGTCTTAAGAATGCCAGACTCCTTCTTCGCCGCGCGAACGAAATCCGAATCAACCAATTTGGACGCGGCGTTTAGGTAAACATCCGGAAGAAGTAAATGCAGGTGGCAGGCCATTCCACGAAACGGAACGTCTGGAATGCACGGCTGGGAATCGCGAGCAAAATGCAGAGGTTAGGCGCGCCGCGATAGGCCAATCAAACGGTCCAGGCTAGACGTGTCACGTGAAACGCGGGTGCGGCGACACGTTCGTGGGCCTGCGGCAACGCTATTCTTCGCGGCTGGAAGTGCTCCAGGCATCCGGCGCGGCTTCTTCAAATCGGGTATGGCGCGCGAGGAAAACGAAATTCATGCTGCCGGTGGGGCCATTCCTCTGCTTGGCGATGATCAGCTCGGCCTTGGCGCGATCTTCTTCCGGCAAATCAGTCTTGTAGAAATTCGGGCGATTGATGAAGAGCACTACGTCGGCGTCCTGCTCAATCGCGCCCGATTCGCGCAGGTCGGAAAGTTGCGGCTTGCGGTCGTCACGCTCGGGTGCGCGGGTTAACTGGCTCAGAACGAGAACAGGAACCTTCAATTCTTTCGCCAAACCTTTCAAGCCGCGCGAAATGCTCGAAACTTCTTCCTGCCGGTTCGTTCCGCGCCCCATATGCGTGGGAACAACCAGCTGCAGGTAGTCCACCACCAAAAGCGAGAGTCCGCGGTCGCGTTTCAGCCGCCGCGCTTTCGCGCCGATTTCCATTACCGTGGAGGACGCGGAATCATCAATCCACAGCGGCGCATCGGCAAGATTTGTGAGTGCTCCGGTAACTTTGCCCCAGTCGTCGCGGTTCATGTGACCGGTGCGGAATTTGTGCGCATCCACACGAGCTTCGGAAGCCAGCAAACGCAACAGCAGCGATTCTTTCGACATTTCCAGGCTGAACACCGCAACGGGTTCCCTTAGGCGAAGGGCCACATTTTCAGAAATATTCAGCGCCAGCGCCGTTTTCCCCATCGAAGGGCGCGCCGCCAGGATAATTAATTCCGACGGTTGCAATCCCGCGGTTTCGTTGTCGAGCCCGGGATAGCCGGTAGTAAGCCCGGTGATGCGGCGCCCTTCGCTGAAAATCTTTTCGAGCCGTTCGTAATTATCGCGAACCAGCTCCTTGACGCCGATCAGCCCGACTTTTACCCGATCTTCGGCCAGCTGAAAGATGACCGACTCGGCGCGGTCAAGAATGACGTCCGCATCATCGCCCGCGGCCAGCGCCTGCTCCTGAATCGCCGACGCGGAAAAAATCAGGCTGCGCAGCACGGCTTTTTCTTTGACGATGCGCGCGTAGTGCTCCACGTTGGTCACGCGCGGCAGACCATCGGCAAGCTGCGACAGGTATGCGATGCCGCCGGCAGCTTCCAATTCGCCGCGGCGCGAGAGGTCTTCCATCAACGTGACCACGTCGATGGCTTGCTGCTTCTCGCCAAGCTGAATCATGCGCTCGAATATCTGGCGATGCTGTGACAGAAAGAAATCCTCGGAGCGGATTTTTTCCACCGCGGCATTCAAGGCGTGGTTGTCCAGCAGAATCGCGCCGAGAATGCTGCGCTCGGCTTCGAGATTGTTCGGAAGCGGGCGTTCGATCGTGGAGTCAGCTGGCATAATTAATTGACCTTGGCCATAATTCGCTTTTTATTCGCCTCTAGTTTCGCTCAAGCCGCTCGCCGGCGCAATGCCTGAGTGAATTCGTTCTGTCGCTAGTTGGTTGCAAAAGGATTCTCGGATTGGAGCAGCCGCATTGTTGCCAGTAATCGCGCGAACGTCAATGACTCGAAGGCTGTGGACGCTTTCGGAAAAGTGGAAAACTCGCAATCGAAGATGTCGGCTGATTTTTCGGAGTGGCAGAAAATTAAAAAGGGGCGCAGCAAGCTGCGCCCCCTGAGAAAACAAAAATTTCGAAAACGCAGGTTGGCTACTCTTCTTTTCTTACCGTAACTTTCACGTTCGAAGTGATCTCGCGGTGCAGCTTCACGGGGATCTCGTAATCACCGACGACCTTAATGGGATCGGCCAGCGTGATCTTGCGCTTATCGATGTGATAGCCCTGGGCCTCCAGAGCTTCGGCGATGTCGGCCGAAGTTACCGAGCCGAAGAGTTGTTCGTTCTCGCCCGCTTTACGCGTGAACGCCAAGGAAACTCCCTGCAACGAATCAGCCAGCGTCTGCGCCGCGCCCTTTTCAGTCGCTTCCTTCTTTGCAAACGAGACGCGCATACGTTCCAAGCGCTTCATGTTGCCGGGCGTAGCTTCGATGCCGAGCTTGCGCGGCAACAGAAAATTGCGCGCGTAACCCGCGGCCACGTCCACCAGCTCTCCGCGGTTTCCCAGCTTCTCCACATCTTCCTGCAAAATGATTTGCATAACGTTCCTCTCAAACCTTCTCAGTTAACTTCGCGTCGCCGCTCTGCTTTTCGTAGCGCCGGCGTCTCGCCGGCTCTTTTGACTTTCCTGATCGTCCACCGCGGGCACACCGGAAAACAGTGTGGTTTATAGCTATAGCTCCGCGGCGAACGGAAGCAGTGCAATGTTCTGCGCGCGCTTGATCGCCACTGTGAGCCAGCGCTGGTGACGCGCGCAGGTTCCGGTCATGCGGCGCGGAAGAATTTTGCCGCGTTCCTGAATGAACGGCGCCAGAATCTCAGCCTTCTTGTAATCGATGAAATCGGCCTTGTCCACACAGAACCGGCAAACCTTCTTCTTGCGAATGAAATTGCGCTTGCCGCGCTTTGCGGGACCGCCGGGCCGCCCTCCGGGACCTCCGCCACCAGGCCCCGAAGACCGCGGGCCTCCTCCGCCTCCGGATGATCCATAAGACTGCTGTTGCGATGCGTTTTCTTCTGCCATTCGATTTCTCCCTGACTGGAATCCTGAATAGATTATTGGGCTAGGCCGTCGGCGCTGCAGCTTGCGGTTCTGTCCCCGGCATTGGCGGTGCAGCCGGAACGGTCTTGCGTGGCCGGCGCGCGGCTCTGCGCTCGCGGTGCCGTTTCAGTTTGTCTTGCCGCTTCAATTCTTCGTCCAGACGCACGGTGAGATATTTCATCACCGGGTCGGCAACCTTCAGCCGGCGCTCGAGTTCTTTCACCACTTCGCCATGGCTCGAGCGAACCACCATGTAAACGTAATACCCTTCCCGCAATTTCTGCACGCGGTAGGCCATGCGCTTGCGGCCCCATTTATTCACCGAGTCGATTTTGCCGCCCTTTTCGGCAGCCACGTGCTCCAGTGTGGTGATTACTTTGTCGATGTCCGCTTCCGGCGTGTCCGGGCGGCAGATAAAAATCAAATCGTACAAGCGCTCTTCCATATGTCCTCGATTTCCAGTTATCTATAAAACGGCTGCGAATGCTTGCTGCTCATTCCTATTCCGAATCTTCTTCCGACTCCGAAGTATCCACGCGGCGGTTGAACCGCGCCATCGCATCGTTCGGGCCCTTGGTCAAAATTAAATCCACTGCCTCGGCGGCATCCGCCACCATCTGCGCCGCAATTTCCCGCTCGGGCTTGCGCATGGGGTTGAGCACGTAATCCGCGCGGTCGCCCACCGGATGCTCCGGCTGGCATCCCATCCGTATGCGGATGAACTCATCCGTGCCGAGGGACCGCAGGACCGACCTGAATCCGTTGTGCGTGCTGCCCACGCCGCGCTCGCGAATCCTCAGCATGCCCCAGGGCAAATCCACTTCGTCGATCAACAAAATCATTTCCGCGGGAGCGCATTCATACCGCTCGAGCAGTTCTCGTACAGCGGCCCCGCTCAAATTCATCATGGTCTGGGGCTTGGCCAAAACCACTTCTTGCCCCGCCACTTTGCCGCGCCCCACATAAGACTTCGCTTCCGGCCGCGTAACTCTGATGCCCTCGCGTTCAGCCAGCCCATCCACCGCGAGAAATCCTAAATTGTGCGGCGTCCATTCGTATTGCGGTCCGGGATTGCCGAGGCCGACGATCAGTCTCATAAATTGGCCCCGACTTGCATCCCACTCTCCCGGCGCGTCCGCGCAGGCCGGGTGATTTACTTCTCCTTGCCCTTCTTCTCGGACTTCTCGGCCTTCGCCGGAGTTTCCGCGGCAGCTTCGCCTTCGCCCTCTTCTTCCTTCTTGCCCTTCTTGATGACTTCAGGCTCCGCTGCGGCCGTCTCTGCAGCCACGGCTGCTTCCGGAGTGGGCTCCTCTTCCTTCTTCAGCACTACTACGTGCGCCAGCACGCGGACCGGATCGGTAA
>Ga0302325_10003516_pt1 | contig 36881 bp, 32 predicted proteins | sample Palsa_T0_2_FD_201948 | JGI IMG/M metagenome (GOLD analysis project Ga0302325, IMG submission 201948) | Peat permafrost microbial communities from Stordalen Mire near Abisko, Sweden - Palsa_T0_2 | ecosystem: Environmental > Terrestrial > Soil > Palsa > Peat permafrost | place: Sweden: Abisko...
CCCAGTGTATGGGGCAAGGCGTCAACTTTTTTTCAGGTCCTCACGGCCGTGGCTTTTCTGGGCCGTAACGCCTTCGGATGGCCGATTTTGGCCACATTATCCGCCGCCCTGATCTGGCCCACGCTGGCGTTGACCGTCTGGAGTGGAATGCATTACGGTTGGCGCGGCGCGCGGCTCTTACGACCGGATTGACGGGCGAACGCCGTGGGAGTAGTCTAGAAGTGGACGGGTTTTAAGATGACTCGGTACACCCCCGCGCGGCATTATCTCACGTTCGGAATCGTAGCCGTCGGGCTGGCAGGCTTCTCGGCCTGGCTGGGCATCGACTGGCTACCCGCTTTCATTCCCGCCGCGCTGTTTTTGCTCAGCGCCGTGCTGCTTCTGGCGCTGGCTTTACAACCCGCCGTGGAGATCCACGAGGGATACCTGGCGGTGGGTAAACGCATTGTGCCGTGGATGGATATCCGGCGTCTGGACCGTCCGGGAAACTGGCTGTCGCCGCTGCTGGTGCGCATCACGCTGTTCGACGATTCGCGCATGCTGGTGGTGTACCCCGGCGATCTGGATTCGTGCAACAGCCTGCTGCGGCATCTGCGCCGGCTTTCCCGCGACGCACTCATTGATGGCGTTCCGTACCGTCAGTTCTGGGGTGAAGTGCTGGCGCCGGGCGGCGACCGCAGGCAAACGCCGCCGCCGCGTTACCGGATGCTGCTGCCGGAGGACGAGGCGGAAGTCGAGCGCCTCTATCAACGGCTGAAGACGGTTGGCCATCTGGATCAGAAGAACTCCTCGGACGAGAAGTAGTCCGTGGCGCGCCGCCATTCGCTTTTCCTGAAATTTATCGTGTGCCTGGGCGTTTGCGCCGGCGTTCTGCTGGCGCTGGCGGCTACGCATGCGTGGTGGATGACGGCGCTAGGCAGGCTGCTGGTGAACGACCAGGGGCCCGCGCATGCGGATATCGCAGTGGTGCTGGCCGGCGATTACTATGGCAATCGCGTGGTGCGCGCCGCGGAACTGGTGAAGCAAGGGTACGTGCCCAAGGTCCTGGTGAGCGGCCCGGACATGCTGTACGGATTTTACGAATGCGACCTGGAGATTCCGTTTGCGGTGAAGCGCGGCTATCCGGAGGGCTGGTTCATCCGGGAACCCAATCGAGCGCGCAGCACGCGCGAGGAGGCCGCCGTGGTTTTGGCGGATCTGCGGGGCCGCGGCGTGCATCGATTCCTATTGGTGACCAGCGACTTTCACACGGCGCGCGCGGCGCGCATCTACCGCGCCCAGTTGCAGCGGCTGCGCGCCACGGATCCCGATCTGGATATGCGCGTGGTGGCCGCGCCCGATAAGTACTTCCGGGCCGACGGCTGGTGGCGCAATCGCGAAGGGCAGAAGGTCTTCGTGATGGAGTGGCTGAAGACCGTGGCCAATCTGGCGGGGTTGTAGAGCATGTGGGAAGCGCTGCGTACGGTCCGCGTTTATTTGTGGCGTTACCGCGGAAGCCTGGCGCTGGGGCTGGGCGCGCTGGTGCTGAAGGATTTAGCGGGCGCGGCGCAGCCGCTGGCGATCCGCGCCGCGATCGATACCCTTTCGCACACGGCCGGCATGGCGAACTTGCTGCGCTACGCGGGCTACCTGGTGGGGCTCGCGCTGCTGAAGGGCCTGTTCCAATACTGGATGCGCGTGATCATCATCGGGGTCTCGCGCGATATCGAATACGACCTGCGTAACGATTTGTTCCGCCACCTGGTGGAGCTGTCGCCGGACTATTACGGGCGCATGCGCACCGGCGACATCATGGCGCGCGCCACCAACGACCTGAACGCGGTGCGCATGATGTTGGGGCCGGGCATCATGTACTGGACCGAGACCAGCCTGACATTCTTGCTGGCCATCGCGATCATGGTCGCGGTGGATTGGCGGCTGGCGCTGCTGGCGGTGCTGCCGGCGCCGCTGGTGAGCCTGGCGGTGATCTTCTTCGGGCGCGCCATTCATGCGCGTTTCGAGCGCATCCAGGCGATGTTTTCCGATATCAGCAGCCGGGTGCAGGAGAACCTGGCCGGCGTGCGCATGGTGCGGGCCTTCGTGCAGGAACAAGCCGAGCTGCGCCATTTCGAGGAATTGAACCGCGCCTACATCGCGGAGAATATCCGGCTGGTGCGCATCTCGGGCGTTTTCCAACCGCTGCTGGAGGCGCTGATCGGGCTCACGTTCCTGGTAGTGCTGTGGTATGGCGGTGGGCAGGTGCTGGCCGGGCGCATCTCGCTGGGCAGCTTCGTGATGTTCAACACCTACATGGGCATCCTGGTATGGCCGATGATCGCGCTGGGATGGGTGGTGAACCTGATGCAGCGCGGCGGGGCATCGCTCGCGCGCATCAACCAGATCTTCGAGGAGAAGCCGTCGATTGCCGCTCCGGCGCATCCTTTGCGATTGGCGCGGGTGCGCGGCGAAATCGAATTCCGCAACGCTACGGTGGCGTATCCCTCTGGGCCGGCGCTGGTGCGCGCACTCGATAACGTCAGCCTGAAGATTGAGGCGGGCGCAACGGTGGCGGTAGTGGGACACACCGGCGCGGGCAAGAGCACGCTGGCCGGACTGGCGCCGCGCCTGATGGACCCGACCGAGGGAAGCGTGCTGCTGGATGGCACGGACCTGCGCGATCTATCACCTGACGAACTGCGGCGGCACATCGGATTCGTTCCGCAGGAGACGTTTCTGTTCAGCGCGACCATCGCGGGGAACATCGCCTTCGGGGTGGAGGATGCCACGCCGGAGGAGATCCGGCGCGCAGCGGAGCTGGCCGGACTGGCGGGCGATATCGAATCGTTTCCCAAGGGCTACGAGACCATGGTGGGCGAGCGCGGCATCACGCTATCCGGCGGCCAGAAGCAGCGTACGGCGATTGCGCGCGCCATCCTGCGCAACCCGCGCATTCTGATTCTGGACGACGCGCTTTCGAGCGTGGACACGCTGACCGAGGAGCGCATTCTCGAGGGGCTGGCGGGCGCGATGCGCGGCCGCACCGTGATCCTGATCTCGCACCGCGTTTCGACCGTGCGGCAGGCGGATCGCATCGTGGTGCTGGAACATGGGCGCATCGTGGAGCAGGGCACGCATGCGGAACTGGTATCGGGGGGCGGCTACTACGCCGATCTTTCGCAGAAGCAGATGCTCGAAGAAGAGCTGGAGGCGATTTAGGCGGCGCCGATCGGGCGTAGAATGGAGGCATGCGGTGGCTGCCGATTGCGGCGATGGCTTTGTGCTGCGCGGCTCCGGTCCGGTGGGCGGAGGCGCAATCCATGCAGCCCACCGATCTTGCCGCCGGGAAGTTGCTGGTGGCCAGCCGGGATTTGCCGGATCCCAACTTCGCCAAGACGGTTATCCTGCTGGTTCAATACGATGAAGACGGCGTGGTTGGCCTGATTCTCAACCGCCGCTCGAAGGTGCCGATTTCGCGGGTGCTCGGCGAAGTGGCCGGCGCTAAGGCGCGGCCGGATCCTGTTTATGCGGGCGGCCCGGTGGGCCGGACCGAAGTGCTGGCGCTAGCGCGCGGCCCGTCTGGCGATGCCAAGCGTGTGTTCGGGGACGTCTTTGTGGTTTCTAGCAAAGAAGCCATGGGTAAGACATTCGCCTCCGCAACGGACGCCGATACGGTGCACGTCTACCTGGGCTACTCCGGATGGACAGAGCCGCAATTGGAGAACGAGATGGACTTGGGCGCGTGGTACATTTTTCCAGCCAGCGCCAAGATGGTGTTCGATGCCGATCCGGACTCGCTATGGGATCGGCTGATCCGCCAGACTGAGCTGCGGATCGCCTCCCGCGGCGCCGGCAGAAGACCGCCGGCGCTCGACTAAGATCAGTCTACTTCTCCTTTTCCTTCTCGTGCTCGGTGTCCTTCTTGGGCTTTTGCGTGGGCTTTGCAGCCGGTTTTGGCTGGGACTGGGGCACCGGCGGCGCCGGCCGCGGAGTGGCTTGCGGTGCGGGCCTCTCCGCCGGCTTGGCGGCTGGCGGCCGGCTTTCGGGTGCGGGCGTTGCCGGAGGCCTGGCGGCGGGCGGCCGGCTTTCGGGTGCGGGCGTTGCCGGAGGCCGCGCGGCGGGCGGCCGATTTTCGGGCGCGGGCTGAACCGGACGCGGGTTAGTCTGCGGTGTGGGCCTTTGCGGCTGGTTCGGCGCGGGAGCCGGGGGCCGGTTTGCGGGCGTCGCGGGAGGGGCCGGCGCTTTCGCGGCCGGGGCCGGTGGAGCGCTGTGGACCTGAGGCGTGACCTGTTTCGCGGCGGGCGCAACGCGCACGGTGGGCGCGGCTGCCGCGCGGGAGGGCGGCACTGACTGGCGAATAGCCTGCATGTTCAATGGCCGGCCGGCATTCTGCTTGATGGCGGCTTGCTGGGCCGCAAAGGGAACCGGCGGAGCAGGCGGCGCCTTCTTGGCCACAATCTGTACACTCATCGCGCGCGCGGGAGGCCGCGGCGCAGGCCGCGCGCCAGCAGTGGGAGTGAGGGCCTCCTTGACCGGCACCACGGAGGGCGCCACGGTAAAGTGCGCGGCTTGCACCTGCGCCACTTGAGCCTTTGGAACAAAAATACCGCCCTGTTTCACGGGCCGTCCGCTGGCGAATCCGGTTTGCGGCATGGCAGTGACTGCATTGGGCGCAGCCATGTTCGCGAAGTGCTGGTTCACAACCACGTTAGTGGTCTTATTCACGTATACGTTATTGTATACGTTAGTAATGTTCACCGTACTGACGATGGTAGTGTTCGATACATTCATGGTCCGGAAGTAATTCTGGCTTATGCTGTAAGAAGGCGCGTAGACCTCGCCCGGTCCCAGCGCGACCCAGCCCACAGCCCCGCCGCCGATGGAAAGTGAGGCGCCAAAATCGCCGCCGCCGAAAAACGCGACGAGCGCCGGCGCATAGACCACAGTCACTGCCGGCCCGCCGGCCACGATAGCCATCGGTCCGGGTACCCAGCCCCAGCCGCCGTTGGCATAGGCCCAGCGGCCGTAGTGAGACGGTGCGAAGCCCCAGGGGGAATCGTCGACCCAGGTCCAGCCCCACGGGTCGATCCAGGCCCAATGGCCGTCGTGATACGGCGCCCATCCGGCAGCCACAGTGGGATACCATACCGCGCCATATCCCGGCGTATCGCGCCAATTGCCATAGCTATCCAGTTCTTCGTATCCGATCACTCCCGGCGGCAGATAGCGGGCGGACTGACTGTGCGCCTCGCGGGCGTCGCGGTCTTCGGTCCATCCTTCGAACTCGTCGGCCGGCGGCACAATGCCAACGTCAAAGGCAAGTTGATCGGAGCCGGAGAGCTGCGCGCTGTTGCCCGCGCGCAAGGTGAAAGCCTGGCCGCCGCCAGTGACTTCCGCTTCGCCGTGGCGGACCACCACCCATGAAGTGATGGCATCCGGGTCGGCATTGAAGCGATACTCGCCATCGCGCAAGATGGTGACAGCGGCGTTGGGCGTGTCCACTTCAAAGCTGTCGTCTTCGTCCATATGGCGCACACGCAGGACGAACTCGCCCTGAGTGAAGCGGATCTGCCCGAAGTGGTCGTCCAGATCCAGAAAACCAAGACTCGATTGCGGGCCCACCCGCAGTACGGCATTGTTCAAATGCAGCTCGGCGCGCGCGTCGGTATCGGTCCACAGGGCATCGCCCGTAGTGAAGGGCCGGTTCACGCCGGCGGGCGCCCAGTCATCCGCGCCGGCGGGCAGAATGGAAACATTTCCGGTAACGTAGTTCAAGTCCGCGACGCGCGTGGGCGGGTCCTGAGCGTGAACGGCCAACACGAACAGGCTGCAAAATGTTGCTGTAAGTAATAAATGGGTAGAGTGCTTTAATACTCTTCTGGTAGCCAATGCTAGTGGTCTCCCTGCGTCCACTGACGTAAGTGTAACAGATACAGTTGCGCGCGGGAAGCCGGGTAAAGCAACTTTAATGGAGTTGCTACTTACAATCAAAGCTTGTGTAGTCGTTCGAATCGCCCGTGCCTTTGTAGACCGCGATTTGCGGATATGGACAGAGCGGCCGGGTCATGCGGACGCCTTTGGCGGAGTTATCATCGACGTATTTGGTGGCGACGATGGCGCCGGGGGCCGCGCCTTTCTCGACCCACTGTTCGAGCGCATCGTACATGCCATGCTCCGGGCCTTTGGCAGTGGTGGTGCCAAGCTGCCCGAATGAGCTGGGGCCCGGCCCGCCAATGCAATGCTGCATCCCGGGGACCATATAGAGACGCACAAAGCTCTCCCTGGAACGAGTGCCCATGGCGTGGAGTATGCCATTGTAATAATTAATACTGTTCGTTGGAGAGATAGCAGGATCGTTCCAGCCGTGATATAGGATGAGCTTGCCGCCGCGAGCCTGAAAGCCATGCAGATCGGTTTCCGTGGCGTTGAGAGCGCGCGCGGTTTTCTCATCGGCGGTTTGGAGAGCGGTATCGACCTTAGCTGTGAGAGGATTCCAGGTAGGATCTTCGAACACCATGTAGCGGAAATAATTTTCCATATAGAGTGAGCTGCTGCTGCCACCCGGTCCATTGCCGATGAGCCAGGGAACCCAGCCGCCGCGTCCGTCTTCGGCGCCGGGGGAGTAACCGGGAAAGATAGGCGCGCCCTGCGAGTTGCGTCCGCCGGCATAGAGTTTCTTGAGAGACGCGACCTGCGGCGCGGTGAGGCAGGCGCGCGAATCCACATCCTTGCAAAGGAGCGTGGCGGGATCGAAGTGACAGCGGGTAGGATCGTTGAGGATGCCGTCCCTCACGCCGTCCTGCTCGTCGCACGCCGCGAGGACGGCGGCGGCGATGGCGGGAAACTTGATGCTGGAGATGTAGCCGGCGGGATCGGTGTAGATAGCCTGACTGATATCGACACCGGCGGCCAGCATGTGGGTCCAGAAGTTGGCGGGCGCGCCGGCGAGGATACCGTCATAGTCGGCGGGAAAGCGCTGGGCTTCCATGAGGGCTTCGCGGCCGCCATCGGAGCAGCTATCGAAATAAGCGTGCTGCGCGGGCTGGCTGTAGAAGGCCTGCACGAGGCTCTTGGCGTTGACAGAAGTAAGGTGCAGGGCGCGATAGCCGAAGTCAGTCACTTTTTCCGGGTGATGGTAGGCCCAGCTGGCGTCCTCGCCGTCGGCTTCGTGTCCGGTGTCGGTGCCGGCGGTGGCATAGCCGCGCTTGAGGTTGACGCCCATGGAGTTGAATCCGATGACGCCGGCGAATCCGCCGTTGCCGACGCCCAGGAATTTGCCGTTCCAGCCGGCGGCGGGCAGCCACACTTCAAAGCGAATGTAGGAATCGGGGGTGGGCTTGATGACGCCGGCCACGCGGCAGAATGCGGGGAGCTTGTCGATGGCGTTGCCGTAGGGCGGGGTGAAGGCGCCGGCGGGGACGGATTGGGCGGTAGAGATGGTGGTATCCGGGAGCGCCGTGGCGGCAAGGCTCTCACAGGTGGCGGCGCCCGCGGGCAGGGCGGGCAGGGCGGCCAAGATGGCCAGGGCGGTCAGAGTGCGCATGGTGGGATCATAGCAGGTGGCGCTAGAGGGGGTGGTTTGTGTAACATCTCGTAACATCCGGATGCGCGCTGCATGATTTGGACGAATAGGTTCGCCTATTATTCGCCTATTGGGTTCGATCGGTAATTTTTCGTTGGGTTCGTGTATTTGGGCAAAATAGCCCGCACCGGTTTCGCGCCGTCTTAGATGTGGTGCGGCCGGGCGCACGAACAGTGTGCCGCGTACTGTCCCTGGGTTGTTAGTGGTTGGCCCGGGGCAAAGTCTCACGCGGCGCGCTACGTTCTCGCGGGAAAGGCGGGCCGAATATCGATTAAAACAATTTAATGAAAGCGCCGGGGCGATTAGGTTGGATGTACAATCTCCAAAGGCCGGGACCCAAAATGGAAATTCTGGTTTGAGGAGGTACTTATGAAAAGGATTGCTTTCGCGCTGGTTGCAGTTGCAGCAGTTGCCGGCGTAGCCGCCTACATCGGCCCCGCATATGGACAAGCGAATGGAGAGGCCGCGCCAATCTTCGTAAAGAAAATTCCCCCGGGATACCGCGACTGGAGGTTGATCTCCGTCGCCCACGAAGAGGGCAACCTGAACAGTATTGGCGCCGTCTTGGGCAATGATGTGGCTATCAAGGCCTACCGCGAGGGGAAGCTTCCATTCCCGGACGGCACAATCATTGCTGCTTTGCACTACAGTCACGTCGCATCGGACGAAAACAACAAGGTCTTTGGCCAATCCCAATCTTTCGTCGCCGGCCCCCAAACGAACATTCAGTTTATGGTCAAGGACTCGAAAAAGTACGCCGCGACGGGCGGCTGGGGGTTCGCTACATTCAAAGACGGCAAACCCGCCGACGACGCGTCCATGAAAAGCTGCTTCCCGTGCCACAATCAGGCCGCGCGCGACCTTGTCTTCACGCGGTACGCACCCTAACGATTTGAAGCCGCTTAAGGAGTGACTGGCCCGTGACATGGCTTATTAGAGTCAGTCCGCAGCGGATGGATGAAAACCGCCCGCAGTAACAGGACTCAAGAGACGTTAGTCGAACTGAATAGAGATGTATGCCCCGGGGGTGGCGAAACCGGCAGACGCGAAGGGCTTAAAAAGTCCGATTCGGGTCAGTCGGCGTTTCGTGCTATCCTTGAAGCCGTGCGGGCGTGGCGGAATCGGCAGACGCATCGGACTTAAGCGAAAACTTGAGTGCCCGCCGGGAAACCGGCGATGGTAGAACTGCTCAAAGTCGGGGAACCCTGTGACATGGCGATCCCGAGCCAAGCCCTGCCGGAGCAATCAGCGTTCCGGTTGGGGAAGGTGTAGAGACTAGACGGGCAGCGCCTAATCCCGAAACTGATTTGGGGCATGGCGAAGGGATAGTCCAGACCCCAAACCTCGCTCGAATCAGGCGGGGGCGGCGAAAGCCGTAGTGGCAAGAAAATCCGTTGGACCGCAAGGTCCGTGAGGGTTCAAGTCCCTCCGCCCGCACCAACTTTTCGTGCCTCTCACGCCGGGAACATCCGCAGTGGGTCAGTTTGCTTTTGGTGGGCGGCCAGTCTTGGCCGCAGCCGCCTTTTTAGGCGGCTTGGCCAGCTGCGGGCAGAATTGCCCGCCCTCCAAAAGCGAACTTTTTTTCTCAGATCCGACTCATGCCCGACGCTACTGGTATGATAGCTCGTGTCGCCCGATTCAATACAGGCTTGAAATAGGTGGCCCCGCCACGGCAAAGATCATCCGGCAGTTCTCATTCTCCAATGCATCACATGTTACGCCATGCAACACGAAATCGCAAAAATGGCCCGGGCTGCGTTCCCGTGCGCGCCTGCCCAGGGCAGGCCACGACGAACCCAAAAGCCGAACGACGAAACGAACCCAATTTGTCCTTTGTTTCCAACAAAGATAAAAAACGAAAGCCAATTTTCACCTGGCCCGCCGATCCTCCGCTGTAACCGGATGTAACGAAATGCAGCATGCATGAGGCTTCCCGCGTCACCCCGTAAAGCGCGGCCAAGCACCATGTGTTACTCTTAAATTTCAACGTGTGCCGGCTCGAGTGAGCGAAGCCTTCGTGCTCCGCAGTTACCCCTTCCAGGAAGCGGACCTCGTCGTCAGTTTTCTGACTCGCGACCAGGGGAAGCTGCGCGGCGTGGCCAAGCGTGCGCGCCGTCCGAAGAGTCCGTTCGGCGCCGGGTTGGAACGGCTCTCGCAAGTGCGTATGTCGTATTTCCAACGCGAGACCCGGGAGTTGGTGAACCTGGATTCCTGCGAACTGCTGGTCTCCCAATTCCGGCTGCTGTCGGATTACCGGGCGGCCGTGGCGCTGGATTATTTCGCGGAAGTTACAGATCAGTTACTGCCGCCGGCCGAATCGAACGACCGGTTCTTCCGTCTGCTGATCGCGGTGCTGGAACATATGCACACCTCCAGCGCGGCTGAGCCGGGGGCCGTCTGGCGCGCCGTAACGTACTTCAGCTTGTGGGCGGTGAGGCTATCGGGTTTTCTGCCCGATCTGAATGTTTGCCTGAGTTGCGGCAGTCTGCTCGCCGATAGCGAGACGCGCGAGCGGGCGTTTTTCCACCGCGGACGGGACGGATTGTTGTGCGGCGAGTGCCGCCGGACCGCCGGTGCGGGCAGTTATGAATTGAGCGTAGAATCGAGGGCCATGGCGGAAGCGATGTTGCGCAAGCCAGTCGCCCAAATCGGCCGGACGGGCTGGGCGCGCGAAACCTGCGCGGACCTGCGCCGCTTCCTGGTCCAGCAGATCGAGCGGCACATCGAGCGCAAGCTGATGACGCCGCCGGTCCTCGAAGCGGAATAGCGCCGGACAGAGCGTCGTGCAGAGCATGGAATCATTTCAACAGATCATATTCAAGCTGAAGCAGTATTGGGCCGAGCGCGGCTGTATTATTCAGGAGCCTTATGACGTGGAAGTGGGCGCCGGCACCATGTGCCCGGAGACTTTCCTGCGGGTGCTCGGGCCGAAGCCTTACCGCGTGGCATACGTCCAGCCCAGCCGCCGGCCGGCCGATGGACGCTATGGCGAGAATCCCAACCGGCTATACAAGCACTCCCAACTGCAGGTGATCCTCAAGCCCTCGCCCGCGGACGTCATCGAGCAATATCTGGGCAGCCTGGAAGCGGTCGGCATCGACCTCACCCAACACGACATCAAGTTCGAGGAAGATAACTGGGAAGCGCCGACGCTGGGCGCTTGGGGCGTCGGCTGGCAGGTGATGCTGGACGGTCTGGAGATCACCCAGTTCACTTATTTTCAGCAGTGCGGGGGCATCGACCTGGATGTGGTGCCCGCCGAATTGACCTACGGACTCGAACGCCTCACGGCTTTCCTGCAGGTGAAAGACAGCGTCTACGGCATCGAGTGGGCGCCCGGTTTCAGCTACGGTGATGTGCGCTTCCAGGACGAATTGCAGTTTTCCGTTTACAACTTCGAGATGGCCGAGGTCCAGACGCTTTGGAAGCTCTTTGACCTGTACGAAGGCGAGGCCGCGCGGCTGCTGGCGGCGTATCCGAAATACGCGGAGAAAGCCCGCTTCCCGTTGCTGCCCGCATACGACCAGGTGCTGAAATGTTCGAACCTGTTTAATACGCTCGATTCGCGCGGCGCCATCAGCGTAACGGAGCGGGTGGGAGTAATTCAGCGCGTGCGCAAGCTGGCGGTGGGTGTAGCGCACGCGTGGGCCGATCAGCAGGAGGCGGCGCAATGAGCCTGCCTTTTCTGCTCGAAATCGGCACTGAAGAGATTCCCGATTGGATGATCCCCGGAGCGTTGGAGAGCCTGCGGGGCCAGCTTGAAGGCCTGGGCATCGCCGCGCGTACGGACGCTACGCCGCGCCGCCTCGTCGCCCGTGCGGATGGATTGCTCGAACGCCTGCCGGACACCGAAGAGCGCGTCACGGGACCGCGCCAGACCGCGCCCGCGAAAGCGGTGGAGGGTTTCGCGCGCAAGCAGGGCATCACGCCCGCCGATCTCTCCGTCGAAGGGGAATACTACACCTATCTCCGCAAGAAGCTGGGCCGCCGGATGATAGATGTCCTAGCGGAGTCATTGCCAGGCATCATCCTGAAAATCGCGTTTCCCAAAACCATGTACTGGACGGGCAAAACCGGCCCGCGCTTCATCCGCCCCATCCGCTGGCTGGTAGCCCTGCTAGGCGACGACGTGATTCCGTTCGAACTAGCCGGAGTCCACTCCAGCAACATAACAGTGGGGCAGCGTCGTACGCTGCAGTCGGCATCGCAGGCCGGCTTGCCCGTGACCATCGAAAACTACGAACAAACGCTCCGCGCCAACTGCGTAATCCTCTCTGCCGCCGCTCGCCGCAAGAAAATCGAAGACGAAATCGCGGCGCTAGGCATCCGCCTCAAACCCGACCCCGCGCTCCTCGAAACCCTGGTCTACCTGACCGAATACCCGACCCCCATCCTGGGTGAGTTCGATCCGCAATTCCTCGCCCTCCCCGAAGAAGTCCTCATCACCGTGATGCGCCATCACCAGAAATACTTTTCGGTGGAAGACGAATCCGGCCATCTCGCGCCTCGGTTCGTTGCCGTGATGAACACCAGCGCCGACCCTGAGGGACTCGTCCGCCGCGGCAACGAACGCGTGCTGCGCGCCCGCTTCAACGATGCCCGCTTCTTCTGGCAAACCGACCAGCGCAAGAAGTTGGCGGACCGTGTGGCAGACCTCGCCCACGTAACCTTCCAGGCGAAGCTCGGGTCGTATCTGGAGAAGACGGATCGCGTGGTCACGCTGGTGAATAGACTTGGCGGTGACGAAGACGCCCAGCGTGCGGCGCGCCTCGCGAAGGCCGATCTCACCACCGAACTGGTGAAGGAGTTCACCGAACTGCAGGGCATTGTAGGTGGACTATACGCGCGTGCGCAGGGCGAACCCGACGAGGTCTGGCAGGCTATCTACGATCATTACAAGCCAGAGAGCATGGAAGATTCAGTCCCACGCAGCACGGCCGGCCGGCTGGTATCTCTAGCGGACAAGCTGGATACGCTAATCGAATGCTTCCGCATCGGCATGGCGCCCACCGGTTCACGCGATCCATTTGGGCTACGACGCGCCGCGCAAGGAGTAGTCAAGATCATGGTCGAAGGAAGGATTAACGCCCCGATGCTCCTCACCGAGAACGGGGAGGAGTTGTCGGAATTCTTTAAGGATCGCATCAGGTTCTACTTTAGAGAGCGCGGCTTCCGCTACGACGAAGTCAACGCCGCCATGGCCGCCTTTTGGTGGGATCTGCCGAACTTGGAGGATCGCTTGGTGCGGCTACAAGAGATCCGTTCCACGCCGAACTTCGAGCCGCTGGCCGCCAGCTTCAAGCGCATCAAGAACATCCTGCGCCAAGCCGATTTCGCCGGCGGCCCGTTCACACCCAGCCTGTTGGAGCCCGGACCCGAGAGCGAACTGTACGATGAGATTTTTCGGATCGGCCAGCAACCAATTGAGACAACGATTGGAGCGCTGCGACCCAAAGTGGACCTGTTCTTCGACAAGGTGCTGGTGAACGCGCCCGACCCGGCCGTGCGCGCCAATCGCCTGGCCATGCTGCACGGCCTGCTGGAACAGTTTCGAACGTTTGCCGATTTTTCGGAGATTGTCACGAACTCATAAGGAGAAGATGATGAAAAAACATGTTTACCAATTCGGCCCCGGCGGGGCCGATGGCGACGGAACGATGAAAGATACGCTCGGCGGCAAAGGCGCCGGGTTGGCCGAAATGTGCCGGGCGAATCTGCCGGTGCCGCCCGGCTTCACTATCTCGACGGAGGTCTGCAACATCTATTTCCAGAATCATAACCAGGTTCCGGATGACATCCACAAAGAAATGCTGCAGGCGCTCGAAAAGCTCCAGAAGCAGATGGGGCAGACGCTGGGCGATACCGAAAACCCGCTGCTGGTCAGCGTGCGCTCGGGCGCCAAGTTCTCCATGCCGGGCATGATGGACACCGTCCTCAACCTCGGCCTGAACGACAAGACCGTCGTGGCGCTGGAGCGCAAGAGCAACAATCCGCGCTTTGCCTACGATTGCTACCGCCGCTTCATCCAGATGTTCGGCAATGTGGTGCTCGACATCGAAAAACACGATTTCGACCACGTCTTCGACGGCCGCAAGAAAAAAGTCAAGGCCAAGTTCGACACCGACCTGACCGCTGAGGATCTCAAGGCCGTCATCGTCGATTACAAAAAGCTGGTCGAAAAGAAGACCGGCAAACCATTCCCGCAAGAGGCCATCCAACAGCTCGCCATGTCGCGCGACGCCGTGTTTCGCTCCTGGTTCAACGCCCGCGCCAAACACTATCGCAAGATGAACAATATTCCGGACGACTTGGGTACCGCGGTGAACGTGCAGGCAATGGTGTTCGGCAACATGGGCGATACTTCCGCTACCGGCGTGGGCTTTACCCGCAATCCATCCACCGGTGAGAAGGTTTTCTATGGCGAGTACCTGGTGAACGCGCAGGGCGAGGACGTGGTGTCGGGGGTACGCACGCCGCAGCCCATCTCGACATTGGAATCGTTGATGCCCGAATCCTACAATCAGCTCCACAAGATTACCACCAGCCTCGAACAGCACTATCGCGATGTGCAGGATTTCGAGTTCACCATCCAGGACGGCAAACTCTACATGCTGCAAACGCGCAACGGCAAGCGCACCGGGCCGGCTGCCGTACGCATCGCCGTGGACATGGTCAACGAGGGCTTGATCAGCAAGGAAGAAGCTATCCAGCGCGTCGATCCGCAGCAGCTCGATCAACTCTTGCACCCGGTGCTCGATCCGGCTTCCAAGAAGGCGCTCGCCACCATCGCCAAAGGGCTGCCGGCATCCCCGGGAGCGGCCGTCGGCCGGGTGGTTTTCACCGCCGATGAAGCCGTGAAACAGTCCGCCGATGGACCTGTGATCCTGGTGCGCGCGGAAACCGAGCCTAACGATATACACGGCATGGAAGTGGCCAAGGGCATTCTCACTTCGCGCGGCGGTATGACCAGTCACGCGGCCGTGGTATGCCGCGGTATGGGCACTCCCTGCGTGGCCGGCGCGGGCGATATCGACGTCAGCGCGCAGCGCAAGGAAATGAGTGTAACCGTCGCTGGTAAGAAGATGACGCTGAAGGAAGGCGACTGGCTATCGCTCGACGGTTCCACCGGCGAGGTCTTCGCCGGGCAGGCCAACACGCTCGACGCCGACCCATCCTCCGGCATCATGGCGACTTTCATGGGCTGGGCGGATGTGTTCCGCGGCGGCTTCGCCGTGCGCGCCAATGCCGACATTCCGCGCGATGCCAAAGCAGCCCGCAAGTTCGGCGCGGAAGGCATCGGCCTCTGCCGCACCGAGCACATGTTCTTCGCCGAAGACCGCATTGCGCATATGCAGGCCATGATCCTGGCGCAGGACGAAAAGAGCCGCCGCAAAGCGCTGGCGAAGCTCCTGCCCATGCAGCGCGCCGATTTCGCCGGCCTGTTCAAGGCCATGGACGGATTCCCCGTGCTCGTCCGCACGCTCGATCCGCCGCTGCACGAGTTCCTGCCCAAGCGCGAGGTGCTCATGGTCGATCTAGCCAGGCTGCCCGCCGCCGATCTCAAAGCCAAGAAGGAAATGGTCAGCCGGTACGCCCGCCTCGGCGCCACGGTGAAGGATCTGAAGAAGGTCCTGACCGGGCTGCTGGAGCGCGTCGAACAACTGCACGAGTTCAACCCCATGTTGGGCCTCCGTGGATGCCGCCTGGGCATCATGTATCCGGAGATCACCGAGATGCAATCGCGCGCCATTTTCGAAGCCGCCGTCCAGGTGGCCAAGAAAGGCGTGAAAGTCACTCCCGAAATCGAGATCCCGCTCATCGGCTCGGTGGAGGAGTTCGCGAACCAGAAGAAGATCGTGGTCCAGGTTGCCGAAGAGGTGCTCGGCAAGGCCGGCATGAAAGACTTCAAGTACAAGGTCGGATGTATGATCGAGATACCGCGCGCCGCACTTACTGCCGACTTAATAGCTAAGGAAGCCGACTTCTTCAGCTTCGGTACCAACGATCTGACTCAGACTACTATGGGACTCTCCCGCGACGATTACACGAAGTTCCAGAAGACCTACGAAGACGCTAAGATCTTCAAGCACGATCCGTTCGCAGTGTTGGATCAGCAAGGCGTGGGTAAGCTGGTCGAGATGTGCGTGAAGCTCGGCCGCCAGACCCATCCCGGCCTTGATATCGGCGTCTGCGGCGAGCACGGCGGCGAACCGAATTCGGTGCAGTTCTTCTATCGGGTAGGACTGAACTATGTGTCTTGCTCGCCCTATCGCGTACCGATCGCCCGCTTGGCCGCGGCGCAAGCGGCAATTTCCGGCGATAAGTCGGAAGCCATGCGTACCGCGTAAATCCGAAGGTGGGGCAGGCCATCGCCGTTTGTGGCCTGCCTGCTTTTCTTTTGGGCGCATTGGAGCGATAATCGATCCATGCGCCTGATCGTACGAGCGTTCATCTTCTGCTGTACCGTCATGCTAGCCCAGTCCCCACCCGAGACATTATTCGGGGGTCTTCCAAGTGGTAGTTGTTGAGCAGCTTGGTAAGGACGCGCCTGCCACCGCTGAAGCTTTGCAATACAGCCTGTTGACGGGCACCGGCGCCGTATCCCTGATCTTCGAAGACCCGCAGGATGCCTTGAAGATCCCGCCCGGCTCGGCCATCGAGGTAACCGGCTATCGCTCCGGCGAGCAGTTCACGGTCCCCGCCGCCTCAGCCGCGAAAGTGCGGCCCGGCCCGCACATTCGAACGATGTCGGCCGCGCCCGTTCCCAAGACGATCGGACAGCGCAAGGTTGCGGTCGTGCTCGTGAACTCCCAGAACGATCAGCGGCAACTGATAGATTCCGCGACCGCAAGCTCTCAGATCTTTGGAGACACGAACAGCTATTACCAGGAAAACTCTTATGGAAACCTTTCCATTGTTGGAGATGTCTACGGCTACTTGACCCTATCGATCACCTCGGCATGCAATCAAGTAGGGCTCACGGATACGACTGGCGGCGCCGGCTTCACTGACATCGAAAAATGCCGCCATTGCCTCAGCTCAAAAATGGGGGCATCAACTTGAATGCATACGATACGGTCATGCTACTCGGTCCAAACCTCGATTCTTGTTCAGGATACGCAGAGGCCGCGGCGACCATCGGCGGCACTCGGGGATTTGTCGAATACATGACCCAGGAGCCCATCCTCGTTGATCACATCGTCGCCCACGAGATTGGGCATAACCTCGGGCTCCATCACGCCCGATTTCTCAACTGCGGTAATGCGGTTTATGTGAGCAACGCCCTGAGCGCCTGCTCCTTCGTGGAATACGGAGACGTTGATGTTATGGGGCAAACCCTTAACTCAATGCTTCACTTCAACGCCGCTTTCAAGGAATTTCTGGGCTGGCTAGCTAGCTAGCTAGCTAGAACCGCAAGTGGATCACCGGACCCCTGGACAACCAGGTCGGTCTGGGCCACGCTACCCCTTCGCAACCTCTGTCGCAGGCGACCACTCCGGCGCAAGCGACCATCGGCGGGACGCCCGCTCATAAGCTACTTCATCGGCATGACGCCGGGTCAAGTCGGACTCGCGCAGGCTGACATTCAAATCCCGCCCACGCTCGCCCCTGGCACTTACCCCGTCCAAAATCCAGATGGGATCGTTCCTCAGCAACGCGCCGCTGATCACGACGAACTGAGGCATTTCCCCCGTCCGCAGCCGTTACTACCGGCCAGGCTCTCGCCATCCGCCCTGATCGACCTCGGCCATGATGTCCTGAATAGTCGCCTTCTCCAGCCAGAGATGACGGTCTCGCGTGTAATCGCCGCTGCCTGCCCGGTATATGCGCAAGAAGCGCGCTACACCATCCGCGCCCAACTCACGACCGAGAATCGACAGCGCGTGCCGTTCGAATTCCTCGTCGGTCATGTTAGCGGCCTGCATCACGTACGGACCCCTCGATACCAGAATAGCGGGTTCTCCACCCTGATGCGCAGCTCCCCGGCGTGCAGCCTGGCGCGGCGCAGAAGGCGATCGTCCGTCGTGAGGAGGACTTGAGCACCACCCCGCTCAGCGCAAGCGAGGTGCAACGCGTCGAAAGCGCCGAACCCGAGGGTCTGCAGAGACACGGCGCAGGTCGCATCCTTGCCGTCCGGCGTGACGATCGCGGCGGCGTGCGCATGTACTACGGCCGCGTCGCGCCGTCGGTCCGGGTCTGGATTGCGACCGATTTCGATTGCCAGCACGGCGCTACTCACCCAATCTGCACGACCTTCACGAATCAACCCGAGAATGCCTTCAACAGCTTCCGCCTCCTCGCGAATACGAGGCTGGCTCTGGTCATCGGTGAGCCGGCTCAGGCAGCAAGCATCCAGGTAGATTCTCATCCAGGCGAGCCATCACGCGCTTTCGTCGTCGCGGATCTGATCCTCGATTTCCGTGCGGTGAGAACGAACGTAGCCCACGCGTTGGCAAGGTCTTCGGCCCGCAAAGCCGGGTACGAGCGCAGTAGATCCTCTCCACTGACTCCCAAACGCCGTGCTTGCTCGAGTACCCAAACCGCAATGCGGGTGCGTACGATACACGGCTCGCCCCCACACACTCCAGGTGTCGACTCAACGCCTGGAAAGGCGTCGTCCAAGTCTTCCACCTTCCGTAACGCACCCATTGGAGTCTTTGCTTTCAGTATAACCCGCGTTATGAGCCCATACCCATATGCAACTGGGGTCTTGGCGCGCCACGAAAAGAATCGCCGCAAGGCTCCGGCCATCGCGGCTGCCGCTCTTACTGCCGCCTTAGTAGCCATGCAAGCCGAACAATGGCCGCAAGACTCGTCCGGATCTGGCATCGGCGTCGTACACTACCTCTATGGCCCGATGTAGCTCCTGTGCCAGTGACGTATCCGAAAACAGCCGCTTTTGTCCGGCGTGCGGCGTAGCCGTCGAGAGCGAAGCGTTCGCCACCCGGACCGTAGCCATGTCCACGCCGCGCGACACGCCTCGGTCGCATGAACGCCGCGCCTCGGGCCCTCGCACCTCCTCGGGAACTTCGCAGGGCCGGTTCGCACCAGGGTACGTGCTGGGCGGGCGGTACCGGATCGTGGCCATGCTGGGCAAGGGCGGCATGGGCGAGGTATACCGTGCCGACGACCTCAGCCTGGAGCAGCCGGTGGCCCTGAAGTTCCTGCCCGAAGCCGTGGCCCGGAACCCGGAGGCCCTGGCGCGTTTCCGGAACGAAGTGCGCATCGCGCGCCAGGTATCGCATCCCAATGTCTGCCGCATGTACGACCTCGGAGAGGCCGACGGATGCTGTTTCCTGTCCATGGAATATGTGGACGGCGAGGATCTCGGGTCGCTGCTGCGGCGCATCGGCCGGCTGCCCGTCGACAAGGCTATCGAGATCGCCCGCAAGCTCTGCGCCGGGCTCGCGGCGGCGCACGCAAGAGGCGTGCTGCATCGCGATCTCAAGCCCGCTAACGTGATGTTGGACAGCCGCGGCCAGGTCCTGCTCACCGATTTCGGACTGGCGGGGCTTGCCGGCCAGATCGAGGGAGCCGAGATACGCAACGGCACGCCCGCCTACATGGCGCCGGAGCAGCTCTCGGGCCTGGAGGTGACTGCCCGGAGCGACATCTATTCGCTGGGCATGGTGTTCTATGAGATCTTCACCGGGAAGCTGCCGTTCGAGTCGAACACGCTGGCCGGCCTGATGCGGGCTCAGCAGGAGAGCCAGCCCGCCGGCCCGTCCACGCTGGTGCGCGAGTTGGATCCCATGGTGGAGCGCGTGATCCTGCGCTGCCTGCAGCCAAAGCCGGCTATGCGCCCGGCCTCCGCGCTGGCCGTGGCTGCGGCTCTGCCTGGAGGGGATCCGTTGGCTGAGGCACTGGCGGCAGGCGAAACGCCGTCGCCCGAAATGGTGGCGGCCGCGGGCGAGGGCGAGGGTCTGTCACCCGCCGTCGCAGTTTCCCTGCTGCTGGCGGTGCTGGCGTCCGTCATTGTGTATGCGGTGCTGACCCTGCGCTCCAGCGCGCTCGAACGGCTGCGGCCCGAATACTCTCCGGAGATTCTGGCGCAAAAGGCCAAGGACACGATCCAGCGGCTCGGATTCACACCGGCCGTGGCCGACGACGCCTATGGCTTCGATTGGGATAGCGGGTTCCTGGACGACGTTAACAAGAACCACAAACCCGTCGATTGGAATCAGGTTCTGGCGCAGAGGCCGCCGTTGCTGACGTTCTGGTACCGGTCGAGTCCGGCGCCGCTGACGGGGCTGGAATTCCACAACGACCTGCTGACGCCGGGAATGGTGTTCCCGGACGATCCTCCGCCGGTCGATCCGGGCATGCTTGACGTGGTGCTGGACTCCTATGGGCGGCTGCTGTACTTCAGAAGGGTGCCGCCGCAGCGGCTGGAGCCGGGGCAACCGGTACCCGTGGTGGATTGGAGCGCCTTCTTCGCCGCCGCGGGAGTGGACATGGCCGGCTATCAATCCACCGAACCCCTGTGGACGGCGGTGACGCCATCCGATGCACGCGTGGCATGGCTCGGGAGCGGAAAGCGGCCGTTGCGGGTGGAAGGCGCGTCCCTGCGCGGACACCCGGTATACTTCGACATCATCCGGCCATGGAGGCAGCCGAGCGGGCAGGATAGCGGCCAGACGTCCACTAGAGAAATCGTAACGTTCTCCTTTCTGGGCCTGCTGTTGTTGGTAGTGTGCTTGGGGGCGGCCTTGCTGGCGCGCCGCAACCTCGCGCAACAGCGGGGCGATAGGCGCGGCGCCTTCCGGCTGGCCTTCTTCATCTTCACCGTGCAGATGCTAGTGTGGCTCACGCGCGGGCACCTGGCGGCGTCGTTCGGCACGTTTGGCACATTCCTGGTGGCCTTGTGCACGTCGGTTTTCTACGGGGTGGTGATCTGGACGGTTTATATCGCGCTAGAGCCGTACGTGCGCCGGCGCTGGCCCCAAACGCTGATCTCGTGGTCGAGCGTGCTGATCGGCCGGGTGCGCGATCCGGTGGTGGGCCGCGACGTTCTGATCGGCGCCACGGCAGGTTCGGGCGTGCTGCTGATCGGCGCACTGGTCGACCTCTGGAAGCGCTATTTGGGCGGCTGGACTCCCAACCTGGACAACTCCGAAGTGCTGGCGGGAGCTCGCGGCACGCTGGCTACGTGCTTTGCCGTCGGGTCTCACGCCATTCGCGAGACGCTGTTCTTCTTCTTCCTGATTTTTCTGCTGCGGGTAGCGGTGCGCAACCAGTGGGTGGCGGCGGCTGCGTTCGCCCTGATCTTCGCGGCTGCGAATCTGGCCTCGGCCGGCCATCCACTGCTAAACGCCGCGGCTGCGTTTCTAGCCGTCGGAGGGTTCGCGTTCGTGGTCCTGCGCTGGGGCGTTCTGGCGCTGGCCATCACCCTGCTGGTGAGCAATGTCATCGGCGGCGCGCCGCTCACGGCGCATTCCTCGGCTTGGTATTTTCCGAGCGAGGTCTTCATGCTGGCCTGCATCCTGGCGCTGACCGCGTGGGCTTTCCGCACAGCCATCGCCGGACGCCGGTTGTGGAAGACAGATCTCTTCGGATAGTCGGAAAGCCCAAACCCGAGTCGACCCCATGGTGGCCTTGCGCCACGAGTAGACCGCCTGGGCAGGCTAGAATAGGTAAGATGTCTTGAGGGAGGGGTGTTGTTGCGCGCGCTGATCTTAGCCGCTGTCTTATGGACGATCGCTGCCCCCGGCCTGCGTGCTGCCACCTTCGACGAACTGGCTGCTCAGGCCGCCGCCGCCCGCCGCGCCAACCACATTCCGGAAGCCATCGAACTTTACCGGCAGGGGGTACAACTGCGTGCGTCCTGGATGGAGGGATGGTGGTTTCTCGGAACGCTTTCCTACGCGACGTACCAGTACAGCGGCTGCGAGAGCGCCTTCGACGCGTTCGTCAAGCTGGATGACAAACGCGCACTGGCGTGGTCGTTGCTGGGCCTCTGCGAGTTTGAGACCGGCAAGTACGATCCGGCGCTGGACCACCTGCGGCAAGGTCTGGCGCTGGGCAAGGATCTGCCTCCCGAAGTCGAAGCCGGGGTCCGGTTTCACTACGGGCTGTTGTTGTCCAGGGCTGGATTCTTCGATCAAGGGAAGCGGGAACTGGAGCGGTATGCGCGGGGGGGCGCGCACGAGCCCATGCTGATTGAGGGTCTTGGACTGAACGCTCTCCACCAGCCCTTGCTGCCCAAGGAGGCGCCGGCCGAGCGCGTGGATGCGGTCATGCAGGCGGGGACGGCGGCCCGTTTCTGGATTCTTGGCGAGAACGATAAGGCGGAAGCCGGGTTTCAAGAGTTACTGCGCGATTACCCGGCTGTAGCAGGCGGTCACTACTTATATGGCACTTACTTGAGTTACGCTCGCCCGGAAGACGCGATGGCGGAATTCCGGCGTGAGTTGGAGTTGAACCCGGCTAACGCCGATGCGGGGGCGATGCTGGCGTTGCTGCTGGTGTATGCCAACGACCTCCCGGGCGCATTGCCGTACGCCCGGAAGGCGGCTGCCGAACGGCCAGCGTATGCCTTGACAGAGTATGTGTATGGAAAGGTCCTGTTGGCGATGGGAGACCTGCGGCCGGCTATCGCCAGGCTCGAGACCGCGGAGCGTTTGGACCCGGCGGCCCTCGAATACCACATGGCGCTTGCCGGCGCGTATTCCTGGGCGGGCCGCCACGAGGACGCGCGCCGGGAGCGGCGGTTGTCGATGGATATGGCGACGGGAGCGAAACGCCCCGAACTAAATGCGCAAAGCGCCCGCGGCGGCGCGCCCCCTCCGGAAACCATCGACAAAACGATAAAGCAATGACCGATGGATGTCCAGGCACGCGCCAGCCGTGGCTCGTCACCGCAGTCTGGGTGGCGCTGGCTGGCGTCGCACAGGCGGCCCCACCGCGCCCCGCGAAAGTCACATGCGCCACCTGCCATCGCGCAGAGGCGCAATCCCAGCCGGGGACCGCCATGGGGATCGGCATGGAATTGCCTGCGAACCAGGAAGCGTTGCAGGCGCACCCCAAACTGACAGTGGAAGAGAACGGATACCACTACAACCTAGAGCGCAAGAACGGCGCCGGCACATATACGGTAAGCGACGCATCCGGCGCGCTAAGTCTGCCGATTAAATACGCTCTCGGAGTGCACAACCTGACCTTCGTACTGGAGTATCAGGGCAGCTTCTACGAGAGCATGGTGACTTACTACCAGAAGATCGAGGGGCTGGGCATCACCATGGGAGACGAACGCATTCGCCCCCACAATCTGACGGAAGCCATGGGCCGGAAAGTCTCGGATCAGGAGATCATGGCGTGCTTCAATTGCCATGGCACTGGCGGCGTGAGCCAGGGTAAGTTGACGCTCGATTCGCTGCGGCCGGGCTTGACCTGCGACCATTGCCATACCGGCGCCGATGCGCACATGCAAGCCCTGGCCGGCGGCAAGCCAGCGCCCGTTCCGCGGAAACTGGGAGAGATGGCGGCCGAGGAGATGTCGAACTTTTGCGGGCAGTGTCATCGTACCTGGGAATCCGTGGTCGGCCTGCGTCTGTTCGGCGAGAAGAATGTCAGGTTTCAGCCGTATCGCCTGGCCAACAGCCAATGCTTCCTGGGAGACGACAAGCGGATACGCTGCACGGCTTGCCACAACCCCCACGTGGACCTGGTTCGCGAGGATGCCAGTTATGACCGGGCTTGTCTCGCGTGCCATAGCGCGACCCAGAAGACCTGCCCGGTGGCCGATAAGAACTGTGTAAGTTGCCACATGCCGAAAGTATTGGCGGCGGAAACTCCGGCGCTATTCACGGATCATCAGATACGCGTGGTGCACGCGGGGGATCCGTATCCGCAGTGAGCGATGCCATAGCTTCACCAGCCCAGGTTGCGCATCTTCTCCAGAATATCGGCGCTCAATTGCTCCATGCGCGCGGGCTTGCGCGTGAGCGGAGACGGAATGATGGCCGCCAGCCGCGCGGATTCTTCGCGCCCCAGACGCGCTGCCGGGATGCTGTAGTAGTAGCTCGCGGCGGCCTCCGCGCCATAGATGCCCGGCCCCCACTCGATGGTGTTGAGGTAAAGTTCCAGCACGCGCCGCTTGCCCAGGATCAAGTCGGCCGCCGGCGTGATGGTAAACTCGATGGCCTTGCGCACCACCGAGCGGCTGGTTGTCAGAAACAGATTCTTCACCAATTGTTGCGTGATGGTGGAAGCCCCGCGCCCGAGCTTGCCGCGGTCGAGATCGCGATCCACGACTTTGTGCAGTTCGGTCCAATCGATGCCGTGGTGCTGATAGAAGCGCTCGTCTTCGGAGGCGATCACGGCGTGCTGCAGGTCCTTCGAGATGCGCCCGAGCGGTACGAAGACGTAGCGTTTCCGATAGGGCCGCCGGTGGATCGCGGCTTCCACGCGGCGCTGGATTTGCACCATGGTTACCGGCGGGTCGATCCACTTCAGCGCCAGCAGCACGGCGCCGCATAAGGCGTAGAAGCCCACCACCAGCGCCGCAACCCAGAACAGGATACGGCGCCACAGGCCACGTTTGCGTTTGGCAGGCCGCTTCAATGGGGCGGCAGGTTTACGCACGGCTGACCCTGTAGGCTGTTCCGGCGTGGGTGTCGATGCGGATGACCTCGCCGCTCGATTGCGCCTGCACGGACTGGCCACCCGGAAGGGCCCTCACGGCTACGCGATCCGGATGCCACGGGTTCGCGATGCGCACCACGCCGCCCTTCTCGCTCAAGATCTCCACCGCTGAGACCTGCCGGCCGTCCCACGCCGCGCTGACCAGAAAGGCTCCGCGCGCGCGCAGATTCCGAAAGCGCGCCGGCCCCAGTTTCACAGTGTTCGGAAACAGGCGCAGGATTCCCGAGTAGCTCTGCAGCATGCATTCGTTCAACACCGCCGGCAGCGAGAGGTTTTCGGTCCAGACACCCATGCGCATCATGAAATCGAAATCCGTGGTTACCGGGTAACGTCCGCCAGTCTGCCGCACGCGGTCCTGCACGATCCCGTTGGGCATTTGGCAGTAGCGCACTTCATCTTTGAACCATGCGAGATCGAGCATGCCCAACCGGGCGCGAATCAACGGCTGATACACGATGTCGTTGCCGCCCTCAAGGCGAATCGTACCGGCTGTCCGCCGCGCGATTTCGAGATCCCGCGCCGGGCTGCCCAGCCCTACCTGCTCGCCCGGAAAAACCGGCGCGAGCGTCACCGGAATGTTGTAGATCCAGCCTGTGGGCGCGTTTCGCACGTCGATCCAAACTTCGCCCCCGGTACTTTCGGCCGTGGGATAGGATGCCAGGTTCGCGTGCAGCTCCGCCCATCCCGAGCGCTCGTCCGCGTCCACGCCGAGCTTCCCGGACGCCTCCACTACGGCGTTCAACAGAAACCGCGCCAGCGCCAGGTCCATAATGCAATCCTGGTTCAAACGGTCACCGGCGGTGAACCCCCAATTCTCCGGCGACACCGTCGGATTGAGATGCAGCTTCCCGTCATCACCGCGCCTGGCGTATGCCGCGATGAACTGCGCGGCCTCCTTCAACGGCCGGTACACGCGGCGCAGCACCCCTTCGTCGAGCGTATAAAGGTAGTGCCACCAGAGACTCTGCACGGTCCAGGGCGTTTCGCAGATCTCGTATGCCCAGGGCGGCGCTGGATACGGCACCACGGGGCTGGGCACGGGATAAGCCGAGTGCGGGAAGTACGCGCCCGGCAGGCCGAACTGATTCTTGGCAGTGGCCTCCGCCATCGGCAGCAGGTTCTCGACGATCTCGATGTAGGGCAAATGCTGATCGGCATGGTTGCTCGAAAACACGCCCCAGAAAACCTGCTGCGTGTTGTAGTTCATGTGGTAGTCGCCATGCCAGGCCGTGCCGATCGTGCCGCTGGTCCAGTTGCCGAACAGGCCGGGCGCCACTTTGCCCTCGCGTAGACAGCAGCCCAGCCAGTATTGGTTGTGATACCAGAGCCGCTCCAACTCCGCGTCTTCCAGCGCCACCGCCGAGCGCGACCAATAGTCTTTCCAGAACGCCTCGGATTCGTTCTGTATCTCGCGCGCGGGGCGCTTCGAGAGTCCTTGGACCACGCGCGCGGCTTCCGCGGCCGGACCGGCATGATCGCGCGGCGTGTACAGCACGATGTCCAGCCGAAGGGGTTGGGTGGCGGCACCGCGGAACACGGACTGGCCGGCAGGCCCGTCCGGCGTCCAGTCGCCCTGCACCACACCATGCAGAGCGAAGCTCCTGTCGGCCGGCGATGGCGGCGGCTCCGGCGTGGCGGCGGTTGGCGCGGTGGCCGGAAAACGCTGTAGGCAGGTAAACTCCGCCGACCCATCATTGCGCGCCACGCTGGTTTCGGGCGCGGGAAGCTTCGCTTGCTCGTCGATGTTCGGGTAATACCCTACCGCCCCAAACGGCGCGGCCTCTTCGGACCACACACAAACATGGCCGGCCGCCGTATTCACGAAGCAGGACAGGTGGACCGCTCTCCCGCCGCGCTCCAGTTCCAGCGAGAACAGCCCGCTCGCCGGGTCCAATTCCTGGCGAACCACGCGAAACGCGGGAACGTCCCAATGCACCCATACGATCCCGCAGGGCCACGGCCGGGGCCAACTCTTCCGGTATGACGAGGTGACCTTTCCGGCGTAGTCGCGCAAAGCCGGGTTGGTATTTTCCAGATAAATAGCTTCCGGCTTGCCCTGCTGTTTGCTCTCTTCGCTGGCTCGTTCCCACAACTTCCGCACCTCGGCGAATGGGAGCACGTGGCTCGCGTGCTCCTCACTCACCCGGATATCCCACGAATCGGATTTTCCGATATGCAGCCCGAGCGCGTCCGGGCGGACCGTGATGCACACGCCGATGTCGCCGTTGCCGAGCAGCATGCCTTCGAAGAAAGCGGGCGTGGGCACGGTGCGGACGATTTTGTGCCGGCGCGCTATGCGGAATCCATCGAGCCCAGGGGGTGCGGCAGTTTCGGCTCCCATCGCCGAAGCGGCGGGCAGGCAGGCGGCGCCGAGCATGAAGTTTCTGCGGCTGGTTGGCATCGATCTTCTATAATAATTCCTGCCTGACTTCACCGCAGCCGCTGCGAGATAGCGTCCAGAAATTCATCCTCCCGGTCCAGGTGCAGCCCGATCCGCAGCCAGTAGAGTGGCAGCGGCGCGAGCAGGTGGCCGGGGTCATCACAGAGGTTGACCAGATCCTTCTCGGTAGTCAGCACTGCCTCGATGCCATCGTCGCGGAATTGGCGGCCCATATAGCGCAACTCGCGCGCAATGTACGCGTGGTGATCCTCGTATTCGATGCGGATGGGCACGTGTAGTCCGAGAGCCGTCAGCGTGTACCAGAAATACCCTGGATTACCCAGTCCGCAGAAAGCGGCCACGCGCTTATACGGCAGGGCATCGGCGGCGATCGTTTCGCCGGTGGCCGCGGAAACCCATGCTTCCGGTTGCGCACGGGCATGGAAGACGGGCGCGCGCGGATTCTGACGCCGCAGGAAATGCTCGGCGGCTTGGGCTACGCGGCCGGACTCGCTGCGCGTGACCACGAAGATATCCGCGCGGGACAGGCCCGCCAGCGGCTCGCGTAAGCGGCCCAGCGGCAGCACATAGCCGCCGCCGAAAGGGTCCAGCGCATCCACCAGCAAGATGTCCAGGCGGCGATCCAGCCGCACGTGTTGAAAGCCGTCGTCCAGCACGATCACGTCGATGCCGAACTCCTGCTCCAGCAATCGGCCCACGCGCCAGCGGTCCGCGCCGATGCCCACCGGCGCCACGCCCGCGCGCAGGAACAACTGCGGCTCATCGCCGGACTGGCTGACGGGAACGTGCGCGCCGGCGGCCACAACCTGGTGCGAATGCGGCGAGTGGCGGCCGTACCCGCGCGTGAGGATGCCAGGCTTCCAACCGCCGTCCTTCAGCCGGCGGACGAGATGGAGGACCATGGGGGTTTTGCCGGTGCCGCCCACTGTGATATTGCCGACGCTGATGACAGGCGCTTCCAGGCGACGGCGGCGCGCGAGGTCGCGGGCGCGCTGGTGCTTGCCGCCCCAGATCCAAAGCCACGAGAACATCCGGAGGAACGCAAAGCCAGGCTGGGCCGGGCGGTACAGAGGCACATGCCGGGCAAAGATCTCGCTGACCTGGCTGGCCGCATAGGCGGTGGCCCCTTGCCGGGTGCGCGCGCAGCGTGCCGCCTTCGCACCCAGGTCCGCGGCGCGTGCGGGGTGCTCCAGGATATCCGAAACAGCGGCCGCCAGACTATCTGCATCGTGCACTTCGACCAGTGCCCCGGCCGCTCGGAAATCGGCCGCGATTTCGGCGAAGTTTTCCATATGCGGACCCGCCACGATAGGGCGGGCGGCCAGCGCAGGCTCCAGGATGTTGTGGCCGCCGCGGGAGGCAAGTGTACCTCCCATGAACACCGCGCCCGCCAGGGGGAACAAGCTGGCGAGCTCGCCGATGGAATCCAGCAGCAGGACGCCGGGCAGCGGCAGTTCGCCCGATCCGGCCAACCCGGAGCGGCGCACGAACGGGATGCCTGCGCGCTCCAGGGCCTGCGCCGCTCGATCGAAGCGCTCCGGCTTGCGGGGGGCCAGCAGGAGCAGCAACGCCGGCTGGCGGGCGGACACCTGCCGGAAGGCCGCAATGACGACAGCATCTTCATCGGGGTCGCCGGCGGCGGCAGGCGGCATGGTACTGGCCGCGATCCATACCGCGCGCGGATGGAGACGTTCGATCATGCGGCGGACAGGCGATTCGGGCGCTGCCTCGCGCGCCTCGAAATCGTATTTGAGATTGCCTGCGGCGCGTACCTTTTCCGGGGGCGCCCCAATGGCAATCCAGCGCTGCCGCATCTCTTCACTCTGCGCGAGCAGCAGATCGACTTGCGCGATCGCGCCGCCCAGGAACCAGCGCAACGCGCGATAATGCCCCAGCGCGCGGCCGGAGATGCGGCCATTGATCAACAGCAGGCCCGCGCCGGCACGCTTGGTCTCGCGAAACAGGTTGGGCCAGATCTCGGTTTCCATGACGATCGTTAGAGACGGCCGCAGCGCCCGCAGCACGCGGCGCACGGCGAAGACGTAGTCGAGCGGCGCGTAGAAAACGCCGCCGAGGTCCTGTAGTTTTTCGATGGCGGTTGCGTATCCGGCCAAGGTGGAGACGGAGACGAAGACCGGTGAACGGGGTAGGCGCAGGCGCAGTTCCCGGACCAATTCCACGGCCGAAATCACTTCGCCAACCGAAACGGCGTGCAACCAAATCGCACCGGGGACGGTCTGTTTAAAGGAGGCGGGCAGGAATCCACAGCGCTGCCTGAGGGTACCGAAGTAGGCGCGCCGGCGCAGGCCGCGCCCCAGGAAATAGAGCAGGAGAATGGGCCAGCCGAGCGCCTGAAGGAGGCGGTAGAGTAAATAAATGCCTTTTATTTTCAAACGGTTGGCTCTCCTTACGAGTATAGCCATGGTTATAGCGATGGCGCTGGCGCCGGACAAGGCGCTGCCCGACAAGAAAGAAGACACCAAGTTCACTCCTCTGGCGGCGTCCAGCTATGCGTCACGCCAGACCAGCGAGAAGATTACCATCGGGGTACTGCCGTATTTCAACGATGAGGATACGCGCCCCGTGTTCGGCAAGAACAATCCCTACAAATATGGTGTGCTGCCGGTGCTCGTCGTGATCCAGAACGACAGCCCCAAGACCATTCGGGTGCAATCGCTGCAAGCGGCGTGGATAGGGCCAAATCGCGATAGGGCCGAGGCTACGCCCGCTAAGGATGTCCGGTACCTGACCGCGCCCAGACGGCCCAACGCGACTCCGGGGGTGCCGGCACTCATCGGGCACAAGAATCCGCTGGACACCTGGGAGATTGAGGGGCGCGCTTTCGCCGCCCAGGTGCTACCGCCGGGGCAGTCCGCCAGCGGGTTTTTCTACTTCCAGACCGGATATCAAAAGGGCTCGAGCCTCTACCTGAGCGGGATGAGCGAGGCGGAGTCGGGGCAGGAGTTGCTCTATTTTGAAATTCCGATCGTAGATAAATGAGCGCCGCGGCCGGTCGGCCGCCGTGACGATTGAACACTCGACGCAACGGATACGTCAATTCGCCCGTCTGATAAACTACACGGAGAAGTGCGCGTGAAGGTTCTATTCTTCGGAGTGCTAAGGGACGTGGTAGGCCGGGCCGAGGACCAACTCGACCTGGACACGGGCGTCACGCTGGGCGGCGTTTTCGAGCATTACAGCAGCCGGTTTCCGCGTATGCGGGAGATGGCCGGCAGTATCCTGCTGGCGCGCAACCAGGAATTCGCCGGTCCAGGCACGCAAGTCGCGGACGGCGACGAGGTCGCCTTCCTTCCGCCCGTCAGCGGCGGTTCGGCGTCGCCGCGCGAGATTTCGGAGAACGGCAACTTTTTCGCCTTGACCTGGCATCCCATCGTCCCCCCCAAGATCGCCGGCCGCCTGCTACGGGGGGAGGACGGCGCGGTGGTCACCTTCGAGGGCGTGGTCCGCAACAACACGAATGGCCGCCTGACGCACTACCTGGATTACGATTGTTACGAGCCGATGGCCATCAAGCTGATGGCCCGCATCGGCCGTGAAATTGCGGCGAGTTACGCCATCGACCGGATCGCCCTGGTGCACCGGCTCGGGCGCATCCTGATCGGGGAAACCAGCGTGGCGGTGATCGTGACGGCGGCGCATCGCAGGGCAGCCTTCGAAGCCGCGCTGGAGGGGATCGACCGGTTGAAGCGTGTGGTGCCCATTTGGAAAAAGGAGCACTTCGCGGACGGCGAAGTCTGGGTGGAAGGAGAGTGGGACCGCAATGCTATCGTCGCTCAAGGCATGGCTCAAAGCGGTTAGCGCCGGCCTGGCGCTGGCGGCGGCCTTGGGCGCGCAGATCCGTGTCGACGTGCGATTGGTGCGGGTGCTGGCCACCGTCAAGAATCCCGCCGGCGAATTGGTAGGCGCGCTGAACAAGGAAGATTTCGAGATTCTGGACAATGGCGTCGCGCAGCAGATCGCGATCTTCGAGCGGCAGACCGAGCAGCCCCTTTCGGTGGCCATGTTGGTGGATGCCAGCGGATCCACCGCCAAGGATTTGAAGTACGAAGTGGATTCAGTAGTGCGCTTCTTCAAGGCGCTGTTTGCGGAGGGCAACCCCAAGGATGCAGTGGCGCTTTACAGCTTCAATTACCAGGTGACGTTGCACAACTTCTTCACCCATAACCAGGGCCCGCTCGAACACTCGCTGCGAACTATTCAAGGTGAGGCGGGAACTTCCATGTACGACGCGATCTACTTCGCCTCCCGCCACCTGGAGGAGCGCGAGGGGCGCAAAGTGATGATCATCGTCACCGACGGCGGGGACACCACCAGCGTGAAGGATTTTCACGCTGCGCTCGATTCCGCGCAGTTGGCTAATGCGTCGATATATCCGGTGCTGGTAGTGCCGATCACCAACGATGCGGGCCGCAATCTCGGCGGGGAGCATGCCCTCACCACCATGGCGCTGGGCACTGGAGGGCGGGTGTTTCAGCCCACGTTGGGGCAGGCGCTCGATACCGCGTTCACCGACATCATCAAGGACCTGCGCACGCAATACCTGTTGGCCTACTACCCGAAAGACGTGCCGCTGACCAAGAATCGCTTCCACCGTTTGCAGGTGCGCTCGCGCCGCCCGGATTTGCGAGTGACCGCCCGCAATGGCTATTATGGGGAAGCAGAGCATCAGGAGAGCCAGCTACGTCAAGACCAGTCGGAAAACCCGGGAACCGCCCTCCCGAACAAACCTTCGAAGAAGTGAGATACCTCAAGCATCTGATCGAGGCCGAAACCCCGGTGCGTTTGAAACTCACCGATGGCGAGGAGGTTTCGGGCACCATCGAGTATTACGATCATTCTTTCATCCGGCTGACGCGCAAAGACGGTCCCAACCTGTTTATCTATAAGCACGAGATCAAGTATCTGGTGGAAGGCGGCTAGCCAATTTGCCCTCCCACCTGGAAACCGCCATAGAAATCGCGCGCGAAGCCGGCGCGCTGCTGGCCACCTACTTCGCGCGGCGCGTGCCTTTCGAGTTGAAGGGCGAGTTCGACCTGGTGACGGAAGCCGATCGCGCATCCGAAAAACTGGTGATCGAGCGGTTGCAGTCGCACTTTCCGCAGCACGGCATCGTAGCCGAGGAGGGCGGCGGCCACACCAGCCCATCGGAATACCGCTGGTATGTGGACCCGCTGGACGGCACCACCAACTTCGCGCATTCCTTTCCCATCTTCAATGTGACGCTGGCGCTGGAACGCGCCGGCGAGATGGTGGTAGGGGTGGTTTTCGATCCGATCCGGCAGGAGATGTTCACCGCGGAGCGCGGCTCCGGGGCGTGGCTGAATAATGGGCTCAGCGTAAGCCGCATAGGCGTTTCGGCAGTCAGCCGCCTCGATAGCAGTCTGCTATGCACTGGCTTTCCCACCAGGCGGCGGCACCTGAGCGTGAACGTGCACTTCTACCATCAGCTAGCGATGGCTACCCACGGGGTGCGCCGGACCGGCTCGGCCGCCATCGACCTGGCGTGGGTAGCCTGCGGACGTCTGGACGGGTTTTGGGAGTTCGGACTGAAGCCATGGGACATGGCGGCGGGCAGGCTGCTGGTCGCCGAGGCCGGCGGCCGGGTATCCGACATGCGCGACAAGCCGCACGATTTCGACTCGCCGCATCTATTGGCGGATAACGGCCACCTGCACGGGCAAATTGTGGAGATCTTCGGCGAGGTATTTGAAGGGCGCTATCGCGTGCCCATTCCGCTCATTTCCCGTTCTTCGGATTGCGCTTGACGAAGTCGTCCAGCCAGGCGATGAGGCCCTTGAGCTTGCCGTCGAATTCCTGCATGGCCAGTTCGTGATGGGCCTTCCACGCTTCGTCGCGTTTCTTCTGTTCGATCTCGTATTCAATCTGCTGAGCTAGAAACTCTTCCCAAGCTTCTCTGGTGGCCGCATGCTTGCGTTCCATGGCGGCCATCACGACCAGTTGGTCTTCCAGGTCGCGGCGCGATGCCTCCAGCATTTTGAGGCGCTTCTCGTGGTCGTGCAGGATGGGGTCGAACGGGGCCATAGCCGAGCTTGGCTTTAGGATAGCATCCGCCGCGCAAGTTCGTTGATGTCCGGGTTTTCCAGCAACACCTTCGGGGCGCCATGTTTCGCGACTTGGATCATTGCGCGGCCCACCTGTTCCGTGGTCGTCACGTACTTCGGAAATGCCGCGCGCAGCAAGGGAAGCAGCGGCCCCATTACCGCGTAAGAAATCCGGACAAGCTTGGTCTTCGACTTGATCCCGTGGAGCGGCACAATCACTCCGGGACGGAACATATAAGCCGCCTTGAAGGGCAGCCGGAGCAGATCGTTTTCAGTCTTGCCCTTCACCCGCGCCCACATCGTGCGGCCCTGCTCCGAACTGTCCGTGCCCGTACCCGAGACATACACAAACGTCATTCCGGGGTTGAGGCTCGCTAGCGGGCGCGCCGCCGCCAGCGTGAAATCGTAAGTGATATGCCGGTAATCCGCCTCCTTCATACCCACCGACGAAACGCCCAGGCAGAAGAAACACGCATCGAAGCCCGACAGCTGGTTTTCAATCGAGGAGAAATCCAGGAAATCGCGATGCACCAGTTCGCGCAGTTTCGGGTCCCGCCGGCCAGTCGCGCTGCGTCCGATCGAAAGTACGCTTTGGACATCGGAATCGAGCAGGCATTCGCGCAGAACGCCTTGCCCGACCATTCCGGATGCCCCGAAGAGAACCACGTTCACCCGTTCACCCCCCAGCGCTCCAGCTTGTCCGCGATGTCCGCATTGCCAAGTTCCCGCGCCCATTGGGCGGGTGTCCGGTTAGTCTGCGTATCCGTGAGCGAGGTGTCCGCGCCGCGGGCCAGAAGTTCCTGGACCACTCCGGCGCGCCCCGTGTACGCCGCGTAGTGCAGCGCGCTCTGCCGGCAATAGGGCGTCGCATTCACGTCCACGCCGCCGTCGAGCAACGCGCGTACTGTCGACAGCCGGCCGTGCATGGCCGCCACGATCATGGCAATCTCGCGCGCGGGGGCGTCCCGAGCGACTGGAAACGAGAAGCGGCCGGCCCGATCGTCCGTCCGGCGCACGATCCCATCGGTGCCCGTGCCGGTGGCCAGCATGTGGCGGACTACGTCGGTACGGCCCAATCCGGCGGCGTAGATCAGGTTGTCGACGCGCGCGCCCCGCAGCACCAGACGTTCGGCCGCTTCGGTGTACCCGAACAGGAGCGCACACCCCAGAGGCGCGCCGTCACCGGCCACGCCGTCGACGCTGGCGCCATGATCGGCCAGCGCATCCACCAGACTTGCCTGCACACCCGCCAGGTATGGGTGGACGCTCGAGACCGTCAAACATAGGGTGGTGTCGCATGTACTGTAGATCGGCGCCACGGCGTCGGCCTCGGCGCCCGCTTCCAGCAGGATACACGCGATTGCGGGCGCATTGCCGGGCGAGCGCTGCACTTCAACCCCATTAGCGGCGAGATAGTGCAGAAGAGTCGCTCGGTGAGCGAATGGGGCGCGCTCATGGACCAGGGCGGGGTGGGCTTGCAGCAGCGCGCGGAGGCCATGCTCGTCGCCGGTGACGATGGCATCGACTGCTTGCGAAAACGGCGTGGCCGTGCTCATGGATTCTATTTTCGCGCGTTTAACAGGACTCTCAGGCTTGCTTTCCGCCCTTCGACCGTTTAGCATCACCTTAGTGGAGGGGCTTACATGCCATCGCAGAAAATGAGCCGCCGCGGGCTGTTCCGGTCGGGAGCAGCGCTAGCCGCCGCGGGAGTGTCCGCTGCTATTCCGGAACAGGTTTTGGCCGCGCCCGCGCGCGCGCTTGAATTGGGCAGCAATCTGTACGAGTCAATCGGGGTCACGCCGCTGGTTAATTGCCGGGGCACGTTTACGATCATTACGGGATCGCAGAGCTTGCCTGAGGTGAAGCGCGCCATGGAAGCGGCATCGCACGCCTACGTCCACATGGACGAGCTGATGGATGCGGTGGGGCAGCGTCTGGCCGAAGTGACCAAGGCCGAATGGGGGATTGTCACCGCGGGATGCGCGGCGGCATTGACCCACGCCACTGCCGCCTGCATTACGGGCGGCGATCCGGAAAAGATGCAGCGCGTTCCCAACCTGACGGGGCTGAAGAGCGAAGTGGTGGTGCCGCGCTATTCCCGCAACGAATACGACCACGCGGTGCGCATGCTGGGCGTAAAGATGGTGGAGGTGGAGACCGCCCCGCAGTTCGAAGCGGCGCTGGGGCCGCAGACGGCCATGGTGATGATCCTCTCCTGCCCGGCCGCGGAGAAGGGCGAGCTGTCCATCGAGAATGCCTGCGCGATGGCGCGGCGCAAGGGCGTCCCCGTGATCGTGGATGCGGCTGCCGAGACGCTGACGATACCCAGCATTCACCTGGCGCATGGCGCGAACATGGTGGCATACAGCGGCGGTAAGTGCCTGCGCGGTCCGCAGGCGGCGGGTCTGCTGTTGGGGCAGAAGGACCTGGTGCGCACGGCGTGGATCAACAGCGCGCCGCACCACGCGTTCGGCCGCTCGCTGAAAGCCGGCAAGGAAGAGATCATGGGCATGTTGGCGGCGGTCGAGATGTGGGTGAAGCGCGACCACGACGCGGAATGGAAGCAGTGGCAAGTGTGGCTGGATTCCATCGCGGCGCAGGCCACCCAAGTGCCCGGCGTAACCAGCGAGATCCTGCAGCCCGAGGATCTCTCAAACCACGCCCCGCGCCTACGCCTGCATTGGGATGCGGCGCGCATCGGCATCACCGGCGCCGAGGCGGAGGACATTCTGTGGCACGGGCAGCCGCGCATTGCGGTGGGCGATGGTAGCGGCACGCGGCGTGATAACCGGCCGAGTTCCCTCACTATCATGCCCTATATGATGATGCCGGGGGACGACAAGATCGCTGCCGTGGCCATTCACAAGCTGCTGGCGAATCCGCCGCATATCACGGTTCCCGCACTGGAGCCGGCCAGCGTGGACGTCGGCGGGGAGTGGGCCGCAGACCTGACCTTCATCTCGGGGTCGTCGCGCCACCACCTGACCATTGAGCAGCGCGAAGGCCAAATCAGCGGCGTGCATCATGGCGGTATTTTGACCGGGAAGTTAACCGGCGCGGTGGAAGGCCGCCGTGTCACGATGCGCTGCGCGGAGCGTATCGAAGGGGCCACGCTACATTACGAATTCTCGGGCGACGTGGCGGACGGACGGATCGAGGGGGTGGTGAAGTTGGGCGAGTACGGGCAGGCCCGATGGAGCGCGCAGCGGGCTTGAGCGTACATGATCCGCATTGTTGCGATCGAGCGGGAGTACGGCGCGGGCGGCTCCGCCATTGCACTGAAGCTGGCGGAGCGCTTGGACTGGAAGGTGTGGGACCAGGCGTTGACCGCGGAGATTGCGCGCATGGCGCGTTGCGACCAGAATTCCGTGGCGCGGCTTGAGGAGCGCGTCGATCCGCTATTCTACCGGCTGATGAAGGTGTTCATGCGCGGCAGCTATGAACGGAGCCTGCCGGTGAACGGCCTGGAACATCTGGATGCGGACAGCATGGTGGTCTTCATGCAGCGCGTGATCGAAGGCGCGGCGGCCGCGGGCAATTGCGTGATCGTGGGCCGGGGCGCGCCGTACCTGCTGCGCGGCCGCCCGGACACCTTTCACGTGTTCGTGTATGCGCCGCTCGAAGAGAAGATCCGGCGCGTGCGCGCACTCGGCAAGAGCGAGGCGGAAGCCGTCGAGTTGGTGGGGGCCATCGATCAGGATCGCGCCATTTTCGTGAAGAAGTACTTCGGGAAAGAGTGGCCCAGCCGGGACCTGTATCATCTGATGATCAACTCAAAGGTGGGCGACGACGTGGTGGTGCGCACGATTCTGGACGAGATGGCAACTTTGAATCAAGCCTCGCGCTAGCCTGAAGCACTCTGATGGAGCGGCGCCGTGGCGGGCAACGTGAAGAAGAATGTCGACCCTTTGCCGACTTCCGACTCAACCCAGATCCGGCCGCCATAGCGCTCAACGAGCCTCTTGCAGGTGGCCAGCCCGATCCCGGTGCCCGGATACTGCTGGCCGTGGAGCCGTTTGAAGAGCTCGAAGATTTGCGTTCGGTACTGCGGGGGAATGCCTTGACCGTTGTCGGATACCGAAAACAGCCACTCCTTGCCTGACTCCCGCGCCGCAATGTGAATGCGGGGGACCTCCTGGCGCCGATATTTGAGGGCGTTGCCGACCAGGTTCTGGATCAGTTGCTCGAGATGGGT
>Ga0302325_10003518_pt1 | contig 36876 bp, 35 predicted proteins | sample Palsa_T0_2_FD_201948 | JGI IMG/M metagenome (GOLD analysis project Ga0302325, IMG submission 201948) | Peat permafrost microbial communities from Stordalen Mire near Abisko, Sweden - Palsa_T0_2 | ecosystem: Environmental > Terrestrial > Soil > Palsa > Peat permafrost | place: Sweden: Abisko...
CGCTTCGCGAAGTCGTACCGGTAAATCGTCGAGGGAATCGCGAAAGACTGAAATGAGAAGAACGCTTCATCGCTTTTCCAGCGGCCGGTAATCCCCTCAACGCTCCCAATTTGCGGCAGCGCAATATCCCCCGCCGCGCTCCCATCCGCGTTGAGTACTTTCAGTTCCGACGAGGCATTATGCGAGTACTGCGCGATGATCTTCTTGCCCGCCAGCCGGAAATCCTCGAGCCGCGAAGCGCCCTCCGGCACCAATTCCTTCCAATTTTCCTGTGCGGGACTTGCCAGTGGCACGCCCAGGATTTTCCAGTTCGGCGCCTTCCAGTTCGTTTGCAAATATAATGTTCCGTCCGCGATCCCGCCCTGGAAGCACGCCGCAATCGTCGTAACCACCGGCACGATAGCTCCGCCCCCTTTCAAATCCTGAAAATACACTTCCGATTTATCGCAAGCGGACCCATAAAAAACAGTCAGCAGCAAATACCGCCCGTCTTCCGAAATGCTGATATCGATGATTTTGTCCTGCCCGAAACCGTTCCCGAATATCGTCTTGTCTTTTCCGGAGTCCGCACCGTCCCCGCGTTCGTACGCGTGATAGAACACGCGCGGCCCGTCCGCCGTCAATTCCGAATAATAAAATCCGGTCTTTTCGCGATTGAACGACACCGCCCCATAGCGCGCGCGCGGCAGCACGTCCGGCAAGTCCTTCCGGGTGTCGGTATCCACAAAATGAATCGCCACCTCGTCTTCTCCGCCTTTCCTCACTCCGTACGCCACGATTTTCCCATCGTCCGAAATTCCTTCGAAGTTCACGCTGGTCGTGTGATCCGCGCTCATCCCCGCCGGGTCCACCAGCACCTCTTCCGCGCCCGCCGCCCCGCGCCGCATATAGAGCACGTACAAATCCTGCCCCGCCAGCCGCTTCGCATAAAAATACCGTCCGCCGCGCTCCGCCGGCAGCCCGATGGTATCTACCTTGATCAATTCGCCCAGCCGCTTGGCGATCGCCTCGCGCCCGGGCAGGGTAGTCAGCACCGCCTGCGTGCACGCGTTTTCCGCGTCGATCCACGCCCGCGTCTCCGCACTGTTCTGGTCTTCCAGCCAGCGATACGGATCGCTCACTACCACGCCATGAATCGTTTCCTTCACGTCATCCACCCGCGTCACCGGCGGGCACTTCGCCTTCAAATCCTCAGCTTTCACGGATCTCCCGCTCACCATAAAAATTGCCAACGCAAACAAAAATATCTTCACCTTCAACCCCGCCTCCCAACATCTCTACGCCTGCGTTAAATCTCGTCCAGTTGGCCCCCGCTCAAATCGAACGACGGCCACAAGTTTCGCCGCGCGCAAATCCGGTTTTGGCCGTCATCCAGAGGAGCGTAGCGACGAAGGATCTCTCTTCGATTGTCGCGACCGCAAGATTTCAGCCTTTGTGGCAGTCGCTAAACGATCGGCGTAGCCATCTTCCGCGGCGGATTAAAAAACGGCAATTCCCGCACCACCGCCCGCACCTTATGACGCACCGCCTCAACCGTCAGTTCCATCTGCAGCTCTGTTCCCGCCGCCGCATGCTCCCGCACGAGGCTCGCCAGCGCCACCATCTTCTTCAACGTCGGCGACCATGTCGTCGACGTCGCTTTCCCAATCTGCAATCCCCCGCGATACACCGGCACGGGAGTCCGCGACGCCGTGCTCTGCACCTGCGGCCCCAATCCAAACGAATCGTAAATCCTCTCCACGTCTTCCCAGTTAATATCGAGCCCCATCAAAACCCGCTTCGGTCCGCGCTTGTTTTCTTCCGCCAGCGCCTCGCGTCCGATGAAATGCTCTTTCTTCAGGTCCACCATCTTGCCCAGCCCCAACTCGTACGGCGAATATTTCTGCGTTTCGATCAGCGCCCGCTTGCTGCTCGTGTAATCGACCTCGATCATGATCAGCCCAGCCTCGATCCGCGCCACGTCCAGCGCCAGCATCCCCGCCGCGTGCACGTCGAATTGCCGCCCATGCTCCATCAGCGCATCCCAAACCCGCGGCGCTTCCTTCCACGGCATCCAAATTTCATAACCAAGGTCGCCCGTATATCCCGTCCGCGAAATATCCACGTCCACACCGCCAATTTTTCCGTGCAGCAAGCGAAAGTATTTCAGGTTCGCCACGTCCCCTTCCGCCGCCTTCATCAACAATCTCCCCGACGTCGGCCCCTGCAGCGCAATCGCCGCTACTTCCGTCGAAATATCCTCAATCTGCACGTCCAGCCCCAGCGCGTTCTGGTGGAACCAGCGAATGCTCGGATCGGCCGCCGTCCACCGGTACAAATTCTCGCCCAGTCGCGAAATCGTCCCATCATCGATCACTTTGCCCTGTTCGTCGCACCAGCAGCAATAAATCACCTGCCCAATCTTCACCTTATTAATGTCCCGCGTAATCACGCGGTTCACCAGCTTCGTCGCGTCCGCCCCGCTGATCCGGTACTTGTACAAGGGCGACACGTCGATCATCGCGCACGCATTCCGTATCGCGTTGTACTCATGATCGTGGTGCATCTCGTACACGCTCACCGCGTAAAATCCCGACCACTCGCGATAATTCATGCTCTCGCAAAGTTTCGAAGTCCGGTCGTGCACCGCTGTCCCAATCGGCACAGTTCGCTCCTTACCGCGGTAAATCCCCGCATTTGCAGCCCGCGAATTATAGTTCCCGCACCCCATAGCCGCAACTCAAACCACACGGCGTTCGCTGCGGTTTTCTAGCCACGAGCCACGATTCACGAGCCACTGCTCATTCACGCGGCCGCGCTTCAAACCCGCCTCCGGACCGCTCTTCGATGTAGACCGCTCGGCAACCGCCGAGCGGGAAAAAGACGATCGCGCCAAACACCCCCAACCGCCCCGAAACGCCTCCGCACAATTTGGCTCTTGACCAAAATTCCGCCGGACGTTGTCATAACACATGGCGCCCGACACCCATCGCCCGACGTGGAAGACCCTCCTGGCCTTCGCCATCATTTATTTCGTCTGGGGCTCTACTTTCCTCGCCATTCGCGTCGGCGTCCGCGAAGTTCCGCCCCTGATCCTCGCGGCCATGCGCTTCTCCGTCGCCGGAGCCGTTCTGTACGCCTGGATGCGCGCGCGCGGCGAGCCTTCACCAACCGCCCGCCAATGGAAGTCCGCCTTGCTGCTCGGCATCGTCATCTTCGTTTTTGACTACGGCCTATTATTCTGGTCCGAGCAGCGCGTGCCCTCCGGCGTCGCCGCCGTCATGCTGGCCACCATCCCGGCGTTCATGGCGCTCTCCGAGATTTTTTTCCTGCGAACCCAGCGGCTCACTATCCGTCTGGTTCTCGCGCTCCTGATCGGCATTGGCGGCGTGGCCGTGCTCATGTCTCACTCCCTCGACCTCGGCGGCGCTCCCATCGACAAACTCGGTGCCGTGGCCTTAATCTTCGCCTCTATCAGTTGGTCCATCGCCTCCGTAATGACGCGCAAGCTGCCTCTCCCCGATTCCAAGGTCATGAGTGCCGGCGCCCAGATGCTCTCCGGTGGTTTATTTCTCGTAATCGCCGCGGCCGCCTTCGGCGAATTTCGTAATTTTCATCCCTCAACCGTCTCCCGCGGAGTCTGGCTCTCCCTGCTCTATTTGATCATCGCCGGCTCCATCATCGGCTTCACTGCCTACGTCTGGCTGATTCACCACGAATCACCCACCAAAGTTGGCACCTACGCTTACGTCAATCCCCTCGTGGCCGTCCTGGTAGGATATTTCCTCGGCGGCGAAGCGCTCGGCGCCCGCACCATCATGGGCACTCTGTTCGTCCTAATCAGCGTGGTCGTAATCACCACCACCCCGGCGAAGAAATCCGCCGTCGTGACTCTGCTCGATAGCACCCCCGAAGGCGCCGGATCTTGATCGCCCAATGTTTCTTCGCCCAATTCTCGGCTGAGCCGTCATCCACGGGGAGCGCGCTGGAATGATTTTCGTGTCCGTGACCCGCTTGCGGGTGCGTTCTCTCTTCTATCTTCCGCAGTTCGTCTGGCACGCGTTCCAATCCAGCGCCCAAACCGAACGCTCGCCCGGATTTCTCGCCGGAAGGGTATTGCGCGAAGCGCGCAATACCTTTTGGACCGTCACTGCCTGGAACGAAGCCGAGGCCATGAACGCCTTCCGCGTTTCCGGCGCGCATCGCGCCGCCATGCCTCGGCTCCTCGACTGGTGCGACGAAGCCTCCGTCGTGCATTGGAGCCAGGAAACCACCCAGCTTCCTACTTGGCCCGAAGCGCATCGCCGCATGGTTGCGCAAGGCCGGCCATCGAAAGTCAGCCATCCTTCGCCCGGCCAAACCGCAAATCGCATTCCCGAGCCTCGCCCCGGCCGCATCGCGCGCGACCTGAAACCCGCGCAAATCCAGCGCGCCAGCTCCCGCCCCTAGGTTGAAGGCCATGCCGTGTTTGTGGAAGAATCGAACTTTCAGTTATGGTCAGCGGAAATTTCCAGCTTTCCCCAGGCGAAATCAGCCGCGCTGACCCGTGAGGTGCTTGCCCATGTGCCGCAACATCAAAATGCTTTTCAATTTCGAGCCGCCCGTCACCGACCAAGAAATCCGCAACGCCTCCCTCCAGTTCGTCAGGAAAATCAGCGGCTTCGCCAAACCCTCCAAAGCCAACGAAGCCCCCTTCGCAGCCGCCATCGACGAAATCGCCGCAGCCTCCGCCCGCTTCCTCCATTCCCTCCAAACCAATTCCTCGCCCAGAAATCGCGAAGCAGAATCCGCCAAAGCCAAAGCCCGCTCCGTCGAACGATTCGCGACTTAGGTGAACGTGATGTGCAGGCGCTACTCCGGCCGCTCCATCGTCATCAGCATCGCCGGTCCGTCCGGCGTGGTAACGAGGCCGGCCCGCCGAAATCCCGCCTTCTCGTAGCATCGAATCGCCCGCGCATTCGTCGGCGCCGGATCAGCCTGAATCCGCGTCACACTCGGATCACAGAATAAAAATAGCGCAAAGTCCCTCACCATCTGCGTCCCTATCCCCTGACCCAATCGTTCCCCGTCCGCCAAGAACTGATCGATGCCTCGCACCCCGGGATCGCGCTCGTCCGGCCACCACCCATCCCCCGCCGCGATCGCCACGTACGACTGAATGTATCCAACCGCAACGTCATCGAGATAAGCCAGGTAAGGAATCACCGTCGAATCGTCCGCCAGCAGCGGCAGAAATTCCGCGCGAACTTCCTCGAGCGACTCGCAACCATGCCACCACGCCGCGACGTGCGGCCGCGCGAGCGACTCCGCCAGCAATGGCAAGTCCGCCTCACTCAGCTTTTGAAATTTCATCTGCGGCTGTGTGGCTCGCACGCCCTACTCCCATATTCATCCTCTGACCGCAAGTCAGACCAAATCGCTTCTTTCTTGTGACTCCGCGCGCTCGCCTGTAGAATGCGATGTCTCGCGCAGCGCTTGCTCCTCCGCACCCATGCGCCTGCCCGATTCGCCCGAAACTTTCATGGCCAAAAAATACGACGTCATCGTAATCGGCGGCGGCCACAACGGCCTGGTCAACGCGGCGTATCTCGCCAAAGCCGGCAAAAAAGTTCTGGTCCTTGAGAAACGTTACGTCCTCGGCGGCGCGGCCGTCACCGAAGAAATTATTCCCGGCTTCAAATTTTCCGTCTACTCCTACGTCGTCTCGCTTTTGCGTCCCGAAATCATTCGCGACCTCGATCTTCCGCGCCACGGCCTCGAAATCCTGCCCCTCGACGGCACCATCACGCCCATGGCCAACGGCGATTATCTCTGGCGTCAGAACGACCACGGCAAAACCCGCCGCGAACTTGAGCGCCACAGCAAACTCGATGCCGAAGCCTACGAAGAATTTGGCAAGTCCATGGTTGCCATGTGCCGCTTCGTAAAACCAATCCTCGCCATGATTCCGCCGGATCCCACCTCGCTCGATCCGCGCGACCTCAAAAAACTCGCCTTCCTCGGCAAGCGCTTCCAGAATCTCGAAGCCGAAGACAAATACAATCTCGTTCAGCTCATGACCATGAGCGCCGCCGACTTTCTCGACCAATGGTTCGAAACCGACGCCCTCAAAGCGACCATGTCCGCCTCCGGAATTATCGGCACCTTTCTAGGGATCCGTTCGCCTGGTACTGCCTACGTCCTTCTTCACCATTACATGGGAGAAATTGACGGCGCGTTTCGCTCCTGGGGTTTCAGCCGCGGCGGCACCGGCGCAATTTCCAATGCCATCGGCGCGGCCGCCGTCGAAGCCGGCGTCGAAATCCGCAAGGAAGCCTCCGTCGCGAAAATTCTCATCAAGAATGGCGTCGCGAGCGGCGTCGTCCTCGAAGGCTCCGGCGAAGAAATTTACGCCGACATCATTTCATCCAGCGTTGATCCCAATCTCACCTTCCTCAAATTCATCGAAGAGCGCCAGCTTCCCGGCGATTTCCTCGAAGACGTCCGCCGCTACAAATATCGCGGCTCCTCCGGCAAAGTAAATCTGGCCCTCGACGGTCTCCCGGATTTCACCTGCCTGCCCGGTCCCGGCCACCACCTCCGCGGCGCGATTTCCATTTCACCTTCCATGGAATATATGGAGCGCGCCTACGATCAGGCCAAGTACGGCGAATTTTCCCGCCGCCCCTACATCGACATGGTCATCCCCTCGCTCACCGATCCTTCCGTCGCGCCGCCCGGAAAACACATCCTGTCCTGCTTCGTGCAATACGCGCCCTACAAACTCGCCAGCGGCACCTGGGACGAGCAGCGCGAGGCCTTCGGCAACACTGTCATCGACACCATTTCGCAATACGCGCCCAATCTGAAAAGCCTCATCATCGGCAAGCAGTTCATCACCCCGCTCGATATCGAGCGCACCACCGGCCTCACCGAAGGAAATATTTTTCAGGGCGAACTTTCGCTCGAGCAGCTTTTCTTTCTGCGTCCTGCCGCGGGCTGGGCCCGCTACCGCACGCCCATAAAAAAACTCTACATGTGCGGTTCCGCCACCCATCCCGGCGGCGGGATCATGGGCGCTCCCGGCCGCCTCGCCGCGCTCGAAATTCTCAAAGATTCGGGGAGAAGCTGATCGTGCCCGCTCCAGCGTCCGGACAGCGCGACATCCTCGTTCTCGGCGGCGGCCACAACGCTCTCGTTGCCGCCTTCTACCTTGCGAAGAAAGGCCACAAGCCGCTCATTCTCGAACGCCGCCACATCATCGGCGGCGCAGCCGTCACCGAAGAATTTTTCCCCGGCTTCAAATGTTCCACCGTCGCCCACGCCGGCGGTCCGCCGCTCGCCGCCATCGTCAAGGACATGCAGCTCGCGCGCCACGGCCTGCAAAAACTCGAATCGCCCATTCGTATCATCGCGCCAAATCCCGATGGTCGCGCGCTAACCCTTTACACCGACGCGCAGCGTTCCGCCGAAGACATAAAACGGTTTTCCCAGAAGGACGCCGCGAACTACCTCGATTTCAGCGCCAGCCTCGCGCGCATCGCCGGCATCGCCGCGCAATTGATGGAGCTCACCCCGCCCGTCATCGAAAAGCCCTCTAAAGAGGACATCTGGAAATTTCTGAAAGTCGGCCGCAAGGTCCGCGGCCTCGGCAAAAAAGAAATGATGCGCCTCATCCGCTGGGGCCCCATGGCCGCCGCGGATTTCGTCGCCGAATTTTTCGAAACCGATCTGCTTCTCGCCGTGGTCGCCGCGCGCGGCATCTACGGAGCCGCTCTCGGTCCGTGGTCCGCGGGCTCCACGCTCCTGCTTTTGCTTCGCGCCGCCGCCGATCCCTATCCGGTAGGGAACTCCGCCTACCCTCGCGGCGGCATGGGCGCGCTCACCGCCGCCATGGCCGCGGCCGCCAAGGAAGCAGGCGTCGAAATTCGCACCAATGCCGAAGTCACGCAGATCCTGGTGAAGGACGGTAAAGTCACCGGCGTCGTGCTCGCCGGCGGCGAACAAATCGCCGCCAAAGCCGTAGTCTCCGGCGCCGATCCCCAACGCACCCTACTCAGCCTGCTCGATCCCGTCCACCTTCCGCCCAGCTTCGTCGTAAAAATGCGCAATTACCGCGCGAACGGCACCGCCGCAAAAGTGAACGTCGCCCTCGACGCGCTCCCAAATTTCGCCGCGCTGAAAAATTCCAGCGCTACCGATGCCGCCGCCTCACTTGCCGGCCGCATCCACATCGGCCCCGGCATCGATTACCTCGAACGCGCCTTCGACCATTCCAAATACGGCGAATTTTCTCCCGCCCCGTATCTCGATATTTCGATTCCCTCGCTCCTCGACAACACCCTGGCCCCCGCGGGCAAGCACGTCATGTCCATCTACATGCAGTTCGCCCCCTACCAGTTAAAATCCGGCAATTGGCCGCAGCACCGCGACGCGCTTCGTGACGCCGTCATCAACACCGTCGCCCAATACGCCCCCGATTTCGCTCAGAAGATTCTCGGCGTGCAAACTCTCACCCCCGCCGACCTCGAAGCAACCTACGGCCTCACCGGCGGCCACCCCTTCCACGGCGAACTGGCCCTCGACCAGATTTTCACCATGCGCCCCCTCCTCGGCTGGGCCCGTTACGCCACGCCCGTAAAAAATCTCTACCTCTGCGGCAACGGCACCCACCCCGGCAACGGCGTAACCGGCGTCAGCGGCCACAACTCCGCCCGCGAAATCGCGAAACACCTCCGCTAAGCCTCCGTCGCGGCGACGATTTGCCAACGACCACTAACACTCTGTCCTTCTTCAGGCATTGGCTGGAGTCTAGGGATATGCTAGGCTATCCATATGGCAACCCTATACGTTGAAAATGTTCCCGACGAACTCTACCGGGCGCTCCGCGACCGGGCCCGCGACGGGCATCGCTCCATTGCCGCTGAAGTCGTCGCGCTCCTCGAACAAAACGTCCCCACCGAAAAAGAACTCCGCGCCCGCCGCAAGCTCATGCAGAAGCTCGGCCAACTGCATTCCGGAAAACATTCGAAGAAGCGGTTTCCTTCCTCCGAAGAAATGCTGCGTGCGGACCGCGCGCGTTGATCCCCGTAGTCGTTGACGCGAGTGTCGCCGCGAAGTGGCTGCTCCCGCGCGCTCAAGAACCGCTCGCCGATGAGGCCTCCGAGTTGTTGGCCCGCTATTCAAACGGCGAAATCCAATTCGCCGTTCCCGATTTGTTCTGGGCGGAAACGGGAAATCTGCTCTGGAAAGCGGCCCGCTTGCAACGCTGCACGACCGCCGAAGCTAAACTGGCCCTGGCCATATTGACCGAGTATCGTTTCCCGACCGTTCCCTCAAAAACACTGCTCGACCTCGCCTTCGCCATCGCCACGGCCTTCGACCGCACCGTATGCGACAGCCTCTACGTTGCTCTGGCGGTTTCCACCAAATCGCAATTCCTCACCGCCGACGAAAAACTCGCCAACTCCCTAGCCGCAAAGTTGCCGGTAAAATGGTTGGGCGCGTACTGCTAGTTGACACCTAATCAAACCTGACCCGTCCCGAACGCTCGACCCGCACGTCAACGCCTCTTCGGGGTGCGGCGGCTCTGCCGCCGCTTTTGAGTTGTAAGCCGCAACCCAAGACTCTGCAACCCGCCCATACGTAGTCCGCACCGCTTACCCGCCTTTGGCCGTCATTCCCAGGGGCGCAGCGCCTGTGCGCCGAAGCGGCCCTATCGCGAAGGCGTGACGCAGGATCTCTCTTCGATTTCATTTTCTGGCCCATACTTCCGCGGGTTAAAATGTCCCACCAATGCCCGACCGCACCCGTGCCCGCGAACTGGCCGCTGAATTCCTCAAGAAAAACAATCCCACCGGCTGGTTCGAAGCTCTTTACCGCGAAGCCGAAGCCCAATCCAACACCAGCGACATCCCCTGGGCCGACGGCCTCCCGAATCCAGATCTCCTCACTTTCTGGCGCAACCATCCGCTGCCCTCCGCAAACAAGTCCGCTTTAGTCATCGGCAGCGGCCTCGGTGACGACGCCGAACAGCTCGCCATCTGGGGTTTTCAAACCACCTCCTTCGATATTTCCGAAACGCCATCCGCGCCACAAAAAGGCGTTTTCCTGAATCGAAAGTGAAATATCTGCCCGCCGACCTCCTCGCCCCTCCGCCGGATTGGTCCGGCAAATTCGATTTCGTCTTCGAAGCGAACACCCTGCAAGCCCTTCCGCCTGACCTGCGCGCCGTCGCCATCACCAAAATCCCTGACTTCCTCGCGCCCGGCGGCCATCTTCTCGTCATCGCGCGCGCCCGCGAACCGCTCGAGTCCGCAGGCGAAGCCCCCTGGCCGCTCACGCGCCAAGAATTTTCCGCATTCCAACTCGCCGGCCTCGACGAACTCTCGTTCGAAGACTTCCTTGACCAGGAAACTCCTCCCGTTCGCCGGTTTCGCGCCCTCTGCAAACGCAGTTAGAATTGATCCTTGGAGAATTCGCGCTCGATGCGCTACACCCGCCGCAAATTCCTGAAGACTTTAGGCGCGTCAACCGCCGCGCTCACTGTATTCCCGCGAGTTACCCTGCTCGGCGATTCCCTAACCAGTCCAGCGCTGGAAAAATCCCGGTCACCCGGCTCCTGCGATTTTGTTTTCTTCACCGACACCCACATCCAGCCCGAACTCGACGCCGCTCACGGCTGCCGCATGGCTTTCCAGAAAATCGCCGCGCTGAAACCCGAATTCGCCATCTGCGGGGGCGATCTGGTCTTCGACGCCCTTGCCGTGAACCGCCCCCGCGCCGATATGCTCTTCGATCTCTACAAGACCACCGAGCAGCAGCTCGACGTTCCGCTCTATCACGCCATTGGCAATCACGATGTTTTCGGCATCCTCACGAAAAGCGGCGTTTCGCCCTCCGATCCGCTCTACGCCAAAAAAATGTTCGAGGACCGCATCGGCGCCCGCACCTACTATTCCTTCGATCGCCAGGGCTACCACTTCATCGTCCTCGATTCGATTTTCCCTACCGAAGACCGCGAGTGGGAAGGTCGCCTCGACGACGCGCAACTCCTGTGGCTCGCCACCGACCTAAAATCCGTCGCCGCACCCACCCCGATCGTCGTCATCGTTCACGTTCCGCTCGTCACCGGTTTCCTCGGCTATTCGCCCAAACCGGCGGGCCGCCAGAAATACAACACGTATTCGGTCGAGAATTCCCCCGACGTTCTCGCCCTCTTCGAAGGCCACAACGTCATCGCCGCGCTCCAGGGCCATCTCCACGTCAACGAAACGGTCCACTATAAGAATTGCGATTTCATGACCGGCGGCGCGGTCTGCGGCAATTGGTGGCACGGCTCGCGCATGGGTTTTCCGGAGGGTTTTACGGTGGTGAGCCTGCGTGAGGGAAAAATCTCGGCCCGCTACGAGACGTACGGTTTCAAATCCGTCGACCCGCACTAAAATGTTCGAGCCGTTGCGGCTTGCGAATTCCGCCGCAGCCTAGTCTGGTGAGTCTCACCGCATCAGCTGATAAGAATTGCCAAGATCATCCTGTAGCACCTGCGCTTTGCCGCCCGCGCTCTGCACCACCAACTCCTTCTCCGCTTTTTGTACCCGATACTCCCAACCGTTCGGCAATTTCAGCCGGTAGGCGAGCGTCAACAGTCCCTCGTCGTTCAGGTTCTTATCAATTTCCTGCGAATAGCTTTGCATAATATAAACGCGGCCTTTCGGAGCCAATAGCTCGTAAACATTGTTCCCCGGCTCGTACACGTATCGACTTTCGCGCTCCACCGTATTCTCGGTGTAGGGCGTTCTGTTTTGCTTTGCTTTTATTTCCAGTTGCGCCACCAGCCGCGCCTCTAGGCCGTCAAACGTCGCCACATTGCGGGGATTCGCCAGGGCGTTTCGATCCATCGTGAAATATCGCGGTCCGTCCAGGATCACCGTGGTCGCCTGGAGCTCGTTCTTTAACTTGTCGGCATTCAGCGCGTCCCACTTGCTCGCCGGACAATCGTTCAGCCCCAACGTGCTGTACATCCCCGCCGCGGCCGACAGGCCGTGCCGCTTCTCCACCAGGATCTCGCAATACCGGACGTTGCGAAGATTCGCCTTCTCCACCATCGCGGCGGGCGGGGCGGTCGACTGGCCGTGCATCAGCAAACCCGCGAAAAGAAATGCCGCGAGCCCCAGCAGCGCAGCCTTCCAGATTATCTTTTCCATGTTCGGCCCTCACACCAGCGACCGTCCGCGAATGACGGCGCATGCGCCCTGCATTCCAACGAATCGCTGCTCGCTCTCGCAAGTTTCACGCGGCGCAAAGTATAACCCGGCCGCATTCTTCGTGCGTGCGCGTTCCCCTCTTCGCCCAGAAACCAGAATTTCCCCACTCCTCCACGCGCCAACCGGGCACACAATTTCAAACGTCCGATAACGCGACGAACCGGGACCTATCCAGCTGCTGGCCGATTCCCCCGAGCGGGGAATCTATCACCAGCTATCAGTCACCGCGCTCCTATCGCCTTATCGAGTGTTCGGTCGAACCGCCGCGTAAACTAAATTCCACAGATGTTCGGTCGCGCCGACGGCTGATCCCAAGAATGGACACGTGAATATGATTGGGCGCAAGGCGGCGCTCCTAAGTGGTGCGCCAACAATTGCCTGGAGCGTGCCTTCGATTGGTGGAATACATGCTAGAAGTGTCTCCAAAATGTACGCGGAGGCGCGAGGATGACCTGGTTCTGGCAAGACGTGCGTTACAGCCTGCGGATGATCGCCAAGGCGCCGGGGTTTTCAGCGATTGTGGTTCTGACGCTTGCGCTGGGCCTGGGCGCGAATACTGCCATCTTTTCCCTCGTGAACGCAGTGCTCCTCGCGCCGCTTCCGTTCCATCACCCGGACCAGCTCGTGATGGTCTGGCCCAAGAACGATTCAAAGGGTTACAAGACCTCTCCCACCTCTGGCGGCGATTTCGCCGAATGGAAATCCCAGAACAGCGTATTCGATGGCATGGCCGCGTCGAGTGACACGCTCTACACCTTGACCGGTGCGGGCGAGCCCCAAGTGGTCGTCGGCTATCAATTTTCCGCTGATTATTTTCGTTTGCTCGGCACCCGCCCAGAGCTGGGCCGCACATTTCTGGATGAGGAAGACCGTGCCGGCGGCCCAGATGTGGTGGTACTGGGCGATGTCATGTGGAAAGGGACGTTCCACGCCGACCCCAATATCTTGGGAAAGTCGATCACCCTGACAGGGAAACCGTTCATCGTCGTTGGAGTGATGCCGCCGAGCTTTAAGTACCCGTCATTGGTCGAGCTTTGGACGCCGTTAGGCCTTCCCGCTTCCTCTCTCACCAACTACGACGACACGTCGTTGCGCGTTCTGGCCCGGCTCAAGCCCGGTGTGACGTTGAAGCAAGCGCAATCGCAGATGGATGCGATCCAGCAGCGAATCGCCCAAGAACACCCGCAAACCGACGGCGGCAGCGGTGTGACCCTGATTCCCCTGCGGGAACAAATCGCCGGCGACGTGAGGATGCCGCTGCTGATGCTGCTCGGCGCGGTGGGTTTCGTTTTGCTGATCACTTGCGCCAATATCGCCAGCCTGATGCTCGCGCGCGCCGCGGCACGGAGAAAGGAAATCGCCATTCGCACCGCCCTGGGCGCCAGCCGAAGCCGTTTGATTCGGCAGTTTCTGACCGAAAGTCTTCTGCTGTCACTCGCCGGCGGTGCCTTGGGACTTTTGTTTGCGAATGGAGCGACAAGTTTTCTGATGGCCATTTTCCCAAATAACATCGCGAATTTGAGCATTCCGCAGGTAACCAGCATTCCCACCGACGCTCGGGTATTTGGCTTCACCTTGCTTGCCGCTTTGCTGACCGGCGCGCTGTTCGGCCTCGCGCCCGTGCTGGGATTCAAAGCCGCTACTTCCGGAGAGGGATTGAAGGAAACGAGCCGGGGCGCCACGGCGAGCCTCGTCGAACGGCGTTTCCGAGGCTTTCTGGTAATCAGCGAGTTCGCCCTCGCGCTCGTTTTGTTGATCGGCGCGGGATTACTCATCACCAGCTTCCGAAATCTTCTGCGCGGAAACCTGGGATTCGATACGGATCACCTTCTTGCGGCGCAATTGTTTCTTTCGACCGCCGACTATCCGTCGGAGAAACCCGCAAAGCGCCTCGAATTCGTAAACGACGCCATCGAACGTATCCGGCAATTGCCTGGCGTCGATTCCGTGGGCGTGGCCGGCTTCATGCCTCTCAGCGGATTCTGGGGCGAAGCCGATTTCACGGTCCGCGGGCGCCCCGCGCCGGTGTCGGGCCAAAAACTGAACGCAAAATCCGATCTCGTTACCCCCAATTATTTTCGGGCCATGGGAATCTCCGTATTGCAGGGTCGTGCTTTCACCGCGCAAGACCGCGAGGGCGCGCCGCAAGTTGTCATTGTCAACGAAACCCTGGCCCGCCAGGAATTCGGCGGCCTAAATCCCATCGGCCAGCAGTTGGATTTCGGCGATTCCCAAAAACCCGATTGGTGGGAAGTGGTTGGCGTCGTGAGTGATATTCATGATTTTGGCCTGGAGGAACAAGTTCGCCCCAACGTCTTTCGGCCGTTCGCACAGATTCCTTTTCCGGGAGTCGCTTTCGTGGTGCGCACGTCCGGGCGTCCCTCCAACCTGACCTCGGCCGTGAAGGAAGCGATCTGGTCGGTGCGTAAAGATCAGCCGATTTACAAAATCATCGGCTTGGATCAGTTAGCGAACGAATCGCTGGGGCTTCGCCGCGTCAGTTCGGTTTTGCTCGGTGCTTTTTCAGCGCTGGCACTCCTGCTGGCGGGTCTGGGTATTTACGGTGTGACCGCGTTTTCGGTAGCGCAGCGTACGCACGAAATCGGAGTGCGTATGGCGCTAGGTGCCCAGCCAGACGGCGTGCTGAAAATGGTCATGAGTTACGGGATGAAGATCGTTATTGTGGGCCTAGCCATTGGACTCGCCGGCGCGTTCGCTCTCACGCGCGAGCTGGCCAGTCTGCTATATGGCGTCAAGCCTACGGATGTCACCACCTTCATTTTCACGTCGTTGCTGCTTGCCTTCATTGCCCTTGTGGCCTGCTATTTGCCGGCGCGGCGTGCCATGCGCGTCGACCCCATGGCCGCGCTGCACTACGAATGAGCGCCTAGGCACCAAGAATGCTTCGGCGCTGTGACTATCACCACGTTCTTTGACCTTCGCGGCTTTGGACGAAATACCTCGACGGATCATCCCTGCGACCGAACACCCCGCTGCGCCAGCGCGAGAAACACGAAAACGCTCGCTCCAGGCTGCTCGTCCATCGCCTTAATCGTGCGAAACGGCTATTAGCTACTTGAGCCGCACGTACCGCCTTCGCCCAGGCGGCGGCGTTAGATCTGGATATAGTCAGATTAGGAGATTCTCATCGTGCCACCCGTCCTTCGAGGTATCCAGGGGATTCTGCTCGCCTGTTTTCACGGCGGCGCCGCTATCCTCGCCCGCTTTGTAACGCCGGATGGCGCGGCGTCAAGGTCAATCCTGCGGCGCAGCCGCCAAGGCGCGGGGAATCGTTCCATTTTGCCAAGCAGCGGTATTCTGCAATTGGCGGGTGCGCTGGCCATCATCTTCGCGGTGTTGCATCTCGGCGGATGCATGGGCGGTTTCGAAGGCACGACGCCGCTGGGACCGACGATCATCACGCAACCGGCTAGTCTTACCGTGGAAGTTGGGCAGACCGCAACATTTAGCGTAACGGCGACCGGCACAGGTCCATTGACCTATCAGTGGTACGAAAACGGGATACCTATCAACGGCGCCACGTCGAGCAGCTACACGACGCCGGGCGCGGTCCTGAGCGATAGCGGTTCGGTCTTCACCGTGACGGTATCGAACTCCCAAGGCAGCGTAAAAAGCATGGGCGCGACTCTGACTGTGCAACTTCCGGTCGCCAAGAGTTTGGTCCCCAGTTCAGCCACGCCGCCATATAACTCATCTGTAATGCTGGTTCCCACGTTCTCGGGTGGCACGGCGGTGATCGGTTCGATGGGCGTGGGCAGTTCCGATATTACAACGTCGGCGATGAGCGGCGGCTCGTACCCGACTCCGCTGCTAACTTCGGCCAAAACCTACACGCTGACGGTTACGGATTCCAAGGGGAACGTCGTTTCCACGACGTGTTTGGTCACGCCAACAAGTGTGGCAATCACGCCGATTACGCCGGCCAATCAGACGTTCGCGCCCGGCCAGCTAAGCTTTACGGCCACGGCCAGCGGCGGCGTGACCAACAATTTAACCTGGACCGCGAGCACCGGAACCTTCAGCGGAAACGTTTGGACTTCTCCCACGGTTGCCGGCACGTACACGATCACGGCCACGAGCGTGGACGAACCGTCCGTGTTCGTCACTACGACGGCCTCGATCAGCGCTCCGGTGATTATGGTTCAGCCGCTGAGCCAGCACGTTTGCACGGGTTCGAACATCGTGCTGTCGGTCAGCGCCAGCTACGCGGCCACCTATCAGTGGAACCTGAATGGCGCAGCAATTCCGGGCGCGACCGGTTCGACCTACACGATTTCGGCAGCCGCTGCGGCTAATGCCGGAAATTATTCGGTCACCGTTACGAACGGAGTAGGAAGTGTGACGTCGAATGTGGCGGTCGTGGCGGTGGGATCGACAATCACCTCGAATCCCGTCAGTCTCACGGTTCAACCGACGCAGACCGCTATGTTTTCGGTTGCGGCCCAGGGCCTGAATCCGTTCACCTATCAGTGGTACCAAATCGCCGCAGGAGCCAGCGCTGGTACTGCAATCCCCGGCGCGACTTCCAGCACCTACACCACGCCGGCGGTGGACGCGACTTACAACGGCGCTCAGTATTACGCAGCAGTCACCGATTCTTGTGCCGGGGCTCCGCTTACCAGCACCGCGGCGACGCTGACCGTGGGAACGGGGAACGCTTCGCCAACCATCATCGTTCAGCCTGTGGGTGAAACTGTCGCGCCCGGAGGCACGACCTCATTTAGCGTGGTGGCTTCCGGCACGCCCACGCTTACCTATCAGTGGTATCGAATTCCGGCTGGGCAAACTACGGGAGTCTTGGTCGCGGGCGCTACTGCCGACAGCTACACGGTGCCGGGCACCGCTACCGCAATCACCAACGACCAGGACGCTTACTACGTCGTGGTATCCAACAATTATGGGCAAGCCGTTTCCCAACCCGCGCCTCTCGCCGTCGGTAATGGAATTCTGCTGCAGATCACCGGGCAGCCTGTCACGCAATACGTCAACGTGGGAGCGCCCGCGACCTACCAGGTTACGGCGGTCTCCAATCTTCCCTTGACCTATCAGTGGTATGAAGCCGCGCCAGGCAGCTCCGTATTTACGGCGATCCCCGGAGCTACCGGCTCGACGTACACCCAGGCGCAAGCCGCTGCCACGGATTCCGGTTCGGTTTTCTATGTCGTGGTGAGCAACGGGTCCACCACCTCGGTAACCAGCGTCTCGGCTGGCCTGTTCGTCGGTCCCTTGCAAGGAGTGCCGAATCTCTGCGACTCAGCTTGGTCGCCAATCGGCGACGCAGTGGCCGGCACGGGATGCACCTTCCAACTGACCTCCGCGACAAATAATCAGTTGGGCGAAATTGTCTGGCCAAATCTCATTTCCACCGGCGACATCCAGCTCAGCTTTACGGTGACGCTCAGTAATCCGAGCGCTCTTCCGGCCGACGGCTTCGCCGTCGTCTTGGGAGATCCGTCCACTGGAGCGACCCCCACAAGCGTGGGCACACAGGGCATGGGGTTAGGAGCTAAGGGAATCCCCGGTTCCTTGTTTGGTTTTGACACTTATCACAATGGCGGCGAGCCGATGGTTCCTTACGTTGGCGTGGGCCGGAGCGATTCGGCGCTATTCGAAAATCCCTGGTTCAACGTGAATACCAGCATTCCCACCCTGGCCGCGGGCGGCATGTCGATTTCCCACGACTATACGGTGTCGATTATTCAGGGCCAAATGACCGTGACGCTGGACGGCGTGCAAGTCGTCTCCGGAAGCGTAACGGTTCCGGCGGTCGCTTATCTTTATATCACTTCTTCCACCGGGGGCTCTTACGAGCAGACCGTGATCAGCAATGTGTCGGCCAGCGTTTCGGTGCCAACCAATTAATCGGGCGCGCTGAGGAGAATTGCGAATGCGATCGTTGGTTCTAGCAATTATTTTATTATTCGCGGGAGCGACTGCGGCCACGGCCCAGGATTCGTTTCGCGGCGACGCGGCCGCAACCTACCAATGGGTCCATAGCAACGCGGGTCCAGGACAGTGCGGCTGCTTTGGCCTGAATGGTGGCGGCCTTTCCGCCTCTTGGAATTTTCAGGGTCCCTGGTCGCTGGTCACCGACTTTAGTGCCGGGCACGCGAGCAACGCCCCGACGGCGGGGAGTTCGTTGACCTTAGTCTCGTATTTGATCGGTGTGCGTTACGCCATTCCGCAACCTTGGCTGGAGGGGAAACATAAGCCCCAACCTTTCGGGCAATTTCTGATGGGCGCCGCGCACGCCGGCGGCGGAGTAGCTGGACTTGGCGACGGATCGTATGAGTTTGCGCTGCGCCTGGGAGGGGGAGTCGACGTTCCGGTGAGCCCGCGCTTCGCGGTACGCGTCATTCAGCTGGATTATTATCTAACCGAGTTCACCAACGCCACGAACAACCGCCAAAACAATTTGCTCGTGGGCGCCGGCATAGTGTTTCATTGGTCTCGCTAAGCACAATTGTGACCAGCTTTCTTGCGATCGATCTTCCCACGGCGGCGTAGCTGATTATGTGATTCTCGAAGTCCTCTTCAACGCGACGCAATCGGGAACCGAAACATCTCCGCAGCTCTCCGCGGCTGGCCTGATTAACGGCTTGATCGATGCCACCGAAGCTGGCGTTCAGCAGGGCAGCAACATTGCGGTGACCGGCACGGTGGACCCCGTCGATTCAACCGGACGCGGAGTCGCCTCAATTTGCCAGCGTGGTGGTCGGCACCAACGCGCCCGCCGTGGCCTATTCCGTCAATGCAACTCAGTATTTCCTGATCGGGGAAGTCAGCGAGACGCCGTCGAGTCTCGGCGTGTTCACCTCGCAAACTCTTCCCTCTGGCGGGGCGGCCGTGATCGCCGGCGCAAAATCCTCCTCGCCGCAGCGAGCCTTCCCGCGCAGTGACCATGCATCGTTGCCACGCGCGAAAGCCACTGACGTTCACCACTCCAAACTGCCCGGCAAGTAGCATTCACGAAAAAGGCCCCGGCATCGATCGATGCCGGGGCCCTTCAAATCGAAAGACCCTCGAAGATTTCATTTCAGGAATTTCTTCTCACGAAGAATGCTGAGCCACGGAAAGGACATTGCTGTCCGGATCTTTGAACCAGGCCACCTTGTCGCCTTCGGGTGTTGTCCAAATCCCCAGCTCGCGATCCTGCACGAAGGGAAATTTCTCGGTGGCCACGCCGCGCTCCCGCAGCCACTTCACCACCGCTTCGATGTTGTCCACTTCCCAGCCTAGGATCGTGCCTTGCAGGGGAGTGAAATTCGCAACCTTCGCAATCCGAATTTTATGATCGCCTGCCCGCACCACCAGCGCGAATTGATCGAGACTTACAAACTCGAAGCCAAGTTTGCCCTCGTAGAAGGCGCGTGCCTGGTCGTAATCCTTGGTGGGAACAAAGCCCACGATCTTTCCCGAAGCGAGCATCGATTCCTCCTGCTGACCCTCGTGCCGCTGCGAATAGCCCTGCCAACCGGCGCGGTCGGGTCAACTGGCGCACATGTTAGGGTGCGCTCGAACGCAAAGTCAACGAGCCGAACTCCGCTGCATCGTCCGTGGAAGCCGCAATTCTCGGCCTGTCGGTGGGCTTCCTCCTTAATTAACCCGCACAACCGAGTGCTGCAATTCCGCGGATACCATGTGTCCGAGAGCAGGCCTGGAGCCGCCGGGAACATCTCAGACCTCACCCGCGTATACCCTTTCAGGCGCGCCACGAACTGGATCTGCGCGAGGGTGCTGCTCTATGGCCAACGGAAGCTTCATCGAGAATTTTCTAGGCGACCTGAAGCACGCTGCACGCGCGCTGTGGCGCAGCCCTGCTTTTGCCGCGACCGCCATTGCCGCCCTGGCGCTCGGCATCGGCGCGAATACCGCCATCTTTTCCGTCGTCAATGCGGTGCTCTTGCAGCCGCTCTCCTATCCTCAGCCGGATCACCTGGTCGCGCTCGAACGCAAGTTCCACGATGGAAACGGCTCCTCCGTCTCGATCCCCAAATTTACCGTTTGGAGCGAGCAGACGCGGGTGTTTCAGTCCGTCGCCGCGTACGATTTTGCCGGTCCGGGAATGAACCTTACCGGCGGCGATCGTCCCGAGCAGGTGAAGGGCATTCACACCTCGGCCGGATATTTTGACGTTTTTGGCGCGCCCCTCGCGCTCGGTCGCGTGTATACGGCGCAGGAAGATCGTCCCGGCGGCCTGCATGTCGCCGTGATCAGTAACGGTTTGTGGCGCAGCCACTTCGGCGCCGATCCCGCGGTCATCGGCAAGACCATCGATCTTACCGGCGATCCCTATCAAATCATCGGCGTACTCGGCCCCGCGTTCAAGACCGACCCGCCAGCGGATATCTGGCTGCCCTTGCAGGCCGACCCCAACAGCACCAATCAGGGACACTACTTATTGTGCGCCGCGCGCTTGCGCCCCGGCGTGACCCTCGGGCAGGCTCAGGCCGCCATGAAAATTGCGGCGGAAGAGTTCCGCGGAAAATTTCCCGGTCCGCTGATGGATAAGGACGAAACCGCGACCGCCGTTCCGCTGAGGGATCTGGTCGTGCGCAATGTTCGTAGTGCCTTGTTGATTTTGCTCGGCGCGGTCGGCTTCGTGTTACTGATTGCCTGCGCGAACGTGGCAAACTTGCTCCTCGCTCGCGCCACCTTGCGCAAACGCGAGATTGCGATTCGCTCGGCTCTCGGCGCGGGACGCCGCCGCATTATTCTTCAGCTCCTCACCGAAAGCGTGCTGCTTTCCTTCATCGGCGGAATCCTGGGTCTCGCCCTCGGATATCTGGGCGTGCGCGCCTTGCTCGCCGTGAACCCTGTGGACATCCCGCGGATCGGAGAGCACGGCGCGGCCGTGGCGCTCGACTGGCGCGTCCTTGCCTTTACTCTCGCCGTCGCCCTCTTCACTGGAATTTTGTTTGGCTTGATCCCCGCGGTCAGCGGCTCGCGAACGGATCTGAGCAGCACCTTCAAGGAATCCGGCTCGCGCTCCGGCAGTGGTTTTCGCCAGAACAAGGCGCGCTCGATTCTCGTCGTCACCGAGTTGGCCCTCGCGCTTGTTCTGCTGGTCGGCGCGGCCCTGCTCATCCGCACATTTCTGAGCCTGCGCTCCGTCAAGCCGGGTTTCGACGCCCACAACGTCCTGACCATGGAGATGTCTCTCTCCGGCACCCGATTTAGCAATACGGCTGGTGTCGAGCAGGCCGTACGCGAAGTCGAACGCCGCGTCGATGCGCTCCCGGGTGTCGAAGCGATTGCCAGTACCTGCTGCCTTCCGGTGACCGGCGGAATCGATTTGCCGTTCACCATTGAAGGTGTGCCGCCCACCGACGGGCCCTACAACGGCGACGTCCAATGGCGCAACGTTTCCTCGCAATACTTCCGGGTGTTTCGAATTCCGCTGCTTCGCGGCCGGACGTTCGATGAGCGCGATCGGGCCGGTTCGGATCTTGTGGTGGTCATCAACGAAGCCATGTCCCGGAAGTTTTGGCCGAAAGGCGATGCCGTCGGAGCGCGCGTCACCATCGGTCACGGCCTCGGACCGGAATTTGACGAGCCCGCTCGGCAAATTGTTGGCGTCGTCGGCGACACGCGCGATAACGGGCTCGACAGCGATCCCGTCCCGCTGATGTTCGTTCCCGAAGCCCAAATAACCGACGGTGCCACTGCGCTCGAGAGCCGCGTCCTTCCCATGAACTGGGTGATCCGCACCAAAGTCGCGCCATTTTCCCTGAGCGCGGACCTGCAACGTGAACTTCGCGTCGCCACCGGCGGGCTTCCGGTCGCGCATATCCGCACCATGGATCAAGTCGTCCGCGAATCGACCGCCCGAAGCGATTTCAATACCATGCTGCTTTCGATCTTCGCCGCGCTCGCGCTGCTCCTCGCCGCCATCGGTATCTATGGCCTGATGACCTATTCCGTGCAACAGCGCACCCAGGAAATCGGCATCCGCATGGCGCTCGGCGCCAGCCCGGAAAAAGTTCGCAAAATGGTGGTCTTGCAAGGAATGCAGTTGACCGCGATCGGAGTCGTGATCGGCGTGGCCGCCGCCCTCGCCCTCACCCGCTTTATGGCCGGCCTGATTTACGGCGTGAAGACCTGGGATCCCGTGGTGTTTGTTTCCATCGCGGTCCTGCTCGGCGCCGTTTCATGGCTTGCTACCTATATTCCCGCGCGCCGCGCTTCCCGCGTGGACCCGATGATTTCGCTGCGCTACGAATGAAGTTCGACTGGCTTGCTTCTCGAGCCTTTTCCCGCGGCGCCATTTATTTCTTCACCATATTCGCCGCGAACGTCTGCACCAAAATTTTCCCGTCGCGGATCCAGAACGTGTCCGTCGCAAACGGCACTTCATACTTCGGCGCGCTTCCCGACCAAATAATGAAGCCCAGCTCGCCCTCGACCGTCTGCTTCTCCAGTTTCAGCGTGCTCGTCCCCGCCGGAAACAAATGCGAAAATATGCTTTCGAACATCGGCCGAATCTGCGCGTGTCCCTTCAACGTGCCCATCGCGCTCACCAGCAACGCATCCGCGGCATAGTCCGCCATAATCGATTCGAGATTTCCCGCCACGAAGTCCCGCCAGTGCCGCGCCAAAACATTTTCCGTCTCCGCAACCGCATCTGCATTCGTCATAATGTGTTGGTTCATCCTGAAATGGAGAAGTGGCGTCTTCCGTTAGCGAGTACACAAAGCCCGCTTCCGTTTCGCCCGCGAAGATTATTGTAGCTCCTCCACATTCATCTGTCTCAACTTCCGGTTAGCCCGCGATCCGCTCGCGTCCCCCAAGGTTGCGGCGACACCGGACGACTCGCTGCGGCGGCCTTCCTACTTATGATACGCTGGCCGCTTGTAACGTCCCGACGGGAGCCGGAGCATGAAAGTTCATTACCTGGAGATTGTCGCTACGGATGTAGATGCTGTGTGTGCTGCCTATGAGGCTGTCCACGGCGTCAAGTTTGGATCAGCCGATTCGCTTCTTGGAGGCGCGCGGACGGCTCCGCTGCCGGATGGGGGCAGCATTGGCGTGCGCGGTCCCTTGCGGGATACCGAGAAGCCCGTCGTTCGACCGTACTGGCTCGTTGACGACATCGCAGCCGCGTTACACGCGGCAACCAAGCAGGGCGCTTCCATTGCGCACCCCCCGCTGGAGCTTCCAGGAAAGGGTACGTTCGCGATCTACATTCAGGGAAATGTGGGCCACGGTTTGTGGCAACTATGATTTCTGGCCAACAGCCGCTCCAGCCGCCCGCCTTTGGTGGCGGCTGACCTCCACCGCTGTCCCGCGGTTCCGCCTCAATCTCTTCCCGCCGCTCATTCGACCCGCCGCCACCACGCCGATTTAAGCGCCAAAATTCTCGGCCCTTTGTATAATTGCCATCGCTGAAATAAGGAGCCATCATGAAGGCCCATGTCCGCCTGCCTCTCTTCTTCGCCGCGACTTCCATCCCCCTCCTCTTTTTTGGCGCGGCGCAGCGCCTGCGCGCCCAAGCTCCCGCTGCGGCGCCCGCGACCGCGCAGCCCCAAACCGCCGAGCAGAAATTCAAGAACATTCAGGCCCTCAAGGGAATTCCCGCGGACCAGTTGATCCCTTCCATGCAATTCATCGCCGCCTCGCTCGGCGTCGAGTGCCAGTTTTGTCATGTCGGGCACGCCATGGACAAGGACGATAAAAAGACCAAACTCATCGCCCGCAAAATGATCACCATGATGATGGCCATCGATACCGACAACTTCAAAGGCGAACGCGAAGTCACCTGTTACACCTGCCACCGCGGCTCAGTTCATCCCGTGGGGACGCCGATCCTGTCCATCGAAACCGCCCCCGCGCCTCCTGCGCCGGAGGGGGAAGCCGAAACCGCCCCGGCCTTGCCCGCCGCCCAGGCGATTCTCGACAAATATCTCGCCGCCGTTGGCGGTGCGGATGCCGTGCAGAAAGTCCGAACGCGCATTCAAACCGGGAATATCGAAGTCTCCGACAAGAAATTTCCCATCGAAATTTATTCGCAGGCGCCGGACGAACGTGTTTCCACCGCGCACATGGGGCCGGCTTCGAGTGTGACGGCCTATAACGGCGAAACGGGCTGGCTCAGCACCCCGAATGGCGTTCGTCAGATGAATTCCACGGAGCAACAAGCCGCCAGCATCGATGCCCAATTGTATTTTCCCGTGTGGCTTTCGCGCGCCTACCAGGATTTTAAAGTCAGTCCAGGCGAGGAAATCGATGGCAAGCCGACCTATCTCGTCTCCGCCATTTCCAAGGACGAATTGCCCTTGCGTTTATATTTCGACCAGCAGAGCGGTCTGCTCCTGCGCTTGATCCGCTACGTCGAAACTCCCCTGGGACGCAATCCCACGGAAATTGACTACTCCGATTTCCGCGTCACCGACGGCATAAAGATTCCGTACCGCTGGACCCTGGCCCGCCCCAACGGCCGTTTCACCATCCAGATCGACAACGTGAAGCAAAACGTCCCGGTAGGCGAAAAATTATTCGTCATGCCCGCCCCTCAGGAACCCCACGAAAGCCCCAAGTGAACTCGGATGAAAATGTTTTTGTAGCGAGCGGCGCTTCAGCCGGCGTTTGTCTTTCCTGCGCCCCGAATGAAACTATGTGTTCCGCCCGCGACCCTCTTCCGAATTTTCCGCCCAGCGTGCTACCATCCCGCGAATCATGAAAACTCCACGTGTCGCCCGCGCGCTCCTCGCCATAACGACTTTATTTTTGGTGACCTTCGCCGCCTCGCCTCGATCGACCCGCGCGCAGGCCGCCTCCGCCGCGATCCCGGCTCATCCCCTCGTCCTCCACGCGGCGCGCCTCCTCGATGTTGAATCCGGCCGCATCACCGCACCCGGCGAGATCCTCATCGAGGGCAACACGATCCGTGAAGTCGGCGCAAAAGTTTCGCGCCCCGCGGGCGCCGAAGTCATCGACCTTGGCGACGCCACGCTGCTCCCCGGCCTCATCGATGCCCACGTCCATCTCTTCCTGCATCCCGGCGCGGAAGATTTGCAAACCGTGCAGGAATCCGTCCCGCAGCGCACCATCATGGCCGCCTTGGCCGCGCGCGACGACTTGCTGGGCGGCTTCACCGCCGAACGCGACATGGGCACCGAAGGCGCTGGCTCTGCCGACACCGCCGTGCGCAACGCCATCGACCAGGGCCTCATCCCCGGCCCGCGCCTCCGCATCAGCGGCAACGCCGTCAACATTCTCGGCGGCCACGAAGACGCCATCGGTTTTAATCCCGAGCAGCGCGTCCTTCCCAACGCCACTTACGCGAACGACATCCCTGAACTCATCACCGTCATCCGCGAGCAATTCAAGGAAGGCGCGGACTTCATCAAGATTTACGAAACCGGCCCGGACTCCGTCGTCAATGGCCGCCTCTCCACTCCTTACCAATATTCCGAGTCGGAACTCACCGCCGCCGTTCACGAAGCCGCGCGCACCGGCAATCGCGTCGCCGTCCACGCTACCGGCGAGCCCGGCACGCTCTACGCTGCGCGCGCCGGTGTCGAGTCCATCGACCACGCCTATCAGCTCAGCGATGAAACCATGCGGTTGATGCGTGAGAAGCAAATCTTCGCCGTGCCCACCTTCACCATCTCCGAATACTTCGCCGACCACCCTATCGCTCCCGGCATGGCCGCGCTCGAGCGTCAGCTCATCGATTACCACGCCCAGCAATTCAAGAAGCAGCTCGCCGCCGGAGTCCCCATCGCCGTGGGCTCCGACGTCGGCCCATTTCCGCACGGCACCCAAGCCCGCGAATTTGTCCTCATGGTGAAATTCGGAATGACCCCGCTGGCCGCGATCCAGGCCGGTACGATCAACGGCGCAAAATTACTCGCCTGGCAGGATCAAATCGGCGCGCTCAAGCCCGGTTACCTCGCCGATATCGTCGCCGTCCCCGGAAATCCACTCGACGACATTACCGCGCTGCAAAAAGTTTCCTTCGTAATGAAAAACGGCGTCATCTATCGCCAGTAAAACCAGCCATTGCCTTCGCCTTTCGGAACATTTCGAAACATCCGCCGCGCCTTCGTGTGTTCGTTCCAAAAGCCTCGCGATCAGCTCGGTTCTAGCCATTGAAATCATTCTCGACCAACTGGCGAATGTGTGCGGAACGGGACAGACTCCGCCCGCACCGTGTTCTAAAGTATTTGCCTGGGTGTCCCCCGCACCCGTTTCAATGGAGGCAATACTCATGAAAGTCGTAGGATTCATCGGCACCACAGCTCTTTTGGTTCTTCTCGGCTCCGCCCTTCCAGCCTTTGCGCAGGAAGAGCATCACGAAGAAGCCGCCAAGCCCGCCCAGCACGAAGAGGCGGCCAAGCCGGCTCAACACGAAGAAGCCGCCAAACCGGCGCAGCACGAGGAACAAGCGAAACCCGCAAAACAGGAAGCTCAAGCCAAACCCGCAAAGCAAGCCGAGGCCAAACCCGCAAAGCAGGAAGCTGAAGCCAAGCCCGCAAAGCAAGCCGAAGCCAAGCCCGCCAAGCAGGAAGCTCAAGCCAAGCCCGCGAAACAAGAAAGCGAGGCCAAGTCCGCCAAGCAGGAGCAAGCCAAGCCTGCGGAGCGCACCGCCCAGGCCAAACCAGCGAAGCAAGAAACCCACGCTACCAATGAGAAGCAGGCAACGCAGACCAAGCAGGCCAAGAACGAAGAACACGGTTCGACTGCCGGCCGGCAGCAGCCCCAGCGCACCTCCGCTGAAGAGCAGAAACAGCGCTCCGCCCCAGCCTTGCGCCTCAGCGCCAGAAGCAACTCTCGCATACCGGATGCTCGCTTCCGCTCCAATTTTGGCAGCGGCCACGAATTCCGTATCGGCACTCCCGAGCTGGTTGGCGGCTACTCCCGTTTCCAGTACGGCGGCTATTCGTTCGGATTCATCCAACCGTGGCCGATCGGCTGGTATTACACCGACGACGTTTACGTGGACTACATCGATGGCGAATACTTCTTGCTCAACCCGTACTATCCGGGTGTGCGCGTCGGCATTGACGTCATCCTCTAACCATTAACCATCATTCCGATCCGGCTTCAGGGGCGGCTCAGGCTTCTGCACCACGAGCCGCCCCGCCAGCCCTGGCGCGACGCTACGCTTGCGTTGCTCACCGGGCTGCACAATGCAAGCAGGAAGAAAAATGTTGGGACTAATTCTATTCGTCGTCTTCGTGATAGCGCTCCTCGGCACTCTCCCCAATTGGCCGCACAACCGCGAATGGGGCTACGCCCCGATTAGCGGCGTCGCCGTGCTTCTGCTCGTCGTCGTAATCCTGCTCATTCTCGGCCGCATCTAACTTCCGCCGCGAGTTTTCTCGATTTGCACCTCCGTTTCCACCATTTCGCCCGTCGTCGCTCCGCATTCGCTGAAACGATTTCCATGCGCTTCACGTCACTTCAGATGAGATTAATCCTCTGATACTGTCACATTGAAGTTAAGCTGGAGCTTCAACGAAGCCGCCGTTCCAAGGAGAAGCGCACATGAAACTCCGCAGCCTGCTGATTCTCCTCGCGCTCAGCCTCACTGCGCTCGCCGCCATCGGCCAGACGCAGAAGCCGCTCACCAACGCCGACGTCATCAACATGACCAAGCAAAGCATCCAGGCCAGCCTGATCGTCAAGGACATCCAATCCAGCAGCACGGATTTCGACACCTCCCCGCAGGCGCTCATCGACTTGAAAACCGCCGGTGTTGATGATTCCGTTGTCGATGCCATGCTCTCCGCCCAAGCCGCCAAGCCCTCGGCCAATGTCGATGCCGTCCGCGGTAACTCCGCAACTGAATCCAATTCCGCCGCGGGCCCGTCCAAGCCGGCCTGCACCGCGAACGAAGGCTGCCTCCTGAAAGAGGGCACGATTTTCCCTTTGAAATTTCTTTCCGCCATCACTTCGAAAACCGCCAACGAAGGCGACCCTGTTGAATTCATTCTCGATGACGACTTGAAAGTCGGCGACTCCATCGTCGTCGCTAAAGGCGCGCACGCCCTCGCCACCGTCACCACTGCAAAAAAAGCCGGCATGATGGGGCGCCCCGGTGAACTCAGCGTACAAATTCAGTACCTGATCGCGGGCGGCAATCGCGTTCACATCCGCGGCACCAAGGGCCGCGAAGGCGACAGCAAAACGGGCGCCACCGTGGCCCTCACCGTTCTCTTCGGCCCCATCAAGCACGGGAAAAATGTCGAAATCCCCGCGGACACCCCGCTCACCGCCTATGTCGATCAAGACATCTGGCTCGCCCCGATGAAATGAATGTGCGTTAGGGCGACCATTTAGGGATGTCCCAGCGATGTAAAGACTCGGCCATCAGGCCGTTATGCTGAAACTGCTGCCCTGCTAGTCCGCTACTTCCTCGGTTGTCACCGTGAAGTGCGTCAAATTCGCCATCCCGAACGATGTCGTGATGGCCACATCGGAAGCATCCCGCCCCGCAGCCATCAGCACGCGTCCGATACGCGGCACGTTGTGTCGCGCGTCAAATGTCCACCAGCGATCCTCCAGGTACGCCTCGAACCACGCGCTGAAATCCATCGGCGAGGGAGCGAGCGGCAACCCAATATCGCCTAAATAGCCGGTGACGTAGCGCGCCGGAATATTCAAAGCGCGGCACAGCGTCACCGCCAGATGCTGAAAATCCCGGCACACTCCGATCCGCTCGGTGAATACATCCAGCGCGCTCTTCGTGGCCCGGGCGTGTTGGTATCCGAAACTGACTTTGCTATGCACCCAATCGCAAATGGCCTGCACCCGCGACCATCCCTGGGGCAGCGCGCCAAATAGCTCCGGAGCGATCGTCGAAAATCGGTCCACTTCGCAGTAGCGGCTGTTATAGAGGTAGCGCAGCACGTCGATGGGCAACTCCTGAACGGGAATTTCGCGCGCACCAGGGCTTACCGCATCCGGCAGTCCGCTGTCGTGGATCAATGTCGAATTGCTCAGCCGCAGAGCCCCGCTCGAAGCTGCGAACCGCGCGCAGCGATTTCCGAACGTGTCGATATAACTCTCCGTTGGCGTTTCCGGCTCGACGCAAACTTCATCCGGGCCGCGCAAGTCCGCTGCTCGCGAGGGATGTACGTTGAGCATCGCCACCACCGCGATGGGATACGGCAGCTCGAATTGAATGTCATACCCGATCCGTAGAATCATCATTTCCCCGATTTCTCGGGGCCTCCCTGCGGAACGAAGCTTGCGGAGCTTTTAGAATGATTGCGGGGCTGGGGCTTTCGTTATTACTGTCGCTACTGCTGCTGTTGTTGCTGCTGCTGATATTCAATCTCGGCGAGAGTCTCCGCGCTGAAGGGCTTGGATCGAATGACGGTCGTCGGCGGCAATTCTTCCGGCTCCGGAGCATCCATCGGCAGCACGGCTACCATCACGCTGAGCTCACTCTCCGCCTCGCCCTTGTACACTCCGCGCGTCGGCGGAACGTCCGCATAATCTCTTCCCATCGCCACCCGAATATGGCGCTCGCATCCCATCAAATTGTTGGTCGGATCGAACGCCACCCAGCCGAGTTCTCCAAGATAGGCTTCGACCCACGCATGTGTGGCGGCCGCCGGAGAGCGGTCGTGTCCTTGATCCTCGTGATAGAGATATCCGCTCACGTAGCGGCAGGGAATCTTCAATTGGCGCACTAAAGTAATCATGATGTGCGCAAAATCCTGGCAGACCCCGCGCCGCGCCCGCAAAGCGTCGTCGATGGGCGAATCCACGTTCGTCGATTGCGGCACGTACTCAAAAAGCTCGTACAGCCTTTCATTCAATTCCTGCAGCAGCGCCAGGGGCTTGCGCCGCCGCTTCAACTTCAATTCTCCTGCGAGCTTCTCCAGCAATTCCGTCGGCGCGGCGAACTGGCTGGGAAGCATCATCTCCCAGTAATCCGTCTGCGCGACTCGTTCGTCCAATTCTTGCCAATCGCAAGCGTCTTCCTGGCTGAAATCCCGCGCCGGCAGCACGTCCACGATCGCCTGCGCCGAAACCTCGATCAGTTGATGTTTCTGCGGAATATCGAAATGATGCACCGCGTTGCCGTAAAAATCACGATAGACCATCACCGTCGCGCGCGGCGCCACGTTCAAGGAGAAACTCAAACACCGCTGCCGGAAATCCGTGCGCGGCTGCATGCGCACTTCCATCACGCTTTCCCGCACCGCGGGTTCGTACCGGAAATTCGTAATGTGCCGCACCGAGTAGGCCATAGGGCTCGCTGTGTTTCTCGTCTGTCCGCTTCGCTACTTTTTCTTGCTCGCTTTCTACGACGCCAATTCCGACTCGATGGAATAGTCGAAATAAATCTGGTGAATCGCCGCGTGAATCTGCGCGCACTCGCTCCGCACATTCTCAAGATAAGTGTGCGAGCCTTCCGCCAGCACTTCCTCGATCTGGCTGAAACTTAATTGCGCCCGCATCCGTCCCGCAATGCGTGTCGTTTGCTTCTCGCGGCGTTCGGTCAAATCCCCGATGATGTGCAGCGCCGCATTCACCCGATCCACCGAAAATCGCACCGAGTGCGGGAAATCCGGATTGAGCAGCAGGAACTCCGCCACGCGCAACGGCCGGATTTCCGCCGTGTACACTTTGCAGTACGCCTCAAACGCCACGCACGCCCGCAGCAATCCCACCCACTCGAGATACTCGGCGCTTTCCACCGCCTGATCCACCGGATGCGCCACGCGCTTGAAATGCGCTTCCATCAGCGCCGCGAGCGCGTCGGTGCGCTCCACGTATCTCCCCAGTTGAATGAACTGCCAGCCCTCGCCGTGGCTCATCGTGCCGTCGGTGATGCCCTGAAACAGGTGCGCCCCTTCCTGCACCGTTTGAAAGAACGCATGCGACTTTTGCATCCACGCCTCTTCCGGCCAGGTGTCCACCGCTTCGAGATACAAACGATTCAGTTGTCCCCACATTTCCGAACTGCACTGTTCCCGCACGTGCCGCAGGTTCTCCCGCGCCGTCGAAATGCAGCACACGATGGACGATGCGTTCTTGCGGCTGAAGACCAGCGAATTCAATAGCCGCGTCGGATCGACCACACCCTCCGGAGCCGGTATGCGCAGCGCTTCGAATAAAAATTTCCAGCGCTCCGCGGCGGCTTCCGGTGTTTGGTCCAGCCAAAGTTGAAATTCTACATCGACCAGTCTCGCGGTTTGCGCCGCGCGCTCCAGATAGCGGCTCATCCAATACAAACCGTCCGCCACGCGCGAAAGCATTCCCGCGTCGCGTTGTGAAGTTCGCGCAAAATAATTTCGCGGCGGTCTCATGCGTCAGGCGGGTTTCCCGCGCGCCGGCGGCCTGCGCGCCTCCTCGCCGATTTCCGCCATGCGCTCGTCTCCGTTTCCCGCGCGCAAGACCCAGGTATCCTTGCTTCCTCCGCCCTGCGAGGAATTGACCACCAGCGAACCTTTTCGCAGCGCCACCCGCGTCAATCCGCCCGGCACCAGCGTCACTTTCTCGCCCATCAGAATGTACGGCCGCAAATCGATGTGCCGCGATTCCACTTGATCGTCAATCAAGCAGGGGGAAGAGGAAAGCGCCAGAGTCGGCTGCGCGATGTAGTTTCGCGGATCGGACAATATCCGGGCGCGAAATTCATCGCGCTGCGGTTTCGTGCTGTGCGGCCCGATCAGCATCCCATACCCGCCGGATTCCCCCACCGCTTTCACCACCATCTCTTCCATGTGCTCCAGCACGTGCTTCCGTTGCGCTTTGTCCGTCATTAAATACGTCGGTACGTTCGGCAGAATAGGATCCTCGCTCAGGTAAAATCGAATAATCGCCGGTACGTAGGCATACACCGCCTTGTCGTCCGCCAGTCCCGTCCCGATCGCGTTCGCTATATTCACGTTTCCCGTGCGATAGGCGTTGAATAATCCCGGAACGCCCAGGATCGAATCTCCGCGAAAGCAAAGTGGATCGAGGAAATCATCATCGACCCTCCGGTAGATCACGTCCACGCGCCGCGGTCCGGCCGTCGTCCTCATATAAACGACGTTGTCGTGCACCAGCAAGTCGCGCCCCTCGACCAGCTCGATCCCCATCTGCTGCGCCAGGAAGGTATGTTCGAAATAAGCCGAATTGGAAACTCCCGGCGTCAGCAACACCGTCACTGGATCTTGCGTGTATGCGCAATTTTCGGGCGTCAGGCTCCGCAGCGTGGCCAGCAGCGCCGTCGGATACTGTTCGATCGGCGATACTCCGTAATCGCGGAACATCGTCGGGAACACTCGCTTCAATGCCTTGCGGTTCGCCAGCATGTACGAAACGCCGCTCGGCACTCGCAGGTTGTCTTCCAGCACCACGAAATTCCCATCCGGCATGCGGACCAGGTCCGTGCCGCAAACGCTCACGTAGATGTCCCGCGGCACATTCAGCCCGCGCATTTCCCGCCGAAAATGTTTGCAGCTGTAAATGAGTTCCCGTGGCACGATCCCTTCGCTCAGGATTCGGCCTTCGTGATAAATGTCCCGCAGGAACAGATTCAGCGCCGTCAGCCGTTGGGTCAGCCCCTTTTCGATCTTCGTCCATTCCGCCGCCGGAATGATTCGGGGTATCAAGTCGTTCGGAAAAATCCGCTCCGTGCCTTCTTTGCTTCCGTAGACCGTGAAGGTGATGCCTTCGTGCAGGAACGTCAGGTCCGCCGCCTGCTGGCTCTTGCGAAGTTCATGCGGCGGCAGGCTGACGAGTGTTCGGTGCAGCGACTGGTAACAATCTCGCGGCACGCCAGGCGAGCAGAACATCTCGTCGTATGCGGTGTCGAAGCGATAATTCACGAAAGGAGGGGGAACCTCATAGGGCGCCGGCATGGCCGCTGCGGTCATCGATTTTCGTTCTCCAACACGCAGCCAAAAATCGGGATGTCCCGCCGCCAGTTCAGATCGGACGAGCGCCGCGCGCCGTAGCTGGAAGACGTAACGGAAGGTTCACTCTAGGTACTCCGCGCCGCCGCGTCCAATTCAAGTTCCTGATTTATCCGATAGGTTTTCTCTCGGCGCCCGCGCCCGGTATAGGCGCGGGGCTATTCGATCCGGCGGATGGCGGGACCATCCTTCTGCCCGGGGGTTCGCGCGCCGTGCTCGCGCAATATCGCGGCGGCGCGATTGGCGGGGGGTTCCGCGGTGGTGCGCACTACGATGACCGCCCCGCCCTCTTTGACGTGCGTGGCGTAAAATTCCTGTTCGCCGATGTAGTTCGGCTGATCGCCGGAAAGATCGCGCACCTCGGGTTTTTCGAGCGCGCCGCCCGCGCCGAACAAACGCGCGATCCAGCTGTGATGGGGCTCGTGCGGCTTGGTCGAAGGCTCGCCCGGCAGGTTCGCGGTTCGCGCGTCTTCGTCGATATTGCCGATCAACTCGACTTGTTCGCCCACGATCCCGGCTATTTCCAGATCCTGAACCGCGGCCTCGGCCTCTGCGTAACTGCCCAGAATCCCGACGATCACGTATTGCATGGTTGGCGCCTCCCAAAATCCCGCAGCCCTAGTTTACCCTCACTTCGTCGCCCGCGACTTCGCCGCCTCCGCGCTCCTCATTTTCTCTGCGCCCAGCGTCGCGCCAAAACATTTTCAGGCGTTTCGCTTCGTTCTCCATTTTCCGTTTTTCTCAATGCTGTGGCGCACGCGCAACGCCGTGATCTTGCGAATGAGCGCGAGCGGCAGCGGCTGGGCCAGCGGAAACTGGATCGAACCTCGCGCCGTTTTGAATTTGGTCAACTCCTTGGTGAAGGGCTTCATGGCCGCGGCTGTCGGGTAGAAGCCGATGTGCCGTTTGAACGCGCCGAAAATCACCAGAATCCGCTGATAGGTAAACGCCGGCATTCCATACTTGAGGGTTTCCCCGGCTCCCGGCGCAGCCGCGCGAACGCACGCGCGCATCTCCCGCAGTTTCCCGCGCGACTCCGCCGGCGCGGCCTTGATGCACTCGCTGATCGTTGTGGGCCGCGCTTTTTTCGCGATCATGTGGATTCAGGCGCTCGCCTCATCGCTCGTTCGTTCGCCGATCGCATCCGCCAGCAGCAGCCCCGTTCCGCTGAAGGCTAAAGTATCCACGAAGTAGTTCAGCCCTTCGGCTACGTTGGATGCGTTGGCCAGCAGGATGGGGAGATAAACGAACAGCACGAGAAGCAGAATCATGATTCCCAAGTAGGTGGCGGCCAGGCGCGCCTTGATGTTCGCCACAATGCATGCGCCGGAAACCAGCAGCACCACGCCCGCCACATACGCCCAGAAGAGATGCCCGGGAATCCACGTGGGCGTTATTTTATCGAGCGGAACGCCGGGCGCCAGCGCCGGACGCAGCAAGTCCACCACGCCGAAGACGATCGTGGGTATCCCCACCATAAAGCGCGCGAGAGTCACCAGCCATGGCGCGCCGTCCGCAGGCCGCCTGGACAGGCCGCCGGCGTACGCCAAGGCGGCGCCGCTGAACGCCGTATCCCGCAGGCCGGTGGTCCAAAGCAGCAGACTGCCGTGCGTCGCCACCAGGTTGGGGATGTGCATCAAAACCACGAAGAGCAGCAGCATGATCCCCAGAAGCGTGGCCGCCAATTTTGAATATCTCTGCAGAATGATGCTCAGCGCCGCGGCAATCAACGCAACGCCCACGAAATAAGCCCAAAACAGGTGCCACGGTATCCACGCCGGAACCAGCGGCGCGATATCCACCGCATTGACCAGGTGGTCGCCGCCGAATACTCCCATCGTTATGGCGAAGAACAAACGCCCGAAGGGCATGAGCTTGTCGAGCCCGCGCCTTTGCGGCAACTCGTCCTTGCTAATCTTTATCAGCCCGATGACCAGCAGCGCGCCGCCAATAAAATAAGGCCAGAACACCGCCGCCGGGATTCCGAAGATTACAAGTGCCACGGCAAAATCAGCGTGCGAGAAAAGTTGCAACCCGCAATTCAGCGTGTTCATTCTCGGATCACCATTCCCGGGCCCGAATCACCAAGCCCTTAACCGGAATCTCCTTCATCACTTCCAATAAGGCGCCGATTTTACACCCAGCCCCCCCGTCTCAGTTCGAATCGGTTTCGTGTTCGACTGCGCCATTCTGCAGGGCCCAGGCTCTGAATCCATCGGGAGCGTTTTGCGCGCCGGCAATATTCGCGGAGCGGATGCCGGCGATGTCGCGCCAGCGGATGTTGGCCAGGTTGGTCTTGCGCAGGTCCGCGTTTCCGAGCGAAGCGCCGGAAAGATCCGCGGCCGATAAATCCGCGCCGACCAGATCGGCGTCCTCTAATTCCGACCCCTGCAGGATGGCGCCGGAAAAGTTGCCGCCGCGAAAATTCGCGCCACGCAGATTGGCCTCGGAAAAATCTCCGCCGCGGAAGTCGCCCATGCGGGCATCCGCGGCGCTGAAATTCGCGCGAACCAGCCGCGCTTTTGGCAACCGCACGGTTTGCAGATACGCGCCGGAAACGTCCACGCCCACGAGCGGCACGCCGTCGCTGTTGAGTTCCTGCAGGGCTTCCAGACGGCCCCCGCTGCCGCCCTTGCCTTGCGCCGTGTTGATGACTTGCCAGGCCTGATAGTGCTTTTGCTTGGTGCGGTCGCCGGATTCGGAGAAATAAAAAATCACCGCGACCAGAATGCTCAGGCTGCCCAGGTATTCGAGGACTTCCAGCAATTTCCAGTTACTCAGGAAATAGGCGGTCCAGGCGAGCGACCATTCCAAGAAAACGAATGGCAGAGTCCAGGCATGCTGGGTGGCGGTTTTCTCGTCCTGCCAGGATCGCGGGCGTTCTTGGGGAGCAATGACTCGCATCGGGCTATCTTACGGTGAACCGACGAGTGACAACAATGATTTGCGATCACAAGGCCTTAACCTGAATCCCGTTGTGGGCTTCCAATAGGCGCCGATTTTGCACCTAAAATCTTGCGGCGATGCGGCGGGGCGATGGGTAAAAATGTTCCAGGAACATTGTCGATTAGAATTTTGATTTGGCGTTTGTTTTCAGTCATTTGGACTCGTTTTCTAATCTCGCGAATTGTCGATCAGAAATTTCGGCGCCGGCAGGATTGGAAGCGCCAAGCGCGGGGAGAATTTCAACAGCGTCGGGAGTCTGCAACAGGCCGTTGACGGCCTCGCGCGCGGAAAGGCCGGGAGCAGGGTGCAGGTACGATTGCTGGTTTTCGGCGGTTAGGCGGCCGCCGGAAGAAACGATGACGTGGGATGGCGGCTCGTGCCATTCGCCGCGATCATCGATGCGCGTGCACATGCGGATGGCGCGAAGCACGGTATCGGCGCTGGCGGCGACGCAGGTGGACTCCTCGACCAGCGTCTTGGCGGCAAAGCGGAGATTCATGCGCCGGCGCTCGAGCAGGCCGGTGGCGTGAGCGCGGCGGTAGAGGCAACGGTAATCCTCGAGGTGGTAATCGGCGGCGATGTTGTCCGGCTTGTACCAGTTGACGAAATCCTCTTCGATCGATTGGCGGTCGCGATGCTTGCAGATGGCGCATTTGCGGGAGTGGCGCTCGAGCGAGCTGAGTTCGCGTTTGGGAAGGTACGCGGCGACGGTGCGGCGGCGAGGTAACGGCTTCGCCTGGCGGGTGCGCGCGGCTTTGGACGGCTTCGCTTTTTTGGGCTGGGGTTTCGCAGGCGGCGGAACGTGAGCGGTTTCGGTG